>RCNI01001629.1_pt1 | contig 11862 bp, 9 predicted proteins | sample 2041151 | NCBI WGS metagenome assembly RCNI01 (sample SAMN09708214, study PRJNA481090) | feces metagenome | isolation source: feces | place: Antarctica: Albino Rookery
TTGTACCTCTTGTACCTACACATGCTCCAACAGGATCAACATTTTCATCTGCAGTATATACAGCAATCTTGGTTCTTGAGCCTGCTTCTCTTGCGATACCTTTAATTTCAACAACCCCATCCTGAATTTCAGGGACTTCAAGTTCAAATAGTCTCTTAACAAGACCCGGATGTGATCTTGAAAGGAATACCTGAGGACCTTTAGTTGTTTTCTTTACATCCATAATATATACTTTAAGTCTTTCATTAATGTCGAAGTGTTCTCCCGGAACCTGTTCGTTTACAGGAAGGATTCCTTCAGCTTTTCCCATATTAATAAACATGGTTTCTCCGCTCTTTCTCTGAACTGTTCCTGTAATGATTTCCCCCTGCTTTGTAATATAGTTATCGAAAATCATTCCTCTTTCTTCTTCTCGGATTCTCTGAATAACAACCTGTTTTGCAGTCTGTGCGGCAATTCTTCCAAAGTCTCTTGGTGTTACCTGGAATTCAATAGCATCACCTATTTCATATCTTGGGTCAATTTCCTGTGCTTCTTCTAATGTCATTTCAATCATATCGTCAGTTACGTCTTCTACGATATCTTTCTTCATCAGAACGGCAATATCACCATCTTCTCTGTCAATATCTACTCTGACATTCTGTGATGTTCCATAATTCTTTTTGTATGCTGAAACTAATGCGGATTCGATGGCTTCAATTAAAATATCTTTGGAAATGTGTTTTTCCTTTTCTAATTCATTTATAGCCTCGATAAATTCTCTGTTCATTTATTTTTTAACCTCCTTAAAATACCACGGCCAGGTTTGTCTTTGCAACCTGTTCCATTGAGAATGTGATTTCATTATCTTCTTCATCTTTTATAGTAAGATTTCCGTCAGTTAAGCCAACAAGCTCTCCTTCGTAAATCTTTTTACCATCTATACCTTTATATAACTTTACTTCTACCAGATGTCCTCTGTAACGGTCATAATGTTTTTGTTCTATTAACTGTCTGTCCATTCCCGGTGAGGAAACTTCAAGGTAGTAGTTTTGTTCAATCGGATCCGTCTCATCAAGCTTTTCACTTAAATATCTGCTGACCAGTTCGCAGTCATCAGTACTTACGTATTCTTTTGTTTCAGAAACCTGCTTATCTATATATACTCTTAAGAACCAGTCTTTTCCTTCTTTAACAAACTCGGTGTTATATAACTCCAATCCGTTTTCTGATAAAAAATCAGATGCTAAAGTCTCAATCAGGTCCTTTATCTTTACTTTTGCCATGAATGCTCTCCTTTCTAAAAGTAAAATTGCCCAAACAAAACTGAAAGAGTGGGTTTTGCCCACTCTTTTAATCTTAGCTATAGTTTCACTATCTGTATCATAACATAGTTTTTATGCAGTGTCAAAGGTTAATTTTTATAGAATAATGTCGGTTTTATGACATTAACCGGAACTGATTTTCCCTACTGTATTCGTTAGGATTACTCGGATTTAGCAGAACCTGTCATTCCGTCATCAATATAAAAAAACACTACCGTTTTTTAAACAAGAAGACGGCTATCATATAGAACGATAAACTCAGTTCTGCCAAAACGAAGAAAAGACCTCAAATAATGAGGTCTTTTCCTTTGCGATATTTAATTAAGAAAGAACGTTCAAAAGAAATCTCTTAAGCCTTGTCCCTTTTGACATTACTTATTATAGTACCTTTATGTGAAGAAATGGTTAAGATTAGCTATAACTACTGTGTAGATACTGTTACATTACCGTTAAAACAGACAAAGCTGGTCAGTCTCAGGTAATCCCTCAAAGACTCCATGATTTCTAAGCGCTTCTACTGCAGTCTTATTAAGCTTTGCCCTGTTCATTGCTTCTTCTATTGTCCCGAAAGGTTTTTCATCATACGCATCTGCCAGTCCTTTGGCTGCTGTTTCACCTACACCTTCAAGAGCAACGAAAGGCAATAGAACTTTTCCTTCATCGGCCCAGAATTTTACAGCATATGATTTTCCCAATCTTGCCGGAGCAAATTCATAACCTCTCGAATACATTTCATATGCTACTTCAAGGATAAGAATATCATCCTTTTCCTTTGCTGAAGCATTTTTTCCCATTGCGTTGATTTCTTCAATACGTATAAGGCATGCCTGTGGTCCTTTCATAATTGTATTGGCATCAAAATTGGAAACCGTACTTGTAAAATATGTAGCATAAAATTCTACCGGATAATATACCTTATACCATGCCATACGGAAAGACATCATAACATAGGCAACTGCATGTGCGCGTGGGAACATGTACTGAATCTTAATACATGAATCAATATACCAGTCCGGGACGCCATGTTCTTTCATTACTTCAAGCTGCTCCGGTTTTAGCGGTCTGTTCTTACGTACGTCTTCCATAATCTGGAATGATGTTTTATTCTCAATTCCCTTGAGAATAAGATAGTTCATAATATCGTCACGCGTAGAAATTACTTCCCTCATTGTTGCTGTACCGTTTCGAATATAGTCCTGCGCATTGTTCAGCCATACATCCGTACCATGTGAGAATCCGGATATACGTACAAGATCTGCGAACTTATCCGGCTTTGTATCATCAAGCATCTGCCTTACAAATGCTGTACCGAATTCAGGGATTGCATAAGTTCCGTGTTTAAACTTATAGTCCTCATCTTTAATTTCAAGTGCTTCAATTCCATTAAAAATGCTAAGCACTTTTCTATCTGTAAGGTCAGCCTTCATCGGGTCGATTCCGGTCATATCCTGAAGCTGTCTTATCATAGACGGAATGTTATGACCAAGAATATCCAGTTTTAGCAGGTTTTCATCAATTTTATGGTAGTCAAAATGCGTTGTGATAATATCCGTCTTTGTATCATTTGCCGGATGCTGAACCGGACAGAACTCATAGATTTCATGGTCATCCGGAACAATGATGATGCCTCCCGGATGCTGACCTGTAGTTCTTTTAACACCTGTACAGCATTGTGTCAGTCGATCAGCCTCAAATTTATTTATCGGACGATTAAACTCTTCCGCAAACTTCATAACATATCCATAGGCGGTTTTATCCGCAACTGTACCTACAGTTCCGGCTTTAAATACATTCTTTTCTCCGAAGATTTCACCTACGTATCTGTGTGCCGTAGCCTGATATTCTCCGGCGAAGTTAAGGTCGATATCCGGCTCTTTGTCTCCGTTAAACCCTAAGAATGTTGCAAAAGGAATGGTGTATCCGTCTCGGTGCATCATTTCTCCGCATTCAGGACATGCTTTTTCCGGCATGTCGATTCCACAGTCATACTTTTCCATATCTCCCCATTCAAGATGCTTACATTCAGGACAGATATAGTGTGGTTCCAATGGATTTACTTCTGTAATTCCCGCCATTGTAGCTGCAAAAGAAGATCCTACTGATCCTCGGGAACCTACCAGATAACCATCTTCCAATGACTTATGTACAAGCATCTGTGCTGATACATACATCACTGCGTATCCATTATCTATGATAGAGCTCAATTCTTTCTCAAGTCTTGCACCAATTCTTTCAGGAAGAGGATCTCCATAAATCCCATAAGCCGTTTCCATGCAGGTCTTACGCAGTGTTTCTTCCGCACCCGGAATCTTCGGAGGGAATTTACCCTTAGGTACCGGTAAAATGCTTCCATCAATCATATCTGCAATTTTATTTGTATTCTCAATTACAACACGATATGCAGTCTCTTCACCCAGATAAGAAAACTCTTCCATCATTTCGTCTGTAGTTCTCATATACAGACCCTGTCCGTTTTCTGCATCCTTGAATCCCATTCCTGCCATAAGGATATTACGGTAAATTGCTGATTCAGGTTCATCATAATGTGCGTCTGTTGTCGCAACAACAAGTTTTCCCATTCTGTCAGCCAGTTCTACAATAGTACGGTTATGCTGTTTCAACTCTTCCTGACCGGAAACCATACCTTTATCAATCATAAACCGGTTATTGATTAATGGTTGTATTTCAAGATAATCATAAAAAGATGCAACTTTTTCCAGTTCTTCCATGGATTTTCCGGCTGCAACAGCTCTATAAACTTCTCCGGCTTCACAGGCCGAACCGATAATAATTCCCTCTCTGTGCTGGGCAATTATGGATTTAGGCAGTCTGGGTTTCTTATAAAAATAGTCAAGATGTGAGTAGGATACCAGTTTATAAATATTTTTCAAGCCTTCCTGAGTCTGTGCAAGAAGAATAATATGGTTGGTATTTTTCTTTTTATAATCTATAGTCCCATCAGGATTATGACAATCAGAATCATCAAATACATATCCCTCCATACCATAAATAATCTTTATATTCTTCGGATTATTCTTGTCACTTGCAAGTTTCTTTGCTGTCTTTGCAGCATCCGGGAAACTCTGGACTACACCATGGTCTGTAATCGCAACAGCCGGCTGATTCCAATATGCTGCTGTTTTCACAAGATTCTCTACTTCATTAAGTCCATCCATCGCACTCATCTTTGTATGTGCATGAAGTTCTACACGCTTACCACCCTCATACAGGTCTTCTCTCTTTTTCATAACACCTTTGTTAATATCCTTCATCATAATAACAAGGCAGTTATCAAATCTATCCCACTCTGCTTCTCCACGAACCTTGATAAAATCACCTTTTTTCAGAAGGCTGTCTATCTCCTCCCACTTTTCTGCAGAACAGAAAGCTTTCAGGCACACCGAAGTTTTCTTATCAGTAATTAAAAGCGTTACAATTTTCTTACCGTTCTTTATGGTTCTCTCTTCCTTTTTAAACAGGATTCCTTCTACGATAACAACCCCTGATTCCGGTGTTATAGAAGAAAGCGAACTTACTTCTCCGAAAATATCTTTTCCCATAATACGGTTTCCCTCTGCAGGCGTTTCCTTTTCCCTGCGTTTCCATCCTCCACCACCTTGGTTGCCGTTAAAATTACCACCAAAGCTTTTCTCGGCAGGTACAGGTTGCGGAGACTTCTTTGCTTCTTCCGCTGCCTGTTTTTTCTGTTCTTCTACAGATTTTCTGACATCTGCTTCTTCAGAAGCTATCCAGTTTTCTTCTACCTTTTTATAAATTTCTTCATCATTTTCAAAAAAAACTTTTGTTTCAATATGAAGATACCAACTTAATAATCTTTCAAAGAGTATCGCCACTTTATCATTTAGCTGCTCTGTACAAAGTTTTCCAAGTGCCTTTATTGTAATTTTTTCTCCATCATAAACAAAACGGTCACTCATAATCGATTTTGTTATAGAAGTATACTTACCGTTTATAATTTCAATCATATGAGGAATAAAAAGAGTTATTGCCTCTTCTTCTTTTAAAACCGGATTTACATATATATACTCGAAGTGAACACCTTCAAGATGTTCAAACTGATGAAGCAGTATTCCCTTTATTTTTTCCATGTCAATGCATGGCGGAATAAAATTAAGCCGGAGTGTGATGGTTAACACTCCGGTTTCTTTTGAAATAACTGCGCTTTCAATTTCATATTTATATATTTCCGGACTATAGTTTCCTATTTTATCCCATTCTATACATTTATCAATTAAAGCTTTCATTTTCCCTCGATTATTCGAATTAATTCATCTACAATTTCTTCTTCTTTAACGGTCTTCAGAATTTCTCCATGTGCAAAGATTACACCTTTGCCATCACCGCCTGCTACACCGTAATCCGCTTCCTTAGCTTCACCTGGTCCATTTACAACACAACCCATAACCGCTACTTTAAGACCTTCGGGAACATCAATCTCCTGTAATTTTGCATCAACTTCGGATGCAAGTCTCTCCAAATCGACTTTTGTTCTTCCACAGGTCGGACAGGAAACCAGATTTACCTTAGGCGTACGTATACCGATAGATTCAAGTATTTCTTTGGCATAGCGGACTTCTTCCACAGGATCGGCTGTCAGAGATACTCTCATTGTATCACCAACACCATCAAGTAACAATGCACCAATGCCTACAGCAGATTTTACTTTTCCTCTTCTCAAAGTACCTGCCTCGGTAATTCCGATATGAATAGGATGATCCGTCTTTGCCGCTACAATTTTATGAGCTAAATAGTTCATCTTTACATCTGAGGATTTTAGGGAAACAACAAGATTATCATATCCCATGTCTTCAATAAGTTCTAAATTCCTTAACGCACTTTCTGCAAGTCCTTCTGCGGTTACTCCGCCGTTCTTTGCTACAATGTCCCTCTCCAAAGAACCGGAATTTACCCCTACCCTGATTGGAATATTTCTTTCTTTTGCTGCATCCACTACAGCTTTTACTCTTTCAGCAGAACCGATATTTCCCGGATTGATTCTTATTTTATCTGCACCGGCCTCAATAGCTGCAATGGCAAGTCTGTAATCAAAATGAATATCCGCTACAAGTGGAATATGAATCCGGGGCTTGATTTTCTTTAAGACCTCTGCAGATTCCATATCCGGAACTGCCATTCTTACAATATCGCAGCCTGCTTCCTCCAGTCTGAAAATCTGATTTAAAAGAGCTTTTTCATCTCTTGAGTCTGCATTTGTCATGGACTGGATGGAAATTGGTGCATTACCGATTTGTACATTTCCACACATTACACTCTTCTTCATGTAAATAACCTCACTATATCATTCCATGTTGCAAATAATAACAAGCCTATAAGCAACAGCATCCCTATCATATGGACTTTACCTTCCACTTCATCTGTTATTTTCTTTCCTGTAATTGCACGGATAAAGACAAAAAGAATACGTCCTCCATCAAGTGCCGGAAATGGTAATAAGTTAATTATTGCCAGATTCAGGCTGATAAAAGCCACTAGAAAGCCAAAGTAATATAACCCGTACTGATTCGTATCATTTACCATAGTAATAATTCCTATAGGTCCGGCGATATCCGATACCGGCGCATCTCCGCTAATCAGCATTTTAAAGGACGCAAAGATTTCTTTTGTCATATTCCAAGTTGCCTTTACGCCGTTTCCTATAGCTGTAAATGCATTATGGCTGCTTTTCGTTGCAATGCCGATAAACTTTCTTCCATCTTCTGCCATTGTCGGCATTACATGAACAATAACTTTTCCATCATCTCTCTCAAGTACGATTTCCGTAGTTTTGTCACTTTCAGAAATTATCGTTGCAACATCTTTCCACTCTTTAATTTTCTTTTGATCAATTTCAATTATTTTATCTCCGGTCCGGATTCCGGCTTCATATGCAGGACTTCCCGCTTGTACTTTATCTACAACCGTTGTAGGCATACCTATAATTCCTGTTATAAGGGACAGAACTGCAATTGCAATAAGAATATTCATTCCTGCCCCTGCAAATAAAACCGAAAGTTTTGCCCACGCAGGTTTCTTTGCAAAGGAACGCTCATCATCAGAATCGCCGTCCTCACCTTCCATGGCACAATATCCTCCAATAGGAATAATTCTGACAGAATAAAGCGTTTCGCCTTTTTGTCTTTGGAAAATTGCCGGTCCCATACCGAAAGAAAATTCATTTACTTTTACTCCTACGCCTTTTGCCACAAGAAAGTGACCGAGTTCATGTGGGAATATTAATAAAACAAATAGAATAATCGCATAAATCAGCGTCATATATTAAACCTCTCTACGTATTTTTTCGTCAATATACACAATATCATCTAACCCTAAATTATATGATGGTATATGCTCTTCTATTATTCTTTCCAGTTTTTCCTGAATTTCTATAAACGAAATTTTTCCATTTAAGAAACGATCTACGAGGACTTCATTTGCCGCATTCATTACTACAGGGTAACTACCGCCTGCTTTTGAACAGTCATATGCCATTTTTATGCAGCGGAATACTTCCATGTCCGGTTTTTCAAAAGTAAGTTGAGGTGCATCGTTAAACAAATCAAGAGAGTCACCTTTATATTCCAGTCTTTCCGGATAACCTAGAGCCACACTGATTGGAATACGCATATCAGGAAGTCCAAGCTGTGCAAGGATTGATGTGTCCTCAAATTCTACAGCTGAATGTACAATACTCTGTGGATGTACATGAATCTGAATACGTTCAAGCGGCACATTGAATAACCACTTTGCCTCAATAACTTCAAGCCCCTTGTTCATCATTGTTGCTGAATCAATAGTAATTTTTTTGCCCATATTCCATTTAGGATGTTTTAGTGCCTGTTCCAAAGTAACACTTCTTAACTGGTCAAGAGTGTAGCCACGGAAAGGTCCACCTGACGCGGTAAGAATAATTCTTTTAATTTTTTTATCTCTATTTCCTTGCAGGCACTGAAAAATTGCGCTATGTTCGCTATCTACAGGTAAAAGGGCAACTCCTTTCTGCTCTACAGCTTTCATTACCACTTCACCACCTGCAACAAGCGTTTCCTTGTTTGCAAGTGCTATATCTTTGCCTTTCCGAATAGCATGGTAAGTAGGAACAAGACCTCTCATGCCCATAAGTGAATTAAGCACAATATCTGATGAATCCGTTGCAGCTTCAATAAGTCCTTTTTCTCCATAGGAAACTTCAATCTTCGGAAATTCTTTTGCTATTTTTTTAGCATCTTCTTCTGCTGACACAACAACAAACTCCGGAGAGAATTCTTTAATCTGTTCACTCAACAGTTCTATGTTTCTCCCGCATGTAAGAGATGTAACCCTAAATTTATCCTGATTTTCTCTGATTACATCCAGCGCCTGAGTTCCTATTGAACCTGTACTTCCTAAAACAGCTACTTTCTTCATTTAAAACTCCTACATTAAAACTAAAATAATATAATAATACACAACCGGTGCTGTGAATAATACGCTATCAAATCTGTCCATGATTCCGCCATGTCCCGGAATAAGCGTACCGTAATCTTTAATTCCCATTTTACGCTTATAAAGAGAAGCTGTTAAATCTCCACACTGGGAAAGAATCGCACCAATTAAACCGATAACAAGGCAATGTATCCAGATTTCAGGCACTGCAAAATATCCGAATAATGCACAGCAAATTGCACTTCCAAGAGTTCCTCCAACTGCACCTTCTATTGTTTTCTTTGGACTAAGGTTAGGACATAACTTGTGTTTTCCAAAAAAATATCCTGAAAAATAAGCAAAAATATCTGTACAGAACGCAGATAAAAGAACAAGCCATACTAAAATGGAATATTCTCCTGTCTGGTCAACGAGTGTTACATGGAATGAGAAGAAGATGACATATATAATGCCCAGCATGGTTGCCATTCCGTCCTCTATTTTTCTTTCATTAATCTTAAACATATAAACAGAGCTTGCCATTACACCTGCAACAAGCCATGCCAGAACGTATTCGTGTCTGTCCGGCCATATAAAATTACAGATATACAACACTGCAAGTGCTACATATGCTATAGGTAATGATGGATGAATATCCATTTCTTTAAATCCGTTAAAAAACTCTCTGACTCCGATAAGTCCTACTAAAATGCACAGTGCAGTAAGCCAGTATCCGCCTAAAAGGACAAAAATTAAAAATGGCACCATACATATTCCTGAAATAATTCTTGTTTTCATGTTATTCTTTCCTTCCCCCAAAACGTCTGTCCCTGCTCTGATAATTTTCTATAAGCTTTCTGTATTCAGCCGGCGAAAAGTCAGGCCACAAGACATCAGTAAATTCAAATTCACTGTATGCACTCTGCCACAGCATAAAGTTTGATAATCTCTCTTCTCCACTTGTGCGGATGATTAAATCAGGATCAGGAATGTTACCGTTCTCTTCTCCTGTATACAGATATCTGCTAATGGTTTCTTCTGTTATTTCTCCTGTTAAAACTCCCTTTTCAACATCCTGCTTGATATTATTTACCGCTCTTGCAATTTCCGCTCTGCTTCCGTAATTAAGAGCTATATTAAACTGAAGACCCGTATTGTTTTTTGTTGTCTCCAGTGCTTTTTCCAGTCTTTCTTTCGCAAGTTCAGGGATTACGCTGTAATCGCCTAAGATGTGTATTTTTACATTATTTTTGTGAAGCTCTGCAAGTTCACTGTCTACATATTTTACGAGGAGTTTAAAAATTCCTCCCACTTCTTCTTCGGAACGCTTCCAGTTTTCTGTAGAAAACGCATATACAGTTAAATATTTTACGCCTAAAGTATGCGATTCTTTAATGATTTCTTTCATTGCGAGCATACCTGCATTATGCCCGGCTATCTTTGGTAACATTCTTTTCTTGGCCCATCTTCCATTGCCATCCATAATGATTGCAACATGAGTGGGAATTCTATTATTATCTATCATATCTACCTCATATTAGAGGGCTATCCCTGAATTGAGACAGCCCCCGGATAAATTCATTTTTTAGTTGTATGAAAATTAAACCTCTAAGATTTCCTTTTCTTTTGCGACAATAATGTCGTCAATTTTCTTAACAGACTGTTCAATTATTTTCTGAACTGCGTCTAATTCTTTCTTATATTCATCTTCTGGAAGCTCGCCATCTTTATTCTGTTTCTTAAGTGCATCATTAGCTTCTCTTCTAAGATTTCTGACAGCGACTTTAGTGTCTTCTCCCATTTTCTTTGTAACTTTTGTAAGTTCTTTTCTTCTTTCTTCTGTAAGCTGTGGCACAACCAGTCTTATGCATTTTCCATCATTAGACGGAGTAATTCCGATATCTGCCACATTAATTCCCTTTTCGATGTCTGCAATTGACTTAGGGTCAAACGGCGTAATTAATAATGTTCTTGGATCAGGTACTGAAATGTTTGAAAGATTCTTCAGCGGTGTTGGTGATCCGTAATAGTCAACCATTACTTTATCAAGTAATGCGGGATTTGCTCTTCCTGCTCTTACTGTGTTTAAATCGTTTTTAAGAACATCAATGCTCTTATCGATTCTTTCCTCTAAACTCTTGTGTGAATGACTCATTTTCTTCCTCCTATTTGATTATCGTACCAATTTTTTCGCCACATACTGCTTTCATTACATTTCCTTCTTCTGCAATGGCAAAAACATGAATAGCGATATGATTATCTTTACAAAGGGTTGCGGCAGTTAAATCCATGACCTTTAAATCCTTTTCGAGAACTTCCATATGTGTCAGTTCATCGAATTTAACTGCATCAGGATTTGTTTCCGGATCATCAGAATATACTGCATCTACCTTCTTTGCTAACAAAATAACATCTGCGTCGATTTCAACTGCTCTGAGTGCTGCCGCCGTATCTGTGGAAAAGAACGGACTTCCAATTCCTGCACCGAAGATAACAACATCCTTATGTTCTAACTGACTGATTGCTTTTCTTCTTGCATATGGTTCTGCAACTTCTCTCATTTCGATTGCCGTCTGTACCCGGGCTTTGATTCCTTCTGATAAAAGTGCATCCTGCAGTGCAAGGGAGTTCATTACTGTTGCAAGCATTCCCATATAGTCAGCTGTTGCTCTGTCCATATCGTTACTTGTTCTTCCTCTCCAGAAATTGCCTCCTCCTACTACAATAGCAACTTCTACACCCATATCATGTACTTCTTTTACCTGTTTTGCAACTTTGCGTGTCATTTCTTCGTTGATTCCGAAACGCTGTGAACCTGCAAGGGCTTCTCCGCTAATTTTTAAAAGGACGCGTTTATATTTTGGTTCCATTATGTTCTCCTTCCTAATTGTATATCAAAGTCTATAAATTTCAAAACGCAATATAAGAGTCCCTTACTTTAATTCATTATAAACTAAGGGCTACTTATTATTTTTATTATATCATAACTTATCAATTAAGGCGAAGAGTTTTTTATTTTTATCTATTGTGAATTTTACAGTATATGCTCTTCTTTGTAAAGAAAGAAAAGAGCTGATTAGCTTCAGATGTTAAAAGCAAAATTCACTTCAGATCAGTATTTTCATTTTTTGCTGCG
>RCNI01001630.1_pt1 | contig 11862 bp, 6 predicted proteins | sample 2041151 | NCBI WGS metagenome assembly RCNI01 (sample SAMN09708214, study PRJNA481090) | feces metagenome | isolation source: feces | place: Antarctica: Albino Rookery
GGTGCTAAGATTGGTGGTAATGGTAAGTATGGTAATCTCTGGGGTTCTTCTAAGGATATTGGTAAGATCTCAGGTGCTTTACCTGTAGTAGGTGAAAATGGTGGTCGTGTAAACCGTGTTGGTTTCACACGTTTAACCCGTGAAGGTACATTCCAGCGTTTTGGTATGTTCTATGAACTCTCTGAAGACGCCTTACAATTTGACTCTGATACTGAACTCCAGAGCCATATTGCTCGTGAACTTATTAACGGTGCTCATAAGATTACAGAAGCTGTTCTCCAGAAGGACTTATTAGCTTCTGCTGGTGTTGTAGTATTCCCTGGTGGTGCTACAGGTGAAGATAAGTTAGGTGTTACAGCTGCAGGTGGTGCAGTTAAGGGCGATACAGCTACAGTAGTTACCTATGACACACTTATGCGTTTAGATCGTATTCTTACTGACAACCGTACACCTAAGAAGACAAAGGTAATTACTGGTTCTCGCTTTATTGATACCAAGACCTTACCTGCTTGTCGTGTTGCCTATGTTGGTTCAGAAGTTGTTCCTTTACTTCATAAGATGAAGGACTACTTTGGTAACCAAGCTTTCATTGAAGTTCAGCACTATGCTGACGCTGGTAACGTCTTAAATGGTGAAATTGGTGCTATTGGTCATATCAGATTCATTGAAGTTCCTGAAATGCTTCATTGGGCTGGTGTAGGTGGTTTAACCGCTGCTAATGATAAGAATACCAATGATGGTACTTCTACTGATGGTGCTGGTTATCGTGTATCCAAGTCAGCTAAGTCTAATGAAGCTCAGAAGAACCGTTATGACGTGTTCCCAATTTTAGTAGTTGGTGATGACTCCTTCGCTACAATTGGCTTCCAGACAAATGGTAAGACAGTTAACTTCAACATTAAGACCCAAATGCCAGGCAAGCCTTCTTATGAAGACCCATATGGTTTAACTGGTTTCAGTTCTATCCAATGGTTCTATGGCTTCCTTTGCAAGCGTCCAGAACGTATTGGTCTTATTAAGACAATTGCTCCTATCTAATTTAATATAATTAAATAGATGAACCCCTCCTCTACGGAGGAGGGGATTACTTTAACTTTATAAGGAATATAACAAATGACAGAAACTCAGAATGAACTCGAACTCCTTAAGGAGAGAGCAGACATGATGGGAATTAAGTATGCTCCCAATGTTGGTGTTGAAACTCTCAAGAAGCGTATTGATGAGAAGCTTAATGGTACAAAGGAACCAGAAGAAGCTTTATCTCTTGAAGGTGAAACTAAAGAACAACAACGAGCCAGATTAATTAAAGAAGCAAATGAGTTGGTTCGTGTAAGAATTACAAACCTTAATCCAACTAAGCGTGACCTTCCAGGGGAAATCTTTACAGTAGCTAATGATGTAATTGGTGTAGTTAAGTGTTATGTCCCTTATGATGAAGCAGGTCAGGCTTGGCATTTACCTGCAGTAATCTATGAAAACTTAAAGAATAGACAATTCTTTGACTGTAAGACACGAGAAGTAAAGGGTAAGATTATTAAGACAGAAGCTTGGGTTCCTGAATTTAATTTAGAAATTCTTCCTCCATTAACCCAAAAAGAACTAGATGAACTAGCAGCTGCTCAAGCACGTGCTGGGGCTATTGATTAATAACTTACTGGTTCTATTAACAAAGCCTCTATATGAGGCTTTATTACTTAAGGAGATATATGCCTAATACTATTATTCCTACTCGTCCTTCTTCAGTCAAAGGCTATAACGATGAAGAACTTTCATTGGACCTTCTTAGAAAGATTACAGAAGGACTTGATTTCCAAATCCCTGATGTAGATTTTAATAATCCTGCATTTAACCTTGCTCCTGAGCTATTAGAGCTTCTTAAGCAAGCTCCTACTAAGGTTAATGTAGAAACCTTAACAACACGTCAGGTAGGTGGTTCTGGTGTCTTTGACGCTATTATGGAATCCATTAAGAACCATCTTAAAGAAGAATATGAAGCCAATAGAATTATTGGTGCAGAGTATGCTAAGACCTATACAGAGTTAACAGGTATTGCTATTCAATCTGCTGTTCAGTTCTGTCTTCAGAAGGACTCAGCTTATTGGACTGCTATTGGTCAACAGGTTCAAGTTATTACTAGTAGTGTTCAGTTAATTAAGGCTAAGGTAGAATTTGCAGTAGCACAAGCTCAAGCACATACTATTAAGGCTCAGTATGCTGGTGCAGTTCTTGACTTAGGTGTTAAGGACGCTCAGTTTGAATTAGTTAATGAACAGATTAAGACCCAAGTAGAACAGACTGCTCAGGTAGGTGCTCAAACTAAGGATACTCGTGAAGAAGGTACTCCTGTTGGTGGTTTACTTGGTGCTCAAACTAAACTTTATGCTCAGCAAGAAAAGCTCTCCAAAGAACAAACAGAAGCTACAAGAGCACAAACCTCTGATACAAGAACAGATGGTCAAACAGTGGTTGGTTCTATTGGTAAGCAAAAAGACCTTTATAGTCAGCAGATTGATTCTTATAAGAAGGACGCTAAGCTTAAAGCTTCTAAGGTATTCTCTGACGCATGGATTGCAATGAAGACTACTTCTGAATCCTTGCTACCACCTTCAAGCTTTGAAAATGCTAACGTAGACGCTGTTCTTAAGAATCTTAAAACTGATAATGGTATTTAATAAAAGCTAAGTAAATTAAAACTAAAGGGCAAGACTTAGCTGTCTTTGCCCTTTATTTCTATTAAGAGGTATTTTATGGGTTGGTATGAGTCCGTAGTAGCTTCAGATACTATGTCTTTACTTGATGATTGCACTCCTTATTTTTCAAGAGTAATTCTTAAAGCTATTAAGGATAATGCTGAACTTGTTCCTTCAATTATTAATGCAAGTGTGAATCCTAATGGTCCAGCTAAACTAATGAAACACTATCCTAAGTGGGCTGAGGAATCAGGATTCAATAAAAAGATTGGTTGGTTCTATGAGAAGAGTGCTTCAAAGGTTCCTGACTATAAATATATTACTGAAGGTTTAGTTAAGCTTTTAAAGCTAGCACCTAACCAAACAATCTACATTAAGGATGTTGCATTCAAGAACCCAAATAACATTACAGGTTTAGATGTTCTACCAATGTATGTTAAGAAGGTTCTAGGTAAAACCTTTAAAGCTATTAGAGGCATTCAAGCTTGTTATCCTTGTAATCCTACAGATAACAATTTATCAGGTGCATTGGTTCCTATTAGATCTTTTAGAGTAGTTTATTTATATGAAGTAGAAGTCTATGAATCTAATCCTAAAGAACCAGAGTTCTTTTATGTAAATCACTTTCAGATGAGCCAATACTTTTCAGAGCAAGCTCCTGAACTTGTAGGGAATCCTTTTATTAATATCCTTTGTGAAGTAGTAACTAATAGAGTAAATGCTGATGGTTCTGTGACTCAAATTGTAGAACCAAAGTCTATTACATATGCTCAAGGAGACCCTTCAGAAACTCCTGAAAGAAAGAAGTTCTTTGAACCAATGTTTAAAGACTTTGTAAATGATGGAGCTTTAAGACCTAGTCCTGATGGTTTTACTTGTATTCCTTTAAGAGGGGATAACAAGGCTATTGATGAAAAGACTGAATGGGAAGACTTACATAAACAAGCAGTGACTGCAGGTAAAAAGTGCTTTGGAACTAGAAAGATTATTCCTGAAATCCTTAAAGGTTTAAAAGATAGTCCTGACGTTAGTAAGATGGACTATGCTACTTTAGTTGCAGGATTCCCTGTAAATACTCCTAGTAAGGTAGCTCATAATTATGCCGAGAAGTTTTTAAAGCAAGCTGCATTATCTAATGTACCTTTATCTTATTTCATGGGAATGAATAATAAGGACTTCTTATGGAAGATTAAGATTCATCTTGGAGGTGTTAGTAGTATTCCATTCAATATTGACTATCAGAATAAGAATGGTGGTCAGAATAAGATGTATTGGATTAGACCTACTATTGCCGCTATTCCTATTAAGTATCGAGTTGTAGGTCCTTTTGCTACTAGAGTAGATGAATTTAAAACCATCTCTAGTAAAAATGATATTAGATTTACTTATTCATGGGCTAGCTGTAACTCTGAAACAGACAATATTCCTAGTGGATTTAGTTCTTTAGGTTTAATCTTTAGAACTTTTATGTCTCGTATTTATCCTCTATTTCCTGAGCTATATGACACCCTAACTGCTGAAGAGAAGTCTAGACCTGTATTTAAGAATGGTATTAATACTGCTTATGACAATCTACAAAGAACTTATGGAACAGCAATAGAATACTTTAAGAACCCTGCTATTGTTGAGCAGGTACATTTAATGCAGAGATATTGTTCTCAATGGGATGATGGCTTAGATAAGACTTGGTGTTGGTATTATGGTCCAGGCAATCCTCATTATGATAAGGTTGAAACTCCTCCTGAGAACTATAAACCTGAAACCTTTGGGTTCTTTAAGAAGTCATTACCAACAGCTCAATATGCTTCTTTTACTACACTAACTGACTTACACTACGTTAATTATTCTTTAGATAATAAATTAACCTCTATTCCTGGGGTAGCTGGATTCCCTACAGAAGAACCAAGACATTTCTGTCCTAAGGTTGTAGCTCAACTTCAAAAAGAACTTAAGGTTGCTTATGACTTTATTGTTCAAGGGTTCATTGTTGACTCTGAAATCTTTCCTACATTTGGTGAAGTATCCTACTGTATTAATACTGCTATTAAGAAGTTTGATGAACAAATTAAGGAACAAGAAGAAAAAGAAGAGAGGGAAAGATACTATATTGTTGACCCAATCTTTGTGATGGAAAAGACTAAGAATACTTTCCTTCCAATTGATAGAGAGATTTTAGCTAGATGTAGTTTTGGTTCTCAGAATGATATTGCTACCTGTAGTAAGAACATTGCATTTAACCTTGTTGAATGGATTTATCACCCTAAGAAGAAATGGTATCAAAAGGGTATTTTCCAAGTAATCACAATGGTGATTGCAGCCTTATTAGCTACAGTAACTAATGGTACTTCCTTAGTAATTGCTATGGGTAATATCATTGCTACTCAGATTCTAGTATTGGTTCTTACTCCAATGTTATCTGCAGTCTTTGGTAATTCCTTTGGCACAATCCTTGTTCAAGTAATTGCTACTATTGTTACTCAAGGTGCAGGGGCTGTTAACTCCTTCTCAAGTGCTTTATTAGAAGTAGTTACTTCACCTTCCTTCTGGATTAATACAATTAGTGCTGTCATTGGTCATATTACTGAAGGTATTGCAGCTGCAATCTCTGATGTAATGAAGAAGCTTAATACTCTTACAGAAGAGTTTAATAAGAAGTCTGAAGAGATTGGTAATGCCTTTAAGAAGTTAGAAAAGTCTAACTCAGGGTTAATAGCTATTTGGGCTTCTCCTTCAGAATTTCTTGCCTATAATGATTTTTATATTGCAGAAGATAGAGATACCTTCTTAAGAAGAACTCTAGCAACAGGTAGTGAAATTGCAGAAAATAACCTTAATAGACTACATAATTTTGTAGAAGATCAATTAGATATTCAAAACTTAAGGATTTAAAATGGATGAGTTTTTAGATGAAATTAAAATCATTGATACTTGGACAACTTTAGGTTGGGAGAAGAATGGTAGAACAACAACCCTACTACCTAATCCTAGTAAAGACGCAAGTAATCTTAAATGGCAATCTCCAATTCCATTATTTAAAGAACCTGATTCTGATTTTTCTAATGAACACTTTAAGTCTCAATTACAAGACTCAGATTTAAGTTCTGTAAAAGATACTTTAGCAACATTAACAACAACCCTTTCACAGGAGTAATTAATATGAATAATCTTTTTAGTAAGTTAGGTTTTTTAGGGAATCTATTTGGAAATGATAACCAAGCATTTACCCCAATGACCTATAACAGATTAGGTCAAGCTAACTCTTATCAAAGACCAGATATGTCTAATCAGCTTCCTAGTAGTCTTACAGGCTCTTGGTTCGATAATGCTGTGGGAACCATGGGTAATAAGCTTGGTGCTTTAGATAAGAGTCTTGAACCTCTTGGTGGTCTTAAAGGTACCTTTAATGGTTTACAGAATGGTCTTCAAATTGCAGGTAGCTTATACAATATGTACAACATGAGGAAAGGCTTAGGTCTTGCAAGAGATAGCTTTAATTTTGAAAAAGCTATGGGAACCAAGAACCTTGCTAACCAAATGAAGTCCTATAACAACTTACTTAATGACCAGCTTCAGTTTAGAGCACAGATGGAAACAGGTAATAAGGACGCATACAAAGACCAATACGAAGAACGTAAGTTAAGCTAAGGAGACTTTAATGGCTCAAATTCATTATCAAAATGCTCCAACTCCTAACTTGTCTGGAGCAGCAGAGCTTTATATGAAAGCTCTTAATAACTACAATCCAGCCAATGATTTAGTTAGTGCAATGGACGCTATTAAACAGAGAGCACAAGCACAGAATGCAGAAGATGTATATGCTCGTGCTTCTCAGATTACAGACGCTGGAGAGTTTGCTAAAGGATTACAAGATGGTTCTATTGTTCAACCTGAAAGTAGTATCTTTGGTGTATCTTCTGATGTCTATAAAGACTTAATGGCTAAGAGAGAGTCTATCTCTAAGGCTCAGGTTTTACAGAAGGCTTATGAAGATTCTGTATTAGATGATATGGTTGCTAATAATGTATTTGCTTCCTATCAACCAGCTTATGCTCTTGGCAATAATGGTCAATATGAAAGAGCTAATGCTTTAGTAAGAGACAATACTAAAAACCTTATTAATGAACATCCTGAGTGGGGTGCTTCAATTAATAGACAAGGTTTTGCTAAGTACTTTAATGGTCATCCTTGGGAAACCCTAAGACAAGCTGATAGACACCATTTAGACAATTTGGCTCTTAATAGAGATAAGCTTGCTCAAGATATGGATATCCATAATGATAATCTTGCCTTGGGTAGAGAGAAGCTAGCTACAGCTATTGAAAGTAATAGACTTAAAGCTCAAGCTAATGCTATTAAAGCAAACCAAAAGAAACCTCTCACAGAACCAGAACGTAAGCTTCTTGAACAACAACAAAGAGAACAAGCTCAAGGTCTTGGTCTTCAGCTTGCTAAGATGTATCCAGGTGGTGATACAACTCTTGAACAGTTCTTGGCTTGGGGTAATAAGAACTATGACCCAATTAAGCAAGTATTCCATGGTGTAGACGCTGATGGTAATCCAATTGAAGTTCCATTAACTCCTGCTCAACACGCTTATATCTTTGCTTCTGAAAAGAATCCTCTTCTTTCAGCCTTCCAAGCTCAATCTGAAATTAATAGAGGTAAGTTAGCAAAAGAATATAACGACCAACAACGTGCAAAAAATGAAGAGCAGTATGCTAAAGATTTATTAGAAGCTAAGGTAGCAGCTCAGGTTCAACAAGAAGCTCTAGGATTAAATCCTCATAGTAACGATAACTATAACCAAGAATATGGTTTTGAAAATTCTAGATTTATTGCTTCTGATGAAGCTAAGGATATTGCAGATAATTATGATAAGTGGGGTTCAGGTGGTGTAAGAACTACAGAACATGAAGCTTCACCTAAGGTAATCCTTGCTCAGATGGAAACCTTTAATGATATTAATGAAAAAGGTCCTTCAATTGATTCTGTTAAAGCAATTGAAAAATCTGGTTCTAAGGGTATTCCTCTTGAGCAGTTCATGAAAATGAATGGTAGAGGTGATGAACTTGTACCTGACACTACAAATGGCTTAAAGATTAAATACAATGAAGCTAAGTCAGGTTTATATATTAGAAGAAATCCTGAAACCAATAGAACAGAAATTATTGATAGAAAAAAAGCAGGTACCTTTGCTAGAATTGACCCAAGAAACTATGACTGGAAAAAAGGTAATCTTGCTCAAGTTGTTGAAAATCACTTTGATTTCTGGACAGACCCTGAAAACTTCAAGGATATGTCTGTTGGTAAAGCAGTCAGAGGAATGAAAAAGTATCTAGGTGATACCTTGGGTGTAGGTATTGGTGGGATTATTTCTAGAGGTTCTGACAATATTTCTAGCATGGATTACCAAGATAGAAGAAACTTGGTTACTCAGCTTAATAAGGGGTTAAGAGTTGAGGATTCAAAACCTCAAACAACAACTCCTGCTCAAATGATTGCAAGTAAACTATGGCAGTCTCCCTACAATAAGCAGGTTGAATCTGTAACTCCAACTATTGTACAGAATAGATTTGCTGAGGATGGTACTCCTAAGAAGTTTGAATATAATGCTACAACTCAGAATGAGCTTAAAGCTGGGGCTAATATGAACAATGTCTTGGCTCAGGATAAGGTTACTTACTCTGGTGCTCTTAATGAAATTAGTACTGATACTGTTGATAGCAACCTTGTAGTAGATACAAAGGATGGTCTTAAGTTCACAGGAGGAACCAATCTTCATAAGATGGAAGCTAAGGCTAATAAAGTTATTGATAACTATGAGCAAAATCTTAGTGGAGATCCTCAGATTAGAATCATGCAGAAGGTTACTTCTTATAATGGTAAGAACTTTGATAATAAGTTCAAAGACCCTGCTGTAGCTCTTATGGAAATGAATGGTGTTGCTCCAGGTGATAAGTCAATGGATCCTCAAAGAATTCATGACGCTGTTAGAGACCTCTTAGAAAAGATGGGTAAGACTAATTACAATCCTGACGCAATGCTTTATGCTTTGAACTTTGCTCTTCAACGTCAAGATAATGACCACTGGATTAATTCAGGGTCTTCCTACTCTAAGGGTAAAACTGGTATTGGTGAAGGTTGGTCTATTGATGACCAAGCATTTATTACTGGTTATAACACCTATTCTGAAGCTAGAACTAGATACATGGATCAATCTTATAAGTATGAACAGGCTAAGAAGTCTAAGGAATATTTTGATCAAGGTAAGCAGAATTACGTGAATAGTAGGTATAATAAGGACCGAAGAGAAACAGCAAAACAACAATTAAGTCTAGGTGTTGAGACTATTGAAAAGTTAGGAGCTTCAAGTATTAAAGATAGACTTATCCTAGAAAAGAAACAGAATCACTAAAAAGATTAGTCACAACAAGGTCTCCCTTATTCAAGGGAGACTTTCTTAATGAGGTGTAATCAATATATGAATAAATTTACTAAAGGCTTAGCTGCATTTGGCAGTCTTAACCAAAGTGCTCCCTCATACTTTGCTGATGATGGTGCTACTGGTCTTAACTTAACTACAGAAGATAAGGCTAGTCCAGAGTACCTTGCAGGGTTACAGAGTGCAGCTACCCCAGTTGGAATTGGTTCTACTAAAGATGAAGCTTTGAATAACACTTTAAGTGTTGCTCAAGGTGCTGGTTCTTTAGTTACAACTGCTTTAGATGGTATCTCTGCTTTAGCTACAGGTGATACATGGGGTACAGACTTAGCAAATAAGACTTGGGACTTAGATGACTTTAGAACCAATAATGCTAAGAAAACCTTATTACGTGATAGTTACTTAAAGCTTGCACGTGACCAAGAAGAACATATTGCTAGAGTTCAAGATGAAAATGCTGGTATGTCTTTAGGTGAAATGAACTTTGCCAGCATGGGTCGTGCTATTACTAATGACGCTAAAGACCTCTTTACTAGAAAATCTGGTGAAGGTTTTACACAAGACTCTGCTCGTTTAGCAGGTCAAACTATTGCCACTGTATTAGGTTCTAAGGGTCTTGGAGCTTTAACTAAGACTGCTCTTCGTGTACCTGGTTTATCTGCTCTTGCTAGAGATGGTCAAGCTCTTGCAGCAGAGACAGGTCTTTCAGGCATGACTCCTTTATTTGCATTATCTGCTGCAGGTGACTTCAGTAATGCTGTTAAGGAACAGATCTCAAAGATTTCTGATGACGATATTCTTGAATCTCCAGTAGGTCGTGCTGCTTATTGGGAGGCATATCATAAAGGTGCTTCTCCTAGTGACGCTGCATTAATTGCTCGTGAAGCTTTCTATAGGGATGTTATTAAGGAGAAGGCTACAGAATTTACACTTGGTGTAGACCTTCCCTTAGCAGTTGCTCTTGATAAGACTCTTGGTAAATATGGTAAGGGTCTTTATGCAGGTGGTGCTGAAGCTACTCAAGAAGCTATTCAAACTGCTCAAGCTAACTTATCTTCTAGAGAAGTCTTTAAAGATTACACTGGTTCATTAGAAAATGCTCCTAGTGCTGGTGAAGGTGTATTTGACGCAGCTCTTGCTGGTGGTGTTGGTGCTTATGGTGGTCACGCTACAGCTTTAACAGGTGCTGCTGGTGTAGGTACATATAGATTTGGTAAGAAGCTTGGTGAAGCTGGTGCTAAGGCTTATCAAGCTGGTAAGGAAGCTTATGATAAGACTAAGAGTTCTGTTAAAGAAGAACTCATGAAGAAGGCTAAGGCTAAAGAAGAAAAGGATAAGCTTAAGACAGCTCAGCAAGCCACAGGAGACGTTCAGACACAACCAGAGGGTAATCCCACCCAAGAAGCTCCTCAAGCTCCTGTAGAGGCTAATACAGCCTCTCAGAGTACTTCTCCTGAAGAACCCTTTGTTGTTGAACAGCATGAAGGTCAGAATGGTTCTCAAGGCTATACCAAGATGTCTGATGGTAAGTTCTATGATGACAATGGTCATGAAATTATTACCAAGAAGACTCTTGAAGCTCAAGGTATGAAGAACTATGAAGTAGAAGCTTATCTTGCTAAGCATAAGCCTACTCATATTGAAGTTCCTGGTGGTAGAGGCTTTATCTATACAGATACTGGTAGAGAACAATACAACATTGCTCCTGAAGAGTCTGAAGAACCAATGGAAGCTTCACAACCTGAAGCTCAACCTACAGCTGAAGAATTAAAGCAGAACCTTACAAATAAGGCTAAGGGTATTAATCAGCAACCTGCTGAGGACACCTCATATCTAGATACTTTAGCTTCTACAGCTGAACAGGAAACTTCTGCTTATGAACCTTCTGAAGTAGAAGAAGCTCCAGTATTTGAAGAACCAAAGAGTACACCTAAGATTGAAACTCCTAAGGTTGAAGAACCTATTGCTCAGGTTAATGCTCCTGAATTACCTAAGTCTAATGACTCTCCTGCTCGTGCTAAAGCTAAGCAAGAAGCTCTTAAGTCTGTATTAACTGCAGAAGAAATTTCTGCTAAGGCTAAGGAAGTTGGTGCAGAGATTTCTGAAGATGAAATCAAGCGCTATAACAAGGCTCGTGACAGTGTTGCTAATTTATTGGCTCCTGATGATGTAGTCATTAATACCTTCTATCCTAAGGAAATTAGAGAAAAATATAATAAGAATCCTCAATCTTTTGACAATATTTATAAGGACTTTATTAAGGTAGCTCAAGATAAAAAGGCTCCAGCTTCTGAACGTTTACGTGCAGAAATGTACCTTAAGAGTTTTTATTCTGAACTTGAAGAAGCCTTTAATAGCAAAGAGCAAGAAGATGAAGAATTTACAGATCTTTTTGTACAAAATCCTCAGGCTGTTGAAGCTCTCCATAGTATTGCTGAATACATCGATAGCAATCCTAAGGTACTTGCTAGAGAAGAAACTTTAAATAAGTATGCAAATACTCTTCAAGGTTTAGACAGTAACTTTATTGAAAACTTCATTAAGGCTTTTGATGAAGGTAAGGTAGACAAGAGTGATTTAGAAAATGAAATTTTATATTCTGAAAATAGAAACTTATTAGATCGCTTTAAGTCTAAGGCTCCTGTTCAAACATCTGAAGGGAGTGCTGTAGCTGCTCTTAATAAGGCTATTGGTACAGCTAGAGCTAGAACCAAGCTTACAGATAATAGA
>RCNI01001804.1_pt1 | contig 11862 bp, 9 predicted proteins | sample 2041151 | NCBI WGS metagenome assembly RCNI01 (sample SAMN09708214, study PRJNA481090) | feces metagenome | isolation source: feces | place: Antarctica: Albino Rookery
TCACAGTCGTCATCCTGGTAGAATGCATCTACCTCGCTGATAATCTGACCACAGCGAGTACAGCGTGTGTAATAGCGGTCATAGCAGCTCTGGCACAGATGAATGTGCTCATCTCCGGCATCGTCGTCGATCCAGATTCGGTCGCCGCACCGGTCGCAGAATGTGGTTTCGTTGGACAAGCAGTCATCGCACAGCAACTGATCATCAAACTCAAACAGTTCCTCCACCGGGTGCATATTCTGACACACACTACAGGCTACCATTTCTTCCATTTTGTTTTTACCTCCATAAAATAAAATAAGCCCGGAGTTTTTCGCTCCGGGCTTTCTATAGAGATAATATGTGGTTGAATTATGGGACTTTTCGGTTACAACCGCAAGCATTTCATCGAATATGTAGAATACAATGTTCTCCCCCCATGTCCTATCTATAAGGATGAAACCCAGGAGCATATCATTGAACGCCTTTTATCGGCTATGGATGCAATCTGTGATTTCGGTCCAGTTCAAAAAAATGTCCTTCAAAAGGCTTTTCAATTCGCATTCAACCAAAGCATGGGATCCACTTTAAAAGAAATAATACCTCTTGTAAGCACATTTTCCTGCATGACAACCAAGTTTTTAGAAATAACCAGTGTACTTCCAGATGGCAAACAACTGTTTGACTGGAAGTTAGATACTCCCGGCACTACAATCGTGCAGTTGGACAAAGAGTATACTCCCGAACAGCGAGCGATATTAACAGAGCTTCTTCTGAGTACCATATGCAACTTGCGTGAGCACTCATCTCTCAAGAAGTTCTCACCGGTTGTTGATGAATGTCAACATCTGCGAACCGGACCAAAAACACACATAAACTTTCTTCTTCGAGCAGCGAGAAAGTATAATTTGAACGGTTGGTTTTCTACCCAGTATATTTAATTCAAACATGCGTATGGCTTTGGGCGAAGCCGCAACACGCATGATCTTCCATCCAAACAGTAATGATCTAACTTCTGTTGCAGAGAAATTAAGATTGTCGACAGGTAGCTCGCTAAAGGGCTCCGAGGTTATGCTAAATCAGTTAAAACGTGGAGAATTTCTTTAAGTAACCGATGCAGATATTATACATTCTTTTCCTGATGAACAGTCATTGGGATGATAATACAAGTTTGATTCCAAGCCTGTGAACCATCACTGTACATTGAATAATATCCTCATTAACATATCAATCACTTTTGTATCACTAAGAATCCTCAGGATGCTTTGAATACATTCTGGGGATTCAGATTAATTTTTCTTTGTAAGCATTTAATAATTACCCGACTGTGAATCCCACCAATAATGTGGCTCGAGGTCTTATTGGGATAGCATATGTACTGAGGCAAAATTCCGGTACGGCTTTGTGCTGGGCCTCCGCCTGATGCAGGAGGCTGCAGCCGATCCCCACTTTCGGCAGAAGTTATTGCGTGCTCAAAAGACGACCTAAGCTCAGCTTAGCCCGTAAACCAGAAGAAAACCACTGCCCTGAAATGAGGCAGTGGTGAAAGGAAACGATATGAAAGATAAAATTTTGAAAAGCTGCGAGTTCAATATGGATACCGCCTGCGTGGAACTGACATTCACCGACGGCAGCATGATCGCCATCGATACCATCGCCGTGGAAATGAAGTGGCTGATAATATGTATGAGCGCTCCGAGCTGGATTATCTGATCTATAACGATCCTCTTGGCTATGCAGATCTGATTCTCAACGGGGAGCCGGAGAAGTATCTGAGGGATGTGACGGAATGTAAGCCGCTGGATTGAACTGGTCAAATTATAAACAGCAAACCCGTCTGCACTTGTACCGGCTGGAACGGATGCAGACGGGTGTTTTTACTGGTGCCACAAAGGATAATCACAGGAATATGTGAAATTATTTGAAAATCAGAGAAATTTTTGGTACAATTAGATAAAATTGCGAAGTTAATACAGATTAATTTATTTTACATGTATTGATAGGCTGTTTGATAAATATCAGGATAAGGTTAAATAGATTGTAATGAGCAAGAAAATAAAATTATTTATTGGTGGAATATGTCTCTTTTTTTCTGTAATTATCGTTCCGATAATCATTAATGAGTGTTATAAATGTAAAGCGCCACTGTACATTACAAAATGGGAAGCAGCTGATGTATTGTCCTTTTATGGAACTATCTTAGCTGCCAGTGGAGCTGCACTGGGTGTTTTTTGTACCGTACGTTTTTCCCAACGCCAGTATCAGGAAGATAAAAGGCATGGTGTGCTCCCATATCTGGCAGTTGATATTCTAAAAAGAACGTGCCTAAATCCTTGCGAGAACAGCCCAATCCAGGAACTTAATCATACCATGTCAGTTTTAATGGCGAATGATGCGAAGAAATACTGCGAATTTAAATACGATAAATTCTATTTCATCGTTCAAGATCAGAAAATAAAGCGTAAAACAGAGTTGTCCATTGAAGAGGAGAAAGCAATCCAGTATAAACTGGCAATTACCAAATCTAGTGAGTGTGGACAGATTTTAGAAGATCGGTATTGCTATATCCCACATGAAATTAGAAACACCGGAAAGGGATGTGCAATAGATTTAAGAGCCTCGCTATCACTGGAGAATACCCAATTAACGGCGAGCACAATTCCAATTCAATTGTATATAGGTGAAACTTTGTATATCGGCATTCTTTTAGATAGTCATCAGTCGCCGACGGGTAAATACACATTTAAGTTGTCCTATGAAGATATCCTGGGATATAGATATGTGCAAAGCAAAACAATCAGCATAAAAAAAGATCGATGCGGTCTTTCTGCTAGTGAACCGACTGAGATGAAACAAATCCAATTATAAGTATGAGTTTTCTAGAATAAGCTAGAATAAGGAGTTAAATATGGCAGAGAAAAATACAGCCGGAATCGGCTTTGAAAAACAGATATGGGATGCAGCCTGTGTGCTGCGGGGCAACCTGGACGCATCCGAATACAAGAGTGTTGTCCTGGGATTGATTTTCCTGAAATACATTTCTGACCGTTTTGAAGCAAAGCATCAGGAGCTGGTGGAGGAAGGCGAAGGCTTCGAGGAGGACATTGACGAATACACCTCCGAGGGTATCTTCTATGTCCCTGCCAATGCCCGGTGGAGCGTGATTGCAAGCAAGGCCCACACGCCGGAAATTGGCACAGCCATTGATGAAGCCATGCGGGCCATTGAGAAGGAAAACCACCGTCTGAAGGATATTCTGCCCAAAAACTTTGCCCGGGATGAGCTGGACAAGCGGCGTCTGGGTGATGTGGTGGATCTGTTTACCAATATTCAGATGATCGAGCACGGCAGCGAGAAGGATATTCTGGGCCGTACCTATGAATACTGCCTGACTATGTTTGCAGAGCAGGAAGGCAAGCGGGGCGGCGAATTCTATACGCCTTCCTGCGTTGTCCGTACGCTGGTAGAAGTGCTGCAGCCGTTCAACGGCCGTGTGTATGACCCGGCTTGCGGCAGCGGCGGTATGTTCGTCCAGTCTGCAAAGTTCGTGGAGAACCACAGCGGCAATATCAACAATCTGTCCGTTTTCGGCCAGGATTCCAACCCCACCACCTGGAAGATGGCACAGATGAACCTTGCCATCCGGGGCATTGAGGCAAATCTGGGAGAGTATGCAGCGGACACCTTTTTGGATGACCGCCACCCTACCCTGCGGGCTGATTTCATCATGGCAAATCCTCCCTTCAATCTGACGCCCTGGGGCGCTGACAGGCTGAAGGAGGATCCCCGGTGGCTGTATGGTATGCCCCCTGCCGGTAATGCCAACTTTGCATGGCTGCAGCACATGATCTACCATCTGGCCCCCGGCGGCCGGATCGGCATGGTGCTGGCCAACGGCTCTCTGTCCTCCCAGAGCGGCGGAGAAGGTGACATTCGGAAGAATATTGTCCTGGCAGATCTGGTGGAGTGCATCGTGGCCATGCCTTCCCAGCTGTTTTATACCACCCAGATTCCCGTGTCCCTGTGGTTCCTGAAAAAGGGCAAGAAGCAGCCGGAAAAGACTCTGTTCATTGACGCCCGGAAGATGGGCACCATGGTCAGCCGGAAGCTGCGGGAAATGACGGATGCCGACATTCAGAAGATTGCCGACACCTACAAGGCCTATGCAGACGGCACCCTGGAGGATGTCCCCGGCTACTGCGCCGTGGTCAGTACCGCCGATATCGAGAAGCAGGACTACATTCTGACCCCGGGCCGGTATGTGGGCATTGAGGAGCAGGAGGAGGACGGCGAACCCTTCGAGGAGAAGATGGACCGCCTGACAAGCGAGCTTTCCGACCTGTTCGCCCAGTCTCACCAGCTGGAAGAAGAAATCCGAAAGAACCTGGGGGCGATTGGGTATGAAATCTGAGTGGAAAAGTGATATTCTGGGAAATATAGTTGATATCAAAAATGGTTATGCATTTAAAAGCAAAGAATTTACATCAGCGGGTGTTCCAGTTTTAAAAATAAAGAATGTAAAGCCTAATAAAATATTACTGGACAGTACCGATTATGTGGCAGAAGAAACAGCAGCCAGCCGCTCCAAATGGCTGATTCAAAAAGGAGATATTCTCCTAACAATGACAGGAAATCGTGCAGATGGTTCACCAGAGAGTTGGGTCGGTAAGGCCGCCCTTTTCAATGAAGAAGGACGATTTTTATTAAATCAACGAGTCGCAGCCATTTCATCAAAGGTTCAAAATGTAGATACCGAATTTTTGGGGTATTTCTTATCTTCATGGAATAGTCAACTATATTTTATCAAGAGAGCAAATAGCTCTGGCGGGCAAGCGAATATTTCCCCAGAAATCGTAAAAAATATGCCTATTTTAATTCCTCCACTAGGAATACAGAAAAAAATAGTAACACTTTTAAATAGTATTAAAAACAAGATATCCCTTAACCAAAAGATAAACGATAATTTAGAGCAGCAGGCACAGGCACAATTTAAAAATCTGTTAGAAACATATGGTAGTAAATTAGTTAAAGTATCAGAAATTGCATACCTTAATCCCAAACGAACATTAAAAAAAGGACAGAATGCACGATATATTGATATGTCTAAACTCCCAACTGATTCTTCATTTCCTTCTGGATGGGACTATAAAGAATATAGTGGTGGCTCTCGATTTACAAACGGGGATACTCTGTTGGCAAGAATTACTCCCTGTTTGGAAAATGGAAAAACAGCCTATATTGATTTCATGGATGAAAATGAGGTTGCATTTGGCTCTACAGAATACATTGTATTTGCACCTAAACCAGGGATACCGGCGGAGTATTTATATTGTCTTGCTCGATATCCGTCTTTTGTAGATTACGCAGTAAAAAACATGAATGGCAGCAGTGGTAGACAGAGAGTCTCGACAGAAACAATAGGAAATTATGAACTCTACATTCCCAAACAGGAAAACTTAGATCGATTTGGAAAATTTGTACACCCGTTGTTTGATCAAATCAGATATCATAGTTTCCAGAATATGCGACTGACTGAACTGCGCGACACCCTTCTCCCCAAACTCATGTCCGGCGAGATTGATGTGTCAGATGTACAGATTTAAGTCACGATATTCTCTATTTATTCAGGAGGTGCATAATGAACTATTTTGATGATGAGAGTAATATTATCGAATGCCTTCAGAACGGTACTCTTTATAAATGTGCTTTTCCTTCTAACTCCGTAAGAGCAAAGCGTGTCCTTGACAATGTCTGCAATCCGAAAAAATGGAAAAAGTGGCATAATAGCTCCGGAAAATCTGATCCTCCCCCTGATTTCTACTGTGAAGAGTACAGACTTATGATGGATGTTATGCGTGTCGATGACCACACCCGTCTTAACGATAAAGGAAAGGTCTGCAATCCGACAAACCAAAGGGAAAGTATGCTGCAAAAGGAATTACGGCAAAAAGGAATATTAGATGCTTTTCCAAATGTTAAAAGGCCTATCATAAATGCAATCACAGACCTTCCTACATTGGAAGACCACAACTACCAATTTTATTATACAGCATTTGAAAGAACCGTAAAAAAGCACATCGAAAGTATTCCGTTATACCGAGAAAACCATCCGGAATGCAGAGTTGTTTTCTTGATCTTTGATGAATCATCGGGCTATGTTCAAACTGAAGACCCAGAACTAGTCAAATCAGGGGCAAAATGTGGACGAGTGAGTAAAGGGTCGCTTTATTTGCACTTTACCGATAAACGATTCCTGTCTGTTTTCCAAAATACAGATATTGACTATGTAATCTGGTTTTCCCCTTTTAAGCATTTTAATTCTACCATTCCGTATGAACTTCCCAATCTTGCAGTATACGATGTTAAAAGATATACATATGGAGATGCTGTCGAGTATCCCGAAAATATGATTATGAGTGTGGAAGAGTGATACCTTGAAAAACAAAAGAACAATAGTGCTTGTAGTAGCTATAACTGTTGCCATTGCAATTATAATTGGTCTTTATGTTGCAGGTTTTCGTATTACATACAATCCGGATTTAATCACAGACTGGGATGCTGTTTCAGGCTGTGCGGCCTGGGCGGGCGTTATCGCCTCGGTGGTGGCAATTTGGTATGCAATTCAGGTTCCTAAGAAAATTGCAGACCGGCAGGATAAAATTGCACTGTTTGAGAAAAGATATGCGATTTATAGAAAATTTATGCAATGTAATTCATATGCTAAGCTTATTATGATACCTTGTATAAAAGTCAAAAACTATAGAATTGTATTTATGCAAGTATTTTGCCCTGCTAAAGTATTTCAACAACCCCCCAGCACCTCCGATATTATGAACCAATTGCTTTCTGTGATGGAAATACTTGGACAGACTAAATTTTATTTTGATCCACAAACAGACAAGAAATTACAAATTATGTACGCACTTCTTGAAGACTTTTTGGGTAAAAGTGATGGAATAGATGAGAATGAACTAATTGAGAAAAGAGATAAATTTGTAAATTACTTGAATTCTATCATTGAAGATTGTAAAAAGGAAATGGAAGATAAAATGATTTTACCATAGAGTAAAGGATAATTTATATGTCTTCTTTCTTTACCGAAGATACCTTTGAGCAGGCGGTCATTGAACTGCTGGAAAATATGGGCTACACCCATTTGTACGCCCCGGATATGAACTGTACAGATAAATTCATTTGACAGAAAGGAATTTATTATGAATTTTGAATTTATTCAGAACATTAAAGGCCTGAAAGAACTATATACCCCTTGCAAAGATGCGGAGGATCTGGCCGTTTCCAAGCCCTATTTAAGCATGACGGCTGCCAGAAAAAGTGCCGAGGCGCTGGCTCATTATATTTATCTTCAGGCATATAAAGAAGAAGCCCGAAATATGAACTTTGTGGATATTTTATCGGACTATGTTGTGAAGCGGTATATTAACAGCCGATTTGTTCTGGACGCTCTGCATCATATCAGAAAATGTGGCAACAGCGCTGTCCACGGGGAGATTAACCAGACTGCTGATCAGGCAATTGAACTTCTGGAAGATTTGCACTATGCTGTGGGTGAGACTGCCAAGCGGGAGCACCTGATCCGTACTTACCCGCATTTCAGCACCGATGTCGCAGAACATCCGGACGCAGAGTTCCACGATTTTGATCCTGTAAAACTGGCAGAAGATATGGCTGCGGAGAATATCGCAAAATATAAAGCAGAAAAGCTGATGGAAGAATACAGCGATTTTTGTTCACCGGTTGATTTTGTTCCAGGAGAGATTGACTTAAACGAGTGTGTCGAGTGGACAGTCAAACCGGTTTTGAGCAGTACAATTCCCCTAATTCAAAGTTACTTTGGACATTTGGCCATGAAAACGATCAAATACCAGTATGGGGAATCTGATCACCAGTATGAATTAAAGTTTAATGCCATCATGACGACATATGGAAAACACGCACGTACAACATCGGGTCTGTTTGAATTTATGGATTGTCTGATGCATGACATTTCTGATGCTGATGGATTTAAAATCGAAAGCTATTATGAAGGCCCCGGTTTTGCAGGAAAAATCGACAATGAAGTAGAATTCCCCTTTTTCTGTTCCTGCAAGTTTGATGAAACAGACGAAGGAAAAAATGTTATCTATAAATGCTTCCGGTTCCTGTACAATCATGGAGAAGGCAGCTGCATGAAGTTCGACAGAGGACAATGGCTGGCACTGGAAGATCAAAATATTTCCGGCGCTGTCCTCGATAAGGACTTTGGCCAGAACTGGTGGAGCTGGAACATAGATTTATACTTGGTATTTGACTTTGAAAAGCACCCTGAAATTTTGCAGTCACTGCAGAATATTGTCAGAAAGTATATCCCTGCAGACCAGCTGGAATATTGTGAAGACAGCTGGGATGGAGAAGAATATCAAATATTGGTCAACAGTATTTCCTGGGATCCTGTCAAGCTTCGGGTGGTTCAAGATTTTCTGGATGAAATAAACGCTGTTATAGAACCTATAAAAAATGAGTGTAATGGTGATACCAGTGGAGAATGGTACATTACCCAGGACCCGATGGCAACAGCCCAGTGGAGATGGAATCAAGATCATTTTGAAATTATTGGCGGAAAATTGTAAGCCGTTATAAAGTTGTGTATTAGGGGATGAAATTATGTTCTTTACCGAAGATACCTTTGAACAGGCGGTCATTGAACTGCTGGAAAATATGGGCTACACCCATCTGTACGCCCCGGATATGAACCGCACGGATTACGGAAGCCCTCTGCTGGAAGATGTGCTGCGGGACAGCCTGGTGCGCCTGAACCAGGGGCTGCCGCTGGAAGCCATCGACGAGGCCATGGGGAAGCTGCGCAATTTTGAGTCCGGCAGTCTGGTGCAGAAAAACGCTGTGTTTATGGATTACCTGCAGAACGGCGTTACCGTCAGGTTCTTCCACAAAGGCGAGGAACGGTCCGCCATCGTGTATCTTCTGGACTATCAGAACACAGAGCGCAACACCTTTTATGTGGTCAACCAGTATACATACATCGAAAACGGCAACAATCGCCGCCCGGATGTGATCCTGTTCATCAACGGTCTGCCTCTGGTGCTGATGGAGCTGAAAAGTCCCTCCAAGGACGAAGTGGGCGCAGAAAATGCCTACAACCAGATCCGGAACTACATGCAGGACATTCCCTCTATGTTCGTTTATAACGCCATCTGCGTCATCAGTGATCTGAGCACCAACAAGGCCGGCACCATCACCTCCGGCTTTGACCGGTTCATGGAGTGGAAAACCAAGGACGGCAGCTACGAAAATACCGCCTATGCCCAGTTTGACACCTTCTATGAGGGCATGTTCCAGCGGGACCGGCTGCTGGATATCCTGAAAAACTTCATTCTCTTCTCCGGTGATGCCCAGAAGCCCATCAAGATCCTAGCAGGCTATCACCAGTATTTTGCCGTGCGAAAAGCCGTGGAAAAGGCAATCACAGCCACCAAAACCGACGGCAAGGGCGGCGTGTTCTGGCATACCCAGGGCAGCGGCAAGTCCCTGTCCATGGTGTTCTATGCCCATCTGCTCCAGGAGGTCCTGGACAGTCCAACGATTGTGGTTATGACCGACCGGATCGACCTGGATGACCAGCTCTATACCCAGTTTGCCAGATGTGCAGGCTTTCTGCGGCAGACCCCGGTGCAGGCAGAATCCAAGGAACACTTAAAATCCCTGCTGGACGGCAGAACCGCCAACGGCATCATTTTTACCACCATGTTCAAGTTTGAACGGGGAGAAAAGCCCCTGTCTGACCGCCGGAACATTGTGGTCATGGCCGACGAAGCCCACCGGGGACAGTATGGCCTTGTAGAGAAGGTGGTTACCAAGGTCAACGATCAGGGCCAGGCTGAAGCACACACCGTGGTTGGCAATGCCCTGATTATCCGTGAAGCACTGCCCAGTGCAACCTTTATCGGCTTCACCGGAACCCCTATTGCGGCCAAAGACCGGAATACCCGGGAAATTTTCGGTGAGTATATCGATATTTACGATATGACCCAGGCTGTGGAGGACGGCGCTACCCGCCCGGTTTACTATGAAAGCCGAGTCGTTCAGCTGAAGCTGGACCAGAGCACCCTGGATCTCATTGACCAGACCTATGATGCTCTGGAGCAGCAATCCGACGCTTTCACCATCGAGAAGAGCAAGAAGATGCTGGGACAGATGGAAAGCATTCTGGGCGCAGAATCGACGATTGATTCTCTGGTGCATGATATTCTGCACCATTATGAAACCTACCGGGCCAACTTGCTGACCGGCAAGGCGATGATTGTGGCCTATTCCCGGCCCATTGCCATGAAAATCTACAAAAAGATCCTGGAGCTTCGGCCGGACTGGACAGAAAAAGTCGGTGTCGTTATGACCGGAGGCAACAACGATCCGGAGGACTGGAAGGCAATCATCGGAACCAAATCTCACAAGGAAGAGCTGGCCCGGAAATTCAAGGACAACCGCGATCCCATGAAGATTGCCATCGTGGTGGATATGTGGCTCACCGGCTTCGATGTGCCGTCTCTTGCTACGATGTACGTGTACAAGCCTATGCATGGCTACAACCTGATGCAGGCCATCGCCCGGGTCAACCGTGTTTTCGAGGACAAAGAAGGCGGCTTGATTGTGGACTATGTGGGTATCGCCTCTGCACTGAAAGCTGCCATGAAGGAATACTCTGCCCGTGACCGCCAGAAGTACGGTGACATGGATATTGCCAAGGTAGCCTATCCCAAGTTCCAGGAGAAGCTGCAGGTCTGTAAGGATCTGCTTTACGGTTTTGATTACAGTCCTTTTATGGGTGGAACGCCCCTGCAGATGGCCAGAACCATTTCTGCCGGTGCAAACTTTGTGCTGGATTCGCAGGCAAAGGACCGGAAGGACCTGTATCTGAAGGAAGCCCTGCTCGTGAAGCAGGCCCAGTCCCTGTGCTCCAGTATGCTGACGGATACCGAGCGCCACGAGACTGCTTTTATGGAGGCACTGCGATCAACGGTAGCCAAGCTTTCCATGGGTGGAAAAGGTGGAAAGACACTTTCCCTGAAGGAAATCAACAGCGAAATCAACGAACTGCTGAAGGCCAGTATCCAGTGTGAGGGCGTGGTCAGCCTGTTTGATACAAAGGACCACGAAGGGGCAGTTTCTCTGTTTGATCCGGAAATTTTGGAGGAAATCTCCAAAATGAAGGAGAAAAATATTGTGGTGGAAATGCTGCGTAAGCTGATGTCAGAGCGGATTTCCGTTTATATGAAAAGCAATGTGGTCCAGTCTGAAAAGTTCTCCAAAAAGCTGACAGACCTGATGAATGCCTACTATAATGGCCTGATTACCAACCAGGAAGTCATTGATGAGCTTCTCAAAGCTGCCCAGGAAATGGAAGATTTGCGGAAGCAGGGCCAGGATCTGGGCCTTAGTGAAGAAGAAATCGCCTTCTATGATGCGCTGACGAAACCTGAAAATATCAAGGATTTCTTTGAAAATGACCAGCTGGTAGCCCTGACGAAAGAGCTGACGGAGATGCTCAGACGGAACCGTACCATTGATTGGAGCAAGAAAGAAACGGCCCGGGCCGGCATGCGGAAAATGGTTAAGCGCCTTTTGAGAAAATATCACTATCCGCCCAAGGGCGAGGAAGATGCCATTAAGACGGTTCTCAGCCAGTGCGAGATGTGGACAGACAATGTGGCATAAAGATACATGTAAAAAATCGTAGGAGCTGTTATAAACAATAAAGTGAGATGGTTACAGATTTTTTCTAAAAGGTTGATTGCATAATGAAGTTGGACACCTAAGAAAAAAATCCATAGTGATTTTTCCGCATGGTAGAATGGAGTTGCTACACAACAT
>RCNI01003563.1_pt1 | contig 11862 bp, 13 predicted proteins | sample 2041151 | NCBI WGS metagenome assembly RCNI01 (sample SAMN09708214, study PRJNA481090) | feces metagenome | isolation source: feces | place: Antarctica: Albino Rookery
TCTGCTGTACGCCTGGTTCAGCCGCCGCAAGCCGGGTGGATTCTTCCTTTTGCAGCTGGCCTGTGGCTGCTCGGTGCTGGTGCTCACCAAAGAAAGCGGCTTTGTTATGGCGCTGGCTGCCCTTGCCATTATCGGCTGGGATGCCCTGATGGCCGCAAAGCCGGAAGGCAAACCCGCCTTTCAAAAAGCCGGTGTGCTGCTGGGTGCTTCTCTGCTGGCCACACTTGCCTTTAAATTCAGCTGGTCGGCTGTGGTCCATTCGCAGGGCCTTGTGGCGGGCGGAACCGCCAGCGTGGGCGAACGGATCGCCGCACTGTTTGGGCCTTGGCCGGATCGCTTCAAAATCACTCTCACCGAATTTTTGATGCGCTTTTTCCAGAGCAGCCCGGTAGAAAGCTCGGTCGCCCTGCCCATGGGCTGCTGGCTGCTGATCGGTTTTGTTGCGCTGGGGATCGCCGCCCACTTCTCCGGCTGCGAAACACTGCGCCGTGCCCGCATTGGCTTGGGACTGAGCTTTGCAGTGAGCTGCGTGGGACTTTTGTACCTCTACTTCTTCCAGTTTTCGGAGTATGAGGGCACTCGGGTCATGTCCATCTTCCGCTATGTTTGCTGCTGGATCTTGCCCATGCTGCTGCTCTCGGCTCAAATGCTGCTGGGTGCTTTTGCAGGCCGCAAGCGCCGCACCGCCGTTGGTCCTGCCCTGCTTTTGGCGCTGCTTCTTCCCTTTTTGCCCACCACACGGGCCAGCATCACCCGCTTTGTTGCGCCTTCCAGCTTGATTGCGCAGGAAAACGAATTCCGCTCCGCCTTTTTCACCCCCGAAACCTTCCCCTTCCCGCTCACCGAAGAGGATGCGGTGTATTTTGTGGCGGATGACACCAACGTATATGAGGCTCTTTGTGCCGAATACTCCTTCTATCCTTACAACGCCAAGGGAAGCCTTGGCCACAACCTCAACCCGGACAATGACCGCTATGCCACTTGGGCCAGCCGGGTTTCGGCTGAGGAACTGGGCGATGCCCTCAAGCAAGGCTATACCTACCTCTACCTTTACAATGTGAGCGACGGCTTTGCCGATCGCTACGCAAGTCTTTTTGAAAACCCGGCTGACATTGCAGACCGCACCCTGTTCCGCGTGGATAAAAACGCGGAATCCGCCTTCCTCTCGCTCTGCTGGCAGGCTTAAACCACTGAAAGACAGCAAAAAAGCCGTTCTTCCCAAATCAGGAAGAACGGCTTTTATTATGCTTTTTTAGAACTGACCGTCGCCCAAAATCTTGTGTGCGGCCTTATATACGTCACCGCAGCCCAAAGTGATCACGAACTCGCCGGGCTGGGCGTGCTCCTTCACATACTGAGCGGCCTCTTCAAGGCTTCCGGTAACCACGCTGCCGGGGATCTTATCGGCAAGATCCTGCGTGCAAACGCTGCCGTCGTCCACTTCACGGCTGCCCATGATGGGGGTAAGCACCACCTCATCGGCCGCCTGCAAAACCTTTGCAAAATCATCCAGCAGATTGCGGGTACGGCTGTAGGTAAAGGGCTGATGCAGCGCCCACACCTTTTTGTAGCCCAGCTTTTTGGCGGTTTTTAAGGTAGCTGCCACCTCAGTGGGATGGTGTGCATAGTCGTCTGCCACGGTCACGCCGTTCACTTCGCCCAGAATCTCGAACCGGCGGCCCATGCCCTTAAAGCTTGCGGCAGCCTCTTCGGCAACCTGAGGATGCAGGTTCATCAGGCGGGTAACAACCACCATTGCCAGCGCGTTATAGATGTTGTGATAGCCGGGAGCAGACATACGGATATGGACATAGAAGGAGCCCCACTCTTCCACGTCGAACTCATAGAAGCCGGGCTTATACTCCTTGATATTCACAGCCTGATAATCGGCACCCTGCTCGATGCTGAAGGTGCGCACTTCGCGGTCGATGCTGTTGATAACCTGAATAACGCCCTCGTCATCCGCATTTGCAACGATGGTGTGGTTTGCCAGCAGTGCAAACTTTTTAAATGCCAGCTTGAGCTGACCCATGCTGCCGTAATAATCCAGATGGTCGTTGTCGATGTTCAAAAGCACCGCAATGTTCGGAGTGAGCTGCAGGAAGGTCTCTGCAAATTCGCAGGCCTCGATCACAATGCTGCCGCCGTTGCCGGCCTTGCCGTAACCGTTGATGAGCGGGAGCTTGCCGCCGATCACCGCTGCCGGGTCCTCACCTGCCAGCTCCAGCGCGCTGGTAATCAGGCCGGTGGTTGTGGTTTTGCCGTGGGTGCCGGCAACGCAGATGCTGCGGTTATAAAGCCGGGACACATAGCCCAGCAGCTCGCTGCGCTCCAGCATGGGGATGCCGCGGGCATCTGCTTCCTGAATTTCGGGATTGTCTTGGTGGATGGCGGCGGAATAGATCACCATATCGGCTCCGACCACATTTTCTGCCTTATGGCCCATCGAGATCTGAATGCCCATGGCACGCTCAGTTTCCAGAATGCTGCCTTCATTCACATCGCTGCCGGTTATCTCATATCCCTTGGTATGCATGATCTGCACCAGCGGAAACATTCCGCTTCCCCCAATGCCGATGAAATGCAGCCGATGAACACCATCCAACAAGTTGGGATTGAATCCGCCTAAAACGTTCATGTTATCACCTCAAAAATATAATCCGGCACCTTCCAATCAGAAGGGCCGGCTGCTATACATCTTCGTATAATACATTATATAATTTTTTTGCAATAAAATAAACACCCGATTCACAAAAATCCATATTTTGAGAGGAAATTGTATCATATCTGCAAATCCGGTACAGCTTTTCGGTCAATATGTCCAAAAACGTTCGACGTTTTTTTATCCATTTCGCCTTCACCCTTTCCCTCTCGGCGGCATACCATAGGGTCAAAGCGCCGCGCCTTTGAAACACTCCGGCGGTCGGCGCACAAGAGGGAGGCAGGCGAAATGCAAAATACCGAGGAGCGAATTTTTGCGGTGATCGGAGAGGACGCACGGCAAAAAGCGGCGGCGGAATATTTAAAACAGCAGGGCAAAACCGTGGTGGGGGCCGGAGATCTTTACCGCGCGGATTATGTTTTGCTGCCCATGCCGCTTTCGGCCGACCGGGCGGGCTTTGCCCGGCTGCTCAAGGCCGCAAAACCGGGAGCGCTGGCCTTTGGCGGCAAGGTGAGCTTGCAGGCAAAAGAAGCGGCCCTTGCCGAGGGGGTGGAGCTGCTGGATTATCTTGAGCGGGAAGAACTGGCGCTGCTCAACGCCATTCCCACCGCCGAAGGCTGTATTGGGCTGATGCTGCAAAACCGTCGCAAAACCCTTTGGCAAAGCCCGGTGCTGGTGCTGGGCTATGGGCGCTGTGCGGCGGCACTGGCTGACCGGCTGATGGCTTTGGGCGCAAATGTAACGGTGGCGGCACGGCGGCCGGGGCCGCTTGCCCTTGCCATGAGCCGGGGTCTTAAAGGGGAGAGCATTGAGCATCTGTCTGCCCTTTTACCCGGCTTCGAGGTGGTGGTAAACACCGTTCCGGCCCCGGTGCTGGACCGGCAGAATCTTGCCTATCTGCCCAAGGGGAGCCTTGTGATCGACCTTGCAAGCCTTCCCGGCGGCACCGATTTTGAGGCGGCGGAGCAGCTTGGGCTTACCGCCATCCACGCGCTGAGCCTACCCGCCCGATGCGCCCCGGTCACTGCCGGAGAGTTTGTGGTAAGAGCAGTGCTGGCAATGCTAAGAGAGAGAGGAGAAGCAGTATGAGAGACGAGCGCACAGTTGTTTGGGGCCTTTGCGGCAGTTTTTGCACCTTTGCAAAGATTCTGCCCAAAATCAAAGAGATGAGCGATTCCGGCACGCGGGTAATGCCGCTTGAAAGCTTTAACGCAGCGAATCTGGACACCCGGTTCGGCCTTGCGCAGGACTGGCAGGATCAGCTGCAAAAGGCCACCGGCGAAAAGCCCATCGTGACCTTGCAGGGTGCGGAGCCTTTGGGGCCTGCCAACATGGCCGATGCCATGATCGTGGCGCCCTGCACCGGGGCCACTCTGGCAAAGCTTGCCGCCGGCATCAGCGATACCCCGGTAACGCTGGGTGTTAAGAGTATGCTGCGGGCACAAAAGCCCATCATCCTTGCGGTGAGCACCAACGACGGCCTTGCGGCCAGCTTCCAGAACTTGGCGGCTCTTTTGAACCGTAAAAACTACTATCTGGTTCCCTTTGCGCAGGATGACTACCTTTCAAAGCCCACCAGCCTGCAAAGCGATTTTTCGCTGATTGCCGACACGCTGGAATGTGCACTCCGCGGCCGCCAGCTGGGGCCGGTGCTGAATCTGTAACAAAAGAACCGCCGATACTCCCGATTTGAGAGTTCGGCGGTTCTTTTTATAGTTTATCCGGCCACACAAATTCCCGGTAATTGTTTTTTCCTTGTAAAAAATCATCTGCCGAAATCAGCGCTTCCCGGCTGCTGTACTCCGTGCCTTGGATGGCTACTCCGTTTTCAATGGTACCTACCAACTCCGACTGTACCGAAAGCTGCACCAGCAGATTTTCTTTCCCTGCCGGCTGGATCAAAACCGGCAGCAGATGTCCTTTTCCGTCCACATAATTCTGCGACAGTTCCCGTACCGAGCCATCCGAAAGGTCGATTGCATAGCGGCGGCTGAAGGCGGAATCCCCCAAAAAACCGTTTTCGTCAAAACCGGCATCCACGCAAACCAAAAGCTGATTCTTTAAAATCATTTCAAGCTCAACATTCATTTGCTGCTGTTCCTGCAGCTCGATAGGCCAATTTACCAAAAGCTCCCGAGCCTCGCCGTGCAGCGGCTGGATGATGAGCGCCCTTGCTCCATCGTTCATTCTGTACAGGGTATCCTCCTGCCAAAGCACTTCTTTTTCGCCGCTGCCCAGCACAATCGGTGACTGCCACTCTGCCACCGGGCTGCTTTTGCCGGAGTCCAAACTGAAACGATCCACTCTTTGATTCACCAGTTCTCGTCCGTTTTCATCCGTTTCACCGGTAAATTCCCGATACCAAAGCAGGATATCCCGATCCGCCGTTCCGAGCAGCTGTCTGTTTCCTTTCGGAAAACAGAACCTCTCTTCCCATTCTCCCCCTTCAAGGGGAACTCGGCCCAGCCACTGCTCATATTCTGCTTCGGGATTGGATTTTGCAGCAGACAGATAAATCCACCGACTGTCGCTTCCAAGATAGTCAAGGCCCGTTACCCCAGCCGGACACTGGGCCAAAAGCTTACAATCACTGCCGTCCGGCTCCATCGTGCAAATTTGGGTGCCCGGTTCTTCACCCGGCATCTCATTTTGTGGATGTTCCTGCCGAAACACTAAAATCCGCCCGTTCGGCAGAGGATAAAATCCAGTTTCTTCCAGATTGGGCCCAATAAATGCCGTGCAGCTCTCACTGTCGTGACTGCAATTTGGCTGACTGCAAAGCACGGTAGTCTGCGCTGTTTCGTAGTCGAGATAGCAGATTCGGCCGGGCTTTCCCCTTCTGCCATCAAATATCCGATACCTTCCATTCGCGCTCTGCTGCTCCATCCGCACCGGGTCCACGGTGCCTGTTTGTACCAATTCTGAATTTGGGGCAGCGGAATTCGCTGGGGATTCTGTACCACATCCGGCAAGACCGAAGCTCAAACAGGCCGCAAGGCACATAGCAAATATTCTTTTCGTAAAAATTCCTCCCTTGGTGGATTTTGCCCCAGTATAGCACTGCGTTGTTTCCGAAATGTTTCAAAAAAGGGATGCCCAAATGATTTTGAGGCATCTCTTTTGTTATTTTGAATTCGAATTGCAGCCTGCGCAGCCGCTGCAGCTGCCGGAGCAGGATGCAGGCTCTTCCTGCGGCTTTCCGGCACGGAGCTGGCAGATGAGCTGGGTAGTGGTGCCCATGGGGCAGAAAACGCACCAGCTGCGGGGCTTATACAGGGCCATCACAATGAGGCCGATGAGGGTGGAGGTGAGCATCATGCTGTAAAAGCCAAAGGCGAACTGCGCCACCCACGGTGCCACCGCTGTGCCGTGATAGGCCCAGTGCCACGGCAGCTTAAAGGTCCAGAACAGCTTTACCACCTGCCGCAGGTTCTGTGCGCCGCTGCCCACCAGCCATGTGGTATAGAGCATCTGAAAGAACATGGCGAAAAAGAAGATGAGGAACCCATACCGAAAGCCTTTGGAGCGCATCCAATGGGGTGTGGGCTTATTGCGGGAAAGCTTGAGTTTTTTGCCCAAAAGCTGCAAAAACTGGCCCCGGTCACAATAGCGGTTGCAATAGAGCTTATCGCCCCCAAAAATGGCGATGAAAAGGGGCAGGCAGAAAAAGATCATGCCCAGCCATGCAAACAGGATGTTGAAGAAACCAAGGCCCAAATAAATGGGAGTTACGATCCACAGGTAGTCGTACCAGTGCTTTTTTTGATTTTTCACAGCTGTACCTCCCGGTTTTTGAGTTCGATGGTGCCCGCGGGGCATTCCTTTTCGCACTTGCCGCAGCCCACGCAGAGGGCCGGGTCGATGCGGGCGGTAACGCCCTTCCAAATGGTGATGGCAGACATGGGGCACACCTTTACACAGCTGCCGCAGGCAACACAGTATTCGCCCACAACGGCGTAACGCTTTGAAGCCATTTTTCTTCCTCCTGATTTTCATTGTTAAGCATTTGCTTAATTAAACAACTTCTTTATTATATCAGTCCGCTGTATTTAAGTCAATACTTAAATACAGTTTTTGTTGGCTTGTCTGCCCCATACAAAAAAAGCCGGCATGAAGCAGCACTTCATGTCGGCTTTTGCTTATTTTACCGGTTTAGAGCGGATTGCTGTAATCCGTATTTGTGGGGCCCTGCTGACCATACGGCGGGTCCGTCGGCTCAGGCATGATCACAGCGGCCACAAAATACGCCACCACGCCCACGCAGGTGAACAGGCTCAGCACTGCCACGCCCAAGCGCACCAATGTGGTGTCCAGTCCCAGATACTCGGCAATGCCGCTGCACACTCCGCAAACCATCCGATCGTGTCCCTTTGTCAATCTTTTCGGCTGCATACTCTGTTTCCTCCTTATACGTTTTCTTCAAATTCAATCTCAACGGTTCCGGCAATACATTCAATATCAAATCGAGTACCGCCGCCCGATCCGCCGCGCTGGCTGCCAAAGCCGGTAAGCTGGTGACCGTCCACGGTCACGCTGCCCACCGAACCGGCAACATCGTATTCGTACTGCTGGGGGCGGGGCATGGTGAGATTCAGCTTGCCTGCCGCCAGCGACAGGTCGGCCTTTTCCAGCACATCCCCGTTCAGATTCAGTTCCCCGGCTGCCATTTCCACATCCAGACGGCGGCACTGAACATTGTCCAGCTCCATGTTTCCCGCTGCCATATCCACATCCAGATCAGTGATCGCAATGTCCTTTGCAATCAGCTGACCGCCTGCAAGACCCAGATCTGCGGTTTCCAGCACCAGCTCCCGGGGAATGGTGATCCACACCCGGCCGCCCCGGCGGTATTCCCGCTGCTCCAGCTTCCAAACGCCGTGTTCCACCCGGCTTTCCGGAGTGGTAGCGCAATCCTCTGTTCTCAGATCGAAATCATCGCCGTATTCCAGATAGATTTCTTCCACGCCTGCCATGTCCAGCTCCAGACCGGTCACTTCGCTCATGTTGTCCAGAGCTACCTGCCGGTCGTGGCCGTGTCCCCGGTCATCCTCCCGGTCCCAGTGCCGGTCCCAGTCCCAATCCCAGTCCCGGTCATAATCCCGGTGAGAATAATAATGATAGCGGGGACCCCACACATTCAGGGGGCCCCAGTGCATCATCTGCCGTGCGCGCCAAATATCGCCGTGAAGAATCACCCCGCCCACAAAGGTGAGCACAAGCCCCAAACCCAGCAGCACCGCCATTGCGATGAGCCAATACTTGATCGGTTTTTTCATTCGGCAGTCCTCCTTCCGAGAATCGGATTCCAGATGTATTTTTTAAACACGTGCCAGAGTGCGGGAATCATCCAGAACAGCACTCCCGCACCGATTCCTGCAATCAGCAAACCGCTGGCCGCTCCCAAAAACAGCAGACCCACGGCCAAAAGGCCGGTACCTACGCCGCCGCTTACCAAAAGGCCGATGTTCACAATGCCCACCGCAAAAACGGCGATCACGCTCACAACGCCCGCAAACAGCAGGGCCGCACCCACCACGGGAATGGTAAACAGAACCGCCAGTGCAGCAATGGCAACGCCGCCCCAAATGGGGAACGAAAGCACTGCCAGCAGAATGAGCAGGATGTTCATACTGCCCCTATCATACCTTTGGCTGTAATTGCCCGGCTGATTGTATTGCGGGCCGTACCCCTGCGAGGGGTTTGCCTGCTGGGCATACTGCGGGCCGCCCTGATTTTGGGCATACTGGGCAGTGCCTTGGGGCTGGCCGTACTGGGCAGCACCTTCCGGCTGCTCGGGCTCTTTTTTTACTCTTGCATAAATGGGCAGCGGAATCTCCGACTCTGGCTGTGCTGCCTCTGCCTTGCCTTCGTTTTCAAAGCCGGGCAAGGCTGCCTTAATGCTGGCGGCCACCCGCTCAGGGCTGACCAGCTCATTCAGCACGGCCTGCTCTTGTGAAGGGCCTGCCTCGCTGAAATACTCTGCATAAAACCGCAGAGCTTCTTCCCGCTCTTCCTGCGGGATGTCCTTTAAAAGCAGCTCAAGCTGCCGCAAAAATTCTTCTTTGTTCATTCCGCTTTCCCCTCTCCAAGCAGTACCACATCAATTTTATCCCGGTATTCCACCCACTGAGTCCGGTACTGTTCCAGTGCATTCACGCCTGCCTGCGTGATCTTATAATAGCGCCTGTTTCTGCCCATAAATGCCTGATCGTATGTTTCCAAGTATCCGTCTCGCTGCAAACGCCGCAAAACCGGATACAAGCTGCTCTCGCTCACCGGTACGATCTCCCGAGCCTGCTGCGTAATTCGGTAACCATAGGTCGGTTCCTGCGCAACCGTGCTCAGTACCAGCGAATCCAGCATTTCCGGGCCTGTTCCGAATGCCACTTGACCGCCTCCTATTTATTCATTTGACAATATTATATTCCGTATAGTATTATTTGTCAACCAGTAAGTATCTATGCTGCTCAAAAATTAAAAAAGGGCCCGGCAGAATCCTCTGCCGAGCCCTTTGGGTTCAATTTGAAAGAACCGCTCACTTCTTCTTTTTGAAGATGATGAGCTTTGAAAAAATATAGTTTGCTACCACGATCAGCACCTGTGTGAACAGCTTAACGCCAAGGAACCACACATCCGCCTGCTCGGGGCCGATCAGCCAGCTGCCCAGCACATCCACGCCCAGCCACATCACCGCCACGTCCAGAACCAGAGTGCCCAAACGGCAGGTCACAAAGGAAGTAAACTCCTTAAACGCGGCCTTGCCGGTAGTACGGCTCATAAACACCCAGCGGCGGTTGGTAAAGTAGGCAAACAGGATGCACAAAAAGTTGCTCACCAGCGTATTGATGGTGGTGGGCAGGCCCATCATGCGGAACACAACACCCAGCACAATGTTGAGCAGGGTTGCAAGTCCACCAAAAAACAGGTAAGACAGCTGTTCGTAATACCGCTTAATGAGTGCCTTTACCGTTTCGATCATTCCTCAACAACCCGAACGCTCTCGATCACAACCGGCTCGAGGGGCTTGTCGTTGTAGTTGGTAGCAACAGCAGCAATGCGGTCCACCACGTCCATGCCGGAAACCACGTGACCGAATGCGGCATACTGGCCGTCCAGATGGGGAGCATTCTGGTGCATGATGAAGAACTGGCTGCCTGCGGAGTTGGGGTCCATTGCGCGAGCCATGCTGATCACGCCGCGCTCATGCTTGATGGGGTTTGCCACGCCGTTTGCGCGGAACTCACCCTTGATCTGCCAGCCGGGGCCGCCCATGCCGGTGCCCTGAGGGCAGCCGCCCTGGATCATAAAGCCGGGGATAACACGATGGAAGGTCAGACCGTCATAGAATTTCTGGTCAACCAGCTTGAGGAAGTTTTCCACGGTGATGGGAGCTGCCTGTGCGTCCAGCTCCACGTCGATGATGCCGCCGTCTTTCATAGTAAAACGAATCATAGATTACTCCATTCCGGATCGGATCTCCGATCCTTTTTGTTTATCCAAAGGGCCCCGCCGAAATGCTCGGCAGGACCCTTTTTATTTATTCTTGGGTCTGGGTCGGTTCGCTGGTTTCGTCATCCTGCTCCGAAGTGCTGCTGGAGATGGATGCCTCATCCGCAATCGCGCTCATGGGATCATCCAGCGCAATATCCAGATCCGGGTCCACCAGCGGTGCAGAGGAGCTGGGCTTGGTTTCGCTTGCTTCCAAGCTGCGCAGATAATACTTGCGCTCCACCTTTTCAAAGATGTAGTCCATATACTTTGCGGGTTCCGCGCTGGTGCTGGGGTTATAGTCGCCCAGCAGCATAGCGGTGGGAACATAGCCCACGGTAACGCGCATTTTTCCATCTTTCTTTTGAATGTTGGTGACCTGCGCGCGGTACAGACCCACCTGACCGGTGACCGGGATGATGTAGGCCTGCTTATCCTCAAGATAGGGATACACAATGTCGGTTTCAAAGCTGCCGCTGGTGATGGGCTGGCTGAGCAGATCGTTGTAGCCGGGGCCCAGCAGCGAAACCAGCTGTGCCTCAACCTCAAGGGCCGGCATCAGCACGCCCTGTGTATCGGGGTCACGCTGGTAAGCATCCAAACCGCCGGGGGCACGCTGCGCTGCGGCAACCGCGGCCCAGATGGAATACTCTTGCAGCTGCTTTACGTCCATCTGATCCAAGCTCTCAAACGGCAGCGGGTCCATCATAACCAGCGGCTGCAACTTTTGCTCGTATTCCAGTTTTTGGTCGGTATCGTCAAACAGAGATGCAACGCCTGTGATTGCAGCGGCCACCACATTGATAATACCAATCAGAATCAGCAAGCAGAGCACCACGCCCAGCAGCTGACGGCGACGGCGACGGCGGCTGCGCTCATGATCTTCGGCAGAATAACTATTTGCCATGAGATTTTCTCCTCCTTTTGGAAAACGCATTTGGTTTTCCTGCAAATTGAAAGTCCCTTCGGGGAATCATCGGCAGCCCAAAAAAGGCTGCCGGGCATTTTTTGAAAGTATTGCAGTATAAAGTATACCATACTCCCCCGCGCAAGACAAACAGATTTCGTGGCGTTTTTGTGAAAAAGGCCCCCGCCGAAGCGAGGGCCTTTACTAAATGTATAATTTACTTATTCTTATACATTTCTTCGTAATATTTCTGGTAGTTGCCGCTGGTCACGTGATCCATCCACTCTTCGTTTGCCAAATACCAGTCGATGGTCTTTACAATGCCCACCTCAAACGGGGTCTCGGGATACCAGCCCAGCTCCTCTTTGATTTTGGTGGGATCAATGCCATAACGGCGGTCGTGGCCCAAACGGTCGGCCACGTGTTTGATGAGGCTCTCGTCGATGGTGTCATCGAACTTGTCGTGCAGCTGCTCGATCACGGTCTTAACAATAAAGATGTTGGGGCGCTCGTTGTGGCCGCCCACGTTGTAAACTTCGCCGTCCCGGCCGCCGTTTGCCACCATGTCGATGGCCTTGCAGTGGTCTTCCACATACAGCCAGTCACGCACCTGCATACCGTCGCCGTAAACCGGCAGGCTCTTCTTGGCCTTGCAGTTGTTGATCATCAGGGGGATCAGCTTTTCGGGGAACTGGTAGGGGCCGTAGTTGTTGGAGCAGCGGGTGATGTTCACCGGCATACCGTAGGTGTCATGGAAGGCCATAACAAACAGATCTGCGCTGGTCTTGCTGCTGGAGTAGGGGCT
>RCNI01001631.1_pt1 | contig 11849 bp, 8 predicted proteins | sample 2041151 | NCBI WGS metagenome assembly RCNI01 (sample SAMN09708214, study PRJNA481090) | feces metagenome | isolation source: feces | place: Antarctica: Albino Rookery
CGTATGGAGGGATACGTCTCCGATTTTTACGCTGATGGGGACAAGGTGGGGCGATTTTCGGTATTTGAGCATAGCTTCGAGTTCCTTGCTCTTTTCAAGGCTCTCACGACTCACTCCCATTTTGGAGAACTGTTCCCAGTCAATCTTCTCGGGGTCTATCTCCTGAAAGGTCCGCTTCTGCTCTCCTGCATTCTCAGAAGGCATCACACGGGCAGAGTCCAGCATCTCTTTATTAGAGGGAACATCCGGTGCTTTGAGCATCTCGGCGAGCACTCGTGCGCTGGCAACAACACCCTCGAAAGGGACTTTGAAGAAATGGAATTGTGTGGGGTTCTTGAACTGCCGCATGAAGTTGGAGAGGAAGTTCTCTAAAGCATTGCTGTGCTTGTCGAACTTCAGAAAACTCTGTTCATGTTCGGCAGTGGGCGGTACAGTTTTCAGTCCGCCTTTCTCGTCCGTTCCTGCGACGGCTTTGAGATTCTCGTCCTTGGAATCTTTCACCAAAAGGACTTCTTGGTCTTTGATTTTTTCGTCCATATTACAATGTATTTAATGACACCAACAGCGGTGCACGGACAAAAGTAAATCAAAGAAACAGTGTATGTTTGTGGTTTGGAATAACTGCGTACTTGTGGCGTTGATATGGATGGAAGTGGCAAAAAAAGAGGTATGGTTCAAAGCCCATACCTCCATATTTTTCATTGATTAGGTTATTGCATAGACAGCAATTTGCAGTACATTCCGTCTTTTGCTGCAAGTTCTGCATGCGTCCCGTTCTCTACAAGTCGTCCCTTGTCCATCACAATAATCTGATTAGCATTACGGATGGTTTGCAAATGATGAGCAATGACCAAGACTGTGCGATTTCGGATAAGGGCAGACATTGCCTGTTGTATCTTATATTCATTGACAGGGTCAACATTGCTCGTTATCTCGTCCAAAAGAATGATGGGAGCATCTTTGAGGAACGCACGGGCGATTGAAAGCCTTTGTTTCTGACCTCCGGATAGCCCCAAACCGTTTTCTCCGATTTTTGTTTCATAACCTTCCGGCAGGCTGATGATAAAGTCGTGTATCATCGCCCTACGTGCTGCTTCTTCGATATCTTCCTGCGTAGCATGTTGATTGCCCACTTTGATATTATTGGCAATGGTATCTGAAAAGAGAATAACATTCTGCATCACTACACTGATTTTACCGAGTAGATAATCATAGTCCATTTCTCGAATGTCTATACCACCGATACGAATACTGCCAGTCTGCGGTTCCCAGAAACGGAGTAACAGGTTGGTAATGGTTGTTTTACCAGAACCTGACGAGCCAACAAGTGCCGTTACCGTTCCTTCGGGAACATGGAGCGTGAGATTTTTCATCTCAAAACCTTCCTTCTCATAATGGAAATCCACTTTATCAAAGGAAAGATTGAAATGGGTTGCTGTTTTTGGTTGTTCTGGATTGGTGATAACAGGGGCATTCAATAAATGGGAAATGCGTCCGTAGCTATCCTTTACCTTGATGTAGTTTAGCCAATGATTCTCCATATTGACAAAAGGTTTGTAGAATTCTTTTGAGACGATGACGAACATCAGATAAGCGAAAAGAGAAAGTTCCCCTTGCTGTGTCCACCAAAGACCGATTGTAGCCATCAGAGCGAAAGCCAATTCTATCAGAAAAGTGTATCTGCCCACACTCACAGCTGCCAACCGAGAAGTATTCTTACTGCTTTCTCCAAATTCACTAACAGAGTGATCGAGTCTGTCACGGAACATTCCTTTTCCACCAAACACTTTCAGCACGGGTATGCCCTTGACGTATTCCACGAAGAGACTGACCATATCCGCCAGATTGTCCTGTGCCTCCTCCTGTGCTTTCATTCCCGAACGAATGCCCCGATACAGAGAAAATAGGGCAATGGGAAGAATGGCTACCATCGTCAATCCCATGCGCCAGTCCACACAGAACAGCCCGACGCCGAGTATCAGAGCTACAATGAAGTCGGCAGACATTCGCGTCCAAAGATGCCCCACAACCATCTCCATATTATCAACGTCTTTGTGAATGACTGTACTTATCTCTCCCAGACGCTCATTGGTATAGAAACCGAGTGAGAACATTTTCAGTTTCAATATGATTTTCTCGCGGATACGCTCCACGAGGTCAAAACCGGCAAAGTGCTTGCTCATATCGGCAATGGCATTGGATATGGTTTTCAAGACCAGCAGACCGCCGAGTACCCATGCCGCCGAAATGAAAGAGATGCTTTCTCCCTGTATATGACGGTCGATGAGAAACAAGACTGTGAGCATTATTGCCGTGCCGCAAAGGGCATAAACCACGAAAAACAGTGCGGAGATAATCAGATGCCGCACTCCGCGAGCGGTCAGTTCATTCAATATATTACGTACCATTCTTATTCCTCCTCTTCTTTTAATTGCCATTTACTTACTTGTTCCTGTGTTTCCGTCATATTGCGGTACAGAGAACAGTCTTTCATCAGTTCTTGGTGTGTTCCCTTTGACACAACCTGCCCTTTGTCCATCACAACAATACGCTCCATATCCTGAATGGTATTGAGACGGTGGGCAATCGTAATGACGGTCTTGTTGCGCTGCAATTCATCAAGAGCTTCTTGAATTAGTTTCTCATTCTCTCCGTCCAATGCGGCAGTGGCTTCATCGAGAATAACTATTGGAGAGTCTTTGAGCAACATTCGGGCAATGGAAATACGCTGTTTTTCTCCGCCGGAGAATTTTACGCCGGCTTCGCCTGCCAGCGTATCATAACCATTCGGCAAGCCCATGATAAAATCATGAATACGGGCACGCTGTGCTGCCATTTCCACTTCCTTTTGTGTGGCGGTAGGTCTTCCTATACGGATATTATCCCGAATAGTTGTGTTAAAGAGAAAAACCTCCTGCTGTACCATCGAAAAATAATCTGCGATATTACGTTCGGAGAGTTCCGTAATATTCTCTCCTCCCAGTCGGATAGTACCTGTTTGGGGTTGCCAGAACCCCATCATCAAACTTGCCAGTGTGGTTTTTCCCGACCCTGACTCGCCTACGATAGCTGTATGGCTTCCTTTCGGAAATTGAAGACATACATCTTTCACCGCATTGTCTTCCTTGTTTGGATAGGAGAATGTAACATGCTCGAAACAAATTTCCGTTTGTGTCGTATCCGTTTTCTTGTCCGCTGTTTCCTTTGTTTGTACCTCTGTAATGGATTGTACCTTTGCCAACGACTGACCATAGACGATTCGGAAATGTTGGAATGTTGCCAACTTAGCAAAGGAGGACGAGAACAGTCCGCCTAATATCAGGGCAAGGATAAAACGTGCCACCGTCAGTTCGCCCGAAGTCATCAGCCATAGCCCGACAAGGGTCATTACCACGATACCACCTTCCAAGAACATCGTTATGAGCGTCATCGGAACAGTAACGCTGAACATGCTCCGTTTCACCCAGTGAATATAATCGCGCATACCGCCAAGTACTCGTTCCGTTCTGTTTTCCTCGTTACTGAAAGCCTTGATTACCGATATGGTAGCCACATATTCCAAAAGGTCTTCCGACATTTTTTGCGTACTTTCCATAAAGTGTTGAAAGCTCCTTCCCCAAAGTGCTTTGACAGCCATTTGCAGAAGAAATGCTACAGGCAAAAGAGAAATGAGCGACAGCCCCAAACGCCAGTCCAACACCATAATGATTACCCAGAGCAAGACAGGGAAAAGCGTAGCCGAAAGGATTTCGGGTAATCCATGTGCTAAATAAATTTCAATTTGTTCCACATCGTGATTGATGATATTCACCAAGTCTCCCACTTTCCGCTCTTGGAAGAAACCGAGTGGCAAACGTTGTAGATGACTAATGATACGCAACCTCAATCGTGTAAGGGCATTGTAAGCCGACCGGTGCGCCCGCCAAATCGAGGTTCCATAGAATACGCCTCGAAGCAGTGCGAATAGTATCATTATTCCTCCAATACCCCAAACTATTATGGGAGAGAGCGTGCCATTCATCAACTTGTCCACTGCCCATACTACAAGCAGTATAGGGAGTGTGCCAAAAATAAGGTGCAATATGACCACTGCATTGGAGAGCAGGCTGCGGCTCTCCCGTTCCTCATCAAGAGGTCTGACTTTTTGTTTATCCATATATGTGTCGTTATATATGTGTCGTTTTGATTTTTTCTGCTACAAAAGTACGGCAACAAACAGGGATAAAATAACCCCGATAAGCATTACACTGCCCCAAAACAACAATTTGCACTCATATAAACACAACAGGGGTATAAGCGTGGATAATAGGGTTATTTATTTGCTCGGCAGGTAAGTACCTTTGCACAGAATCTCACAAACAAATATGATATGTCAATCAGCTCAATAGTCCATTTATACAAAAGAATGCTCATTGTCGGCTTTCTATCGTTGTGGTCTTTTCCTATGTTTGCACAACTGCAACCAACAGAAATAAAAGTTATTGATGCAGAAAATGGGAACAGTATAGAATTTGCCACCGTACAATGGAAGGGTTTGAATGCTCCAACGTACACGAATGGTACGACTACAAACAGGAAAGGTATTGCAAAACTAAGTGCATCAAGTAATCAAAAACTTATGCTTATGGTAAGTTATGTCGGTTATCAGACCATTACCGATACGATTACTGCAAATGGGAAGCGTTATACCATAAGACTACTCCCGGAATCAACAGAGCTGGCAGATGTAGTCGTAGTAGGAAAAACAAGAGCACAAATACTCAGAGAGTCGCCTGAAGCAGTTTCTGTAATAAATGTGAAAGAACTTCAAGGCAGATCTATTTCGTTAGAAACCGTTTTGAATAAAACCATAGGTTTGAAAGTCGGGCAGACCGGTGGTTTGGGGAGCAGTTCGAGAATTATTGTTCATGGATTGGAAGGAAACCGCATTCAAATCTTATGGGATGGAATACCAATGAGTACTTCTGACGGGGCTTTTTCTCTTGATGAAATTCCGATAGACATTATAGAAAGAATAGAAGTCTATAAGAGTATCATACCCGCCCGTTTCGGATGTGATGGATTGGGGGGAGCCGTCAATATCGTTACTAAAGAGTTTAGTACGGACTATTTAGATGCCTCGTATGAATTCGGGTCTTACCAAACACACAAAGGAAGCGTCTTCTCTCGCAAGAACTTTCCAAAGAGTGGCGTTCTACTCGGTGCGGGAGGTTATTATACATCTGCAAAGAATGACTACTCTTTCAGAGTTCCCGAGAGAGAAAATCTGTTGGTAAGACGTGACCATGACCGTTTTCGTTCGTATATGTTGAAGGGAAAAATTGCCTTCACGAAACTTTGGTTCGATGAGATTAGTACCGAGTTCGGGTACTACAATCGTTTCAATGAAATCCAAGGTATCTTAAAAAACATACAACATGCCGAAAACCAATCAGGAATGTTTATGTTGGAAAACAAACTGATAAAAAGCGGAATGCTGAACGACCGCCTTAACTTTGAGTCCCATTTCTCCCTTTCACATACAACAAACAATTTTGTGGATACGGCACGAGTTAATCACGATTTCGAAGGAAACATATATCCGAGTCCGAATGGACAGGGAGAAACAGGGGTTGTTCCTCACAACTCGAATGACAAAGGATTGGAAATCAATGAACGTATCAATTTTGATTACAAGTTGTCCGCCAATCACAGTTTGAATCTGAACACACTTATTAACTACGCCAGAAGACAACCGAGCGACAACATTGCAAGTCAGCATGCAGGTTTTGTTATCGGAGGATTTCCCAGCAAAAAGACCAGTGTCATTTCGGGGTTGACTTGGGAGTCAAAACTCTTTGATAAGAAACTGACGAATATGCTCTCCGCAAAGTATTTCCACCTCCATTCCGAGATAGAAGATTTGACTTCATACGAGATGATTGAGGCTCCGAAGAAAAAGAACAATACGACCTCACAAATAGGCTGGATAGAGGCAATAAAATACGAGCCCTTCAGAGGTTTTCACTTGAAAGCATCTTACCAGAGGGCAATACGCCTTCCCAATTCACAAGAACTATTCGGTGATGGTATCATCACCTTTCCTGCTGCCGGATTGAGACCAGAGAAAAGCCACAACTTCAATCTGGGGTTCTTAATAGACAAAAATGATGTCCTCGGATTATCGCGATTGCAGTTTGAAGTGAACGGCTTTTATATGCAGGTAAGCGATATGATAAAACTGATGAAACAGCACATGGCAGCTGGATATGTAAACGCAGAAAAGATACATATTAAAGGTATAGAAACCGAAATAAAATTGGACATATCGCCAACGGTCTATGCCTACGGAAATCTAACTTATCAGGATGTGCGCGATGTCTTGAACTATTTACCCGGTACCCAAGCCCCCAATCCGACAAAAGGATTGCGACTGCCGAACATTCCCTATTTGTTCGCCAACTTCGGGGCGGAGTATCACAGCAACCGATTATTCAAGAATTGGTATGTCAAGGCTTTCTGGGACGGCAAATTTACTGAGGAGTTCTTCTACTTCTGGGAACTTACCGAATTACAGAAACGACGTATTCCCCGCAGTTTCGTCAATGACATAGGGCTATTGTTGACCTACAAAAGCAAATATTCCGTAGCCTTGGAATGCCATAATATAATGAACAAAGAAGTTTGGGACCAATTCCGCCAACCATTGGCAGGACGGACACTTCACCTCAAATTCAGATATGTCTTCTCAAAAGGAATTTTCTAATTTAACAAATATAAAAAGATGGATACAACAATTTTCAATCGTATAGCTTTTTCTGCTATGCTGGTCGGCTTCATAGGGCTGACATCTTGTAACAAAAATGATGAACCTACGCCTACTCCTCAAGAGGTGCAGCAACATTTCACCTTTGTGCATTATGTGGACAAAAGTGCTTATGTAGGGACATTCAGTGATTTGACTCCTCAAGCGACCGACAATAAGAAAGCATTTGAATTCGGGTTCGGTTGCTACCTCTTTGCTAAGGGTAATACAGTGCTTGTACCCGAAGGGAAATTCGGGGATAAGATACATAAGTTTACAAGAGGTGCCCATGAAGAACTGATAAAAGCAGGTACTATGACATTTGAACAGATGGCTCAACCCGGAGAAATTAACTTCGTTGATGAACAGCGGGCATACGTTGCTTTGCATGGACGTGGAAAAATTGCGTTAATCAATACTTCAACATTGCAAAAGGAAGATGAAATTGACCTCTCGTCTTATGCGGTTCAAGACAACAATCCTGATCCCGGCTGTAATGTCATCCGTGATGGAAAGATGTATGTTGCCCTCAATCAGCTCAATTCGCCTCATACCTCCGTACCGGGTACTGGAGCAGAGGTAGCTATCATTGACCTCAAGACGAAAAAGACTGAAGTTATCAAAGATAACCGCACAAGTGTTGTAGGATTGTTCCGCCATTCTGACGCATTCATAGACGAGCGGGGTGACATCTACTTTTACAGTGCGGGCAACAACTTCAATGTTGCCGATAAGGAAGGTTTCCTGCGTATCCGCAAAGGAAGCGACAAATGGGATAGCGATTATCTGTTCAACCTATCGAAGACAACCATAAAAGGAATAGGCAAAACAGGGCAGTATATGATTAAGTCTTTCTATGCGGGTAATGGTATTGTGTATAGTTGCGTGAAAGTAACGGATACAGAATTTGGAATACTCAAGAAAGACTTCCAACCCGTGAAAATCGACATTTGGAACAAAACCATCGAAAAACTTGATTTGCCAATGACCGACAGCAATGGTTCTTTTGCTATAACTCGCTACAAGGACTTCATCGTCTTTGGAATGACATGTAACAATGGTACGGGTTATTACACCTACAATACCAAGACAGGCGAATGCTCGCAAACCCCAATTGTTACTGCCATAGGAGTTCCTTCAAGTTTAGTCGCATTTGAGTAAACTCTCATTAAAAACATTTCTCATGGAGCTATTGGTTCTTTTTTGAGAGTAATACGGATAAAAACTTGCGATAATTCATTTTTTTATCCGTATTTGTTTGTAACTTTGCAAAAAGACATGATAAAATGACCATAGAATTTTGTGCAATCAATAATCCTGAAGATTGGATGGAGATGGTTGCCGAACAATTTGGCACATCAGTAATAAACGATGGATTTACCATTCCTTCTTCTATTGGTAGTGGATTCTTCAAACAATATTATCCTCTGCCATGGCTAACATTGACTTATATCAGTTTCGTAGCATACGAGCCGATAACTATGATACGTCGCTCGGTGGAAAATTCGAAATGGATTCCTGTCATGTTCTATATCAATGAGCATAAGCACGAGCAGATAATTGGAACAAGTACAAAAACAGTCGGAGTGGACACGCTCGATGGCATTTTCATGCCTTCAAGTAGCATCCCGACTGAGTGGAGTTTTCCTCCAAAGAAACGATACGAAAATATTACACTGACTTTCAATAAGGATTGGATTGAAAAGATTGATGCAGCACATGAAACCTATATCGGTCGACTTCTCCAATCGGACAAAGCTTTTTATTTGTTTGAGACCATTACACCTGCAATGCAACAGGTCTTGGATAACATTAAGTCTATAACTGAAATCGACAATCCTTTTTCAACGCTTCATTTGCATGGAAAAACTATGGAATTACTGACAATGTTCCTTGAAAAGCTCGAAAAACGTTCGGAAGTAAAATATCTTGCCAACCTAAACTTGAATGATGTTGAATCAGTATTCCGTGTTCGTCGCCAGATTCTTCAAAGTCTCAGTAATGTACCGAGTATTCCCGAATTGGCTCGTGAAGCTAATATGAGCAGTTCCAAATTACAAAAGTGCTTCAAGCAAGTCATCGGCAAGGCGATAGCTGAGTATGCCCTATCTGAAAAGATGGAGTGGGCAAAGCGTTTACTTACTACACGCCTTTATTCAGTGTCTGAAGTAGGTTATAAAATCGGATATACCAATCTTAGTCATTTCACAGACGCATTTCGTAAATATCACGGCATAAAGCCTAAGCAATACCTTGATTCATTGTAGTCCTGCTTAGTAGGGGTGTAACTTTACTTGTTGCGGATATTTTATCTCAATAAAACGTATGAACTTTGCCCATAATTAATATGGGCAATGAAGATGCCACCTGATAAGAGTCATCTTTTCATATCTATTGCTCTATCATCTGTTTTGACTATTCAATGTTATTCAGATGTCTTTACTCTTTCAGAAGAATAGTAAAACCATTCATAGATTTAGAATATGAAAAGACTCGTTAAAAAGAACTCTTTCAAAATGCTACTCTCTGAAAACACAACAAAAGCGACTGCTTGCCTAATAAGAGAAATCTTAAAGCTCGTAGCCACAGAGAGAAAAGTATGTTCATTATTTCGAACCTTGCATTACACTCGATTTCAATTGCAGATTATCCACGCGAGAACTGGATTAACAGTCGAAATGGGAAAAAAATGTATCGGAGTTACTCTTTGTCATTGACACAGAACTGAAACTGCTGGATATGCGGTTGCAAGGGTTGTTCCCTGCTCCGCAGAAGTCAGTCAGTAATTTCCGTTGGACAGGCAAAGCAACAGATTTAGTTGAACTCCTTTACGCTCTCGACACCTGCAACTGTATCAACAATGGAGAAATAGGTGTGGAGGAACTGGCGGATGCTCTTTCCGAAATCTTCGGTGTGGAGATTAAGAACTGCTACAACGTCTATATGAACATGAAGCGTCGCAAGGATGACAGCCGTACCTATTTCCTTGACGAACTCCGGGAGAAACTCAACAAACGTATGGTGGAGAGCGACCTGAAAGGTGGCAAGTATAAAAAGCGGTAAGTCTAAAGGGCGATGTCCCAGCCTCTCACGTGCCAATTACCTGAAGTTTACAGCGATTTTATTTGTGCATACAAAGAGAATTGAGTACTTTTGCGATTAGAATTGAGTAAAATTCTCGCCGAAATTGAGTAAATTTATTATTAGAATTGAGCATGAACTATATTCGTAAACAATATCACACGCTGAAAGCACGCATTCAGGAGCCAAGGAGGTTTATGCAAGTATTGGCAGGACCGAGACAAGTAGGCAAATCTACCCTTGTCGGGCAGGTGTTACAGAATGTAACCATCCCATATTCGGTAGAAGTGGCAGATGCCGTCGAGCCGAAAGACAGTGATTGGATACGCCGAGTGTGGGAAGGAGCACGAACCACCATGACGCTCCGTGGAGAGGCTGAACGCCTGCTTGTGATCGATGAAATTCAGAAGATTGACAATTGGAGCGAGGTAGTCAAAAGAGAATGGGACGAGGACACACGCAAGCACGTCAATTTGAAGGTAGTACTGCTGGGCAGCAGCCGTCTGTTGCTCAAGAGAGGACTTACGGAGTCGTTAGCAGGGCGTTTTGAGCTTATTCGCCTCGGGCATTGGAGCTATCAAGAAATGTACGACGCTTTCGGAGTGACACTCGACGAGTACATCTACTTTGGCGGCTATCCCGGTGCTGCCCACATGATTGGTGACGAAAAGCGTTGGCGTAAGTATATCAAGGATTCGTTGGTGGCTCCCGCCATCGAAAAGGATGTACTGATGACCTCCAACATCTACAAGCCTGCCCTTATGAAACAATTGTTTGAGTTAGGGTGCGGTTATTCTGCCGAGATACTTTCGCTGACAAAACTGATGGGACAGCTGCAAGATGCCGGCAACGTGACCACGTTGGCTTCGTATTTAGAGATACTCGACCAGTGTGCATTGCTGATGGGATTGCAAAAGTATGCCAATGATGATGCCCGAAAGCGTGGTTCCATTCCCAAATACCAAGTGTACAACAACGCCTTGCTGACAGCATATAAAGGCAGGTCGTTTTTTACGGACAGAACGGACACGACGCTTTGGGGACGATGGGTGGAGAGTGCGATAGGAGCTCATTTGCTGGGCATGGCAGAAGAGGCAGACTATCAAGTATATTACTGGCGAGAGCCTGCAAGAAACAAGGCAGATAAGGACAAAGAGGTGGACTTCATCATCGTAAACGATGGTGAGGTGACAGCTATTGAGGTGAAAAGCGGTCGTCGCGGGATGAACTCAGGTCTTCCTTTCTTTGTGGAGGCATTCCACCCTAAGAAATCTTTTGTCGTGGGATCGGGAGGCGTTTCGTTGGAAGACTTTCTGAAGTGCGACATAGAGGCATTTTGAGGATGATATTCTTTATCTTTCTCTGCAAGATATAATTAAAAGATAATAAGCCTCTCAGGCGCGTCGAAAGACAGCATACTTGAGGGGCATTCTTCATTTATAAGGTGTCCCAAAATAAGGAAATGGAAGAAATTATGGATGAAAAGGGAGATATTCCGAATTTTGAAGTATCTCCCTTGATTTATTTTCTGCAACTATTGGTTGTTGAAGTTTTTCGATTCTCGCAAAATATAGACAGGTACTGAGGGTGTGTCGAAACTCCCTTATTAAGCACTTTACCCCTGCTACGAGTGTACGTAGCAGGGGTGATTTTTTTAACTGGGGCATTATGACACACCCTCAGTGGCTTATGATTTCTTGATAGTTAGTAGCTTCGATAGTTCGGGATCATCGGCTATCCGTTGCAACTCCCGTTCCACGATTTCCCGTACCTCCGTCTTCACACGGTCATAGTTCGCCTTTATCTCCTGCTCCATCATATCCTTGCCATCTTCATTTGTGAAGTCCGTAAGTACAGGTATCGGTCGGTAGGCAGCTGTTTCCTTTATGACTTTTGCATTGTCCACCACAATCTCACAGTGGAATATCTTCTGTTCGATGCGTTCGGAGAAATTATCGGCAACCGCTCCCACAAACATACCTTG
>RCNI01001632.1_pt1 | contig 11849 bp, 7 predicted proteins | sample 2041151 | NCBI WGS metagenome assembly RCNI01 (sample SAMN09708214, study PRJNA481090) | feces metagenome | isolation source: feces | place: Antarctica: Albino Rookery
AACAACGTGCCGGTCGTGCAGGCCGTCGAGGTTCCAGTCTGTCCACCATTGTGACGTTTTGTGAGGATGGCCCCCATGATGCGCTCTACTTTGCAAATCCTGTTCCCATGTTCCGGGGAGATCCCCGTAGGCCATGGGTGGATACCAGCAGCGAAAAAATTGTGCAGCGTCACTTGGGAATGGTTGCACTTCAAAGCTACTTAAACTTGAAAGCTGAAAGCTTGGATGCGATTCCTGCTATCACCTTCTTGGATGACCATTTGGAAGCGTTTGATTCTTATCTGAAAACCTACCAGATTCCGAAAGATGACATTCTGATACCCGCCCAGTCCACACAGGTGCTGGATAGCTACAAGGATGCACTTTTAACAGCCTTAGCGCAGTTAAAAGTGAAGCGAGACAAACACCCCGAGCTGTTTGAAACAGATGACGGAAGTGAATCCGGTAGAAAGTCTTTACTGGATGCACTCTATGAAGAGGGTATCATTCCTACATATTCTTTTCCGAAGAATGTGGTCAGCACCTACATTTCTAAACCAAATGGACAGCTGAAATATCAGGTTGAGCGAGGCCTTGACATGGCTATCGGAGAATATGCTCCCGGCAGAGCCATTGTTGTGGACAAAACGACCTATCAAATCGGCGGTTTCTATTATCCCGGTGGAGATCGAACTGAAGCAACTGCAGCCTCTCCAGCACGGCCTTTTATTCAGGATGCTAACTATCGTAAAGGCGTTTTGACTTGCGAAAAGTGTGGATGGTTTGGTTTACGGGAAGACCATATGGAGCAGTGTCCCTTCTGCGGCAATCCTACACTGACCTCCATGCGTGAAATGCTGCGTCCCTGGGGGTTTGCACCCAAGGATGCCAGATCCATTGAGACGGCTCAGTTAAACGAAGAATACTCTGCCACTCAGCAGCCGCTGTATTCTACATTGCCAGAGGCAGATGATGTATCCCAGCTCCCTGGCTGTGCCAATATTCGGATGGCGGTTCGTCCAAACCAGAGAATCATCATGCTGAATAAAGGCGTAGGCAATAAGGGGTTCACAGTCTGTTGTGACTGCGGTGCTGCCATGCCTGGCGATGATGAAAGCGTTCTGAAAAATGTTATGCGGCCATATCGCTCCAAATTTAATCGGACCCGATGCAAACACACGGAAACCATCAATGTAAATTTGGGATACGATTTCATCACAGATATGTTGGTCCTGGAGTTCGAACTAGATAGGACAAAGCTAGATGTCAATGCAGAGAAGGGTTCTTGGCTGAATCGAGCTGGTCAGTCCTTGGCAGAAGCCTTGCGGCTTGCTGCTTGCCAGGAGCTGGATATTGAGTTTACGGAACTGGTAACGGGGTATCGTATCCGTCAAAATTCCAGCGGCGACTATGTTGACATCTATCTGTATGACAGCCTTTCCAGCGGCGCTGGTTATGCAGTCAGCATGGAATCTCAGATCCATACACTGCTCTCTAAGACCAGAGAGCTGTTGGAGGGGTGCACTTGTGAAAGTGCTTGTCATAAGTGTCTGAAGCACTATCGAAATCAATTTGTTCACGGAATGTTGGATCGTAAGGCAGCGCTGAATTTGCTGGACTGGGGTGAACAAACAAGGTTACCAGAAAAATTGAGCCCCGTCCATCAGAAAGAAATTCTGGCTCCGATGACTCGCATACTCCAGCGTTCTGGTATTTCTGTTGATTTTGATGGACATAGCATCACTGTGCGTGGGAAATGGGCCAGCAAGAAACTGGTTATCTATCCGGCAATGAGAGCAAGGCCAAGAGAAGCTAATACTATTTTCATTAGTGATGCCCAAATTAAATATGCAAAACCAGTAGTGATGAGAACGATAACAGATGAAATATAATATCTGTCTTTTTCGAGCAACAAATCCTCACATAAAAGCATTTCTGTTCTCATTAGAGTGGAGGTTAGTGAAATGCCAAATCAATTTCTGACAAATTACACAGAGCAAACTTTTTTAACAAGAATCAAGGAGAATTTGCGCCATTGTGAGTCCTTTGATTTTTCGGTCAGCTTTATCAAACGGGCTGGCCTTGTTCTGCTGTATAAAGATATTGAAGCAGCAGTTGAGCGTGGCTGTCAGGGCCGTATCATTACCTCCACTTATCAAAATTTTACGGACATTGAATCTCTGAAAAGCTTCTTTATCCTTATGGAAAAACACAAGAACTTTGAATGCCATTTGGATTATGAATGCTTTCACGATACGGGCTACAGTACGCTGGGATATCATTCCAAGGGCTATCTTTTCACATTTGAAGATTCCTGTGAAGCTGTTGTTGGTTCGTCAAATATTACACGATATGCACTGCTAAAGAATATAGAATGGGATCTTGCGGTGCAGGATTCTGATATTTATCAGAAGGCAAAAAGTGAGTTTGATGAGCTGTGGAACAAAACTCATTTGCTGAATCAAGAAATTATCAATCTATATGCCAACAAACTCAATTTTGCAATTGAGCGATGGGATATGGACTACGATCTTGCAAGCAGCAATATAAAGCCTAACTTTATGCAACGGAAAGCACTGAAGGAATTAAACCGATATCGTGCTGTTGGAACAAATCGAGCCCTGGTTGTTGCTGCGGCAGGAAGTGGTAAAACCTATCTTGCAGCATTTGACGCATTGAACTTTAATCCGAAGCGTCTTTTGTATGTTGTTCACGAAGGATCAATCCTAAAAAAATCCCTTGAAACATTTCAGGATGTTTTTGGAAACAGTATCTCATACGGCATTTTTAATGGCGAAAGTAAGGAATTTGACGCAGATTTTGTTTTCGCAACCAATGTGACGATGTGTCGATCTTTGGAGTTATTTAAGCCAGAGGAATTCGACTATATCATCATAGACGAGTGTCATCATGCCACCGCTGAGACATATCAAAAAATCATAGCTTATTTTCATCCGGAGTTTTTACTGGGGCTTACAGCTACTCCGGAACGTATGGATAACCAAGATGTTTTTGAACTCTTTGACAAGAACGTTCCTTATGAACTCAGACTTAGAGATGCAATCATCAATGATTTGGTCGTTCCTTTTAAGTATTACGGTATCCGTGATACGCTCGTAAACTATGGATTGAATAAAAATGAAGAGCGCCGGATGGTTGCACAGCTTTCGAGCGATGAGCACGCAGATTTTATCGCAGAGAAAATTGAAGAGCACCGTCCGCAGGGAAAGCTCAAAGCACTTGCTTTTTGCCGCAATATCACACACGCCCGTATGATGTGTGAAGCAATGGGCGAACATTACCACACTGCCTACTTAACCGGAAGAAATGACGTAGGTGAGCGTATCCGTGCCTACAATGATCTGCAAAGTGATACAACTGATCTTGAAATCTTGTTTACTGTTGACATACTAAACGAAGGCGTCGATATTCCGGGTGTGAATATGGTTTTATTCTTACGCCCGACAGAATCTTCTACCATTTTTATTCAGCAGCTGGGACGTGGCCTGAGAAAATATGAAAATAAGCCTTATGTTACTGTGCTGGACTTTATCGGCAACAGTTATAAGCGTAGCGTCCAGATCGCTTTTGCATTGGGGAGTCTGTCTCAAAATCTTGTGCTGGAAAAGAAGCTGCTTCAGTCCTTAGTTCGAGATGATTTTAAGGCTGTAGGTCTCACAGAATATGGCGTGGAAATTCATATTGATGATCTTAGCAAAGAGGAGATTATTGACTACATCGAAAATGAGAACTTCAATAGCCTGACATACTTGAAGCAGGATTATTTCAATTTTAAGAAGTATATCAATGCGGAGTTCTATCCGAAGCATATGGATTATCTGAACAATGACTGTGCTCCTGATCTACTGCGATTTATGAATATCAAAATTGGAGGAAAGAAGAATTTTTCATATTACAATTTCCTCCGTGGTATTGATGAGCAAGACCTCCCAACTTTTACAGAGCCTCAAATTGCATTCATCAACTATTTATCAAGTATGCTTCCCTTGGTGAGGAAACATGAGTATATGATTTTTCAGTGTATGCTGAAAGGAATTTGTAATTGCGCTTCCATTAAACAAGCGCTGTCAGAGAATCTTGCAGGGTTTCAAGAAGCAGAATTGGAACACGCATTACAATATATGCTCGAAGCGGGGTATATTTCTAAAGACAATGGCAACTTACAGTTAACGGTTTCGGTAGATGATCAGCTCAAAGAATACCTGGATGACCTTTTGGAATATGGCTTAACCCGATATATTGTGGACTACGGTGAATCCAATGACTTTAAGCTTTGGCAAAGCTACCGTATGGATCAGGTACAAATGAAATTCCTTAAAAATCCAGGTTATAACCAGGTCGGAACATATTATTATGACGACACGATTGTGATTTTTGCTTCTCTTAAAAAGGACGCATCTATCGAGGAACGTCTGAATTATAACGATAAATTTTTGGAGCCGAATCTGTTCCAGTGGGAAACTGTAGCGAACGTTTCTGATCCGGATCTGAATAAGCTCAAAAAAAGCAAACGAGCGTATTTGTTTATCCGAAAAGTATCTGCCGAAAACGGATTAACCCTTCCGTTTATTTATGTCGGGACCGGAACTCTTGTGAATCCCAGAAAACAAGTAAAGTATGACGAGAAGAAAAAGAAAGATGTTGTTACATACTTGTTCGATATTCCAATGGAGAATGAACTTCCGGACTACTTACAGTATGATTTCGGGTTATTGTGTAAATAGGTAGAGCTGATTATTTAGTTTGGAACAAGGAGAAGATGACATGCCGAAATATCATAAACTTGTCCGGGACCGGATTCCGGAAATCATCGAAGCGTCCGGAAAGACCTGTGTAACCGAAATTCTTTCTAATGCCGACTATCTTAAAATGGTTGATGCCAAACTGGATGAAGAGCTTTCGGAATACCACAAGGATCAGAATCTTGAAGAACTGGCAGATCTTACGGAAGTGATCCATGCAGCAGTAATTGCTCGTGGATATACACTGGAAGACCTTGAACGGGTCAGAGCAGAAAAAGCCGCCAAGCGTGGCGGCTTTGAGCGGAAGATTCTGCTTAGGGAAGTGATCGAATGAAAACTATTGGAGATACCACCTGTGTTGCTGAAAAGATTCGAGAGCTTTATAAGATAACGAATGAACTGGAAGCTGCATTTCCGGGCAGTAAGTTTACGCCGGATGGGCATATGATTGGTAGCATTGGTGAGGTCTTAGTTGCGGAAAAGTATGGTTTAGAGTTGTTGGAAAACTCAGCCCAAATCCATGATGCAAAAACCAAGGACGGTAGACTGGTGCAGATCAAGGCAACACAAACTAACCGAATTTCCATTTCAAGTGAGCCTGAATATTTGATCGTGATTCAGATTGATAAAACCGGTTCGTGGCACGAAGTTTATAATGGCCCTGGAAAAGAACCGTGGGAAAAGACAGGGAAGATGCAGAAGAATGGACAAAGACCAATAACGATTTCCAAATTGAAGGAACTTATGGCTATGGTCCCTGAGTATAAGAAAATACAAACTAGCAGATGAGGTGATCCTATGCCGGCGTACCACGCTGCTTCGGGCAGTGCTGCGGAGGATTTATTTATTGACCTATTCAGTGAAACATTTGGTGCTGAAAAGGCAGGCTATTTATATTCACAATACCATTTTTATGACATCTACCAGAATAGCCGCTATGCTGATTTTGTTCTGGAAAACGGCGCACGGCGGGTTGCCATTGAAATCGATGACGAGACCTCTCACAATAAGAGCCTGGTTGCATCCAATAAATTCTACGATGACCTGCTGAAACAGAACAGTATGGTCTACTTGGGCTGGGATGTGTACCGCTGGGCTGTCCGGCAGATGCAGATCCAGCCAGAGGCCGTGAAGGACGAGCTGCGGGTATTTCTGGGCAGTCACCCACAGTTTCAGGAGATTGAAGATTATCTCCCCCAGCAGCGTGGAAAGGCTCTGGATGGAACCAATTTGGAGCTGAAGAAGCACCAAATTGAAGCATTGAAAAGCTTGCAGGCAATGCGGGATAACAACGAAACAATCGCTCTTCTTTACCATGCAACTGGCACGGGCAAAACAGTGACGGCAGTCATGGATGCAAAGAATTGTGGCGGCCGGACGCTGTTTCTGGCACACACCCAGGAGCTTGTGAATCAGGCAACGGATACGTTCCGGAGACTCTGGCCCAGCGTTACGGTTGGCCGGTACATGGAGAGCATCAAGCAGCCCAATGCCCATGTGGTCTGCGGCAGCATTCAAAGCGTAGCGCTCCATTTGGATCAGTTCAAAGACGATGCCTTTGATTATTTGATCGTAGACGAGGCCCACCACGCCTCGGCAGATACCTATCAGAAGGTGCTGGCATACTTTAAGCCGGCATTTACACTGGGTTTAACAGCCACGCCGGAACGTACAGACGATAACAAGGCTATCCTGGAAATCTTCAAGAATACTGCCCACAAGCTGGATATTCAGACTGCTGTGGAAATTGGCGAGCTGGTGCCCATCCGCTGCATCCGTATCCACACCAATATTGATCTGACTAAGGTCCGCTTTAACAGCGTCCAGTACAATATCCGGGATCTGGAAAGCAAGATCTATGTTCCGGAACGGAACCGGCTGATCGTGGATACCTGGCTTCAGTATGTCCAGAATAAGCGGACGGTGGTATTTTGTGCATCCGTCAAGCATGCCCAGCAGATTGCGGATCTGTTCATGGAAAAAGGAATTTCTGCTGCGGCTGTTTCCGGCGGAATGAAGCAATCGGAGCGGAAAGAATTTCAGGATAAGTTTGTCAATCGGGAAATTCAGGTGCTTTGTGCCTGCGATCTGCTCAATGAGGGCTGGGACTGTCCGGAGATTGAAGTGCTCTTCATGGCTCGGCCGACCATGTCCAAGGTGCTCTACACCCAGCAGCTGGGCCGAGGTATGCGGCTGTTTGAGGGCAAGGAGAGCCTGATGGTATTTGACTTTGTGGACAATGCCAGCCAATACAACATGCCTCAGTCCCTGCATCGTTTATTTAAACTGAAGGAGTATCGCCCCGGTCAGTTGGCCGTGGCGCCTGGGGCGCAAAAGGCTGCAGAGGCTGATCTCTATGCCCGGGGTGAAAAGCCGGAGGCGCTGATCGATTGGCCTGTGGATGCCACAGACTATGAGCTAGTGGATATTTTCAACTGGCAGGAAGAAGCACAAGGGATGATCTCCCAGATGGAGTTTGTCCGTCGGGTGGATGTGCAGACCGAAACCATTGAACGCTATGTCCGGGAAGGAAAGCTGATCCCGGATCTGGTGGTGCCTATGAGTGAGCACCGAACCTTCAAGTATTTCAAAGAGGAAACCCTTGAAAAATATGCGAAGGAATACGGCTGGACGCTGATTGATGACTCCAACCGCAAGGACCTTTTCATGGAGATGATCCGTCAGATGGATATGAGCTATTCCTATAAGCCGGTGCTCATCAAAGCAATTATGCTCTATGCAGATGAGAAGGGGCGAATTAAGCTTTCGGATATTGTCTCTTATTTCCGATCCTTCTATGAAGACAGAAGAGCTGCGGGTCTATCAGTTGAAAAGAAAAACAGCATCTTTGCGAAGGGTGGATATACGGACAAGGAAGCGGAGCGCAATATTCTGGCCAATCCTTTTAAACGGTTTGAAGATATGCAGATGCTCCATCATACAAAAACGCTTGGTATTGTTCAGGTGGATGAGTCTGTTTGGAAGCATTTAACCGAAGAAGAAAAAGACACGATAAACTCAATTTGCAATGAAAAACTTGATGCTTACTATGACAGAATGAAAAGTCATTGATGTATAATAACACTGATAATAAAGCCTGCATTGGGTTATATTCCCAGTGCAGGCTTGGCTTTAAGAGTATATAATTTCCTCATTTACAATCTCTGATGCACGGTTCTGGATGTTATTCATTCTCCTGACCCATTCCATCTGATTGGCGGATTTTAGTTGTTCCGTGATTCCTTCACGCTTGGCCATTTCATCTACTAACCGAAAGAACATATTCTGAGCCTGCTGATCTACTTCGGCCAGGTGTGGGTAGAGGGTGCATTTGGTCATCATGTTATAGTAGAGAACACGGTGATGCTCTTTCAGGTAGCGTCTGCGGCGCTGGCCCCAAACGCCAATCTCATATTCCTGTTGCTCCGGGAGCTTGATGTCCGGCAGGTAGTAATCGCCCTGTCGTGTATATGTGCCACCCAGTTCTTCAAATAATGTTTTCATAGCAAAACCTCCTTTGCACCATTATTGTACAAAGGAGGTTTCCTTTTTGCGATTGTGCGATTATAGCACTCGCTTTATTATTTCCATTTCATATGGGCTTAAATAGTGTTTGATTTCTTCTTGATGTGCATTAATCAAACCGGGGATTTCATCTTCGGTCAGTTTATTGACATCAATCCTCAAAAAAGAAAAGATAAATTGTAGCTTTTCTATTGCAGAAATTGGGACTCCATATTCCAAAAGGATTCGAAGACTTGAGTGAATAAAGGAATTTTCAATCATTTCCGCTACATAAGAATAATCACCAGAAGACAACGATAGTTTTTTAGTTGCGTACTTTTGAAGAGAGTCTACAACATTAATCCACTTGGGTGCTCGATATTGTAGCCAGTTCTTTTGAAGAGAAAAAACTCTTTCTATAGCTAAATCAACCGCTGCTTGCATATCATTTGGGTATAACTTAAACATTTGATCCACAGATATATAATCTAATTCTTTTGTTTTTGCTAATGCTTTTGCTCGAAATTCCACATCATTATTTATAATCGAATTAATTGGAGTTCGATAACAGCTGCTGACAACCTTATTTACCACCCAACCTTTAGAACCAAAAGATTTACGTTCCTCTATTGTAGACAAGTTTTCCCAGCAAAGATCAAATATGTAATTCAATCTGGCATAGAGCTGACCGTCAATTTGATTCCAAATAATTAAATCTTTTTTAGAATCAGATGCCAAATCTATAAAAAGTTGCTTGAGAATTGCTTCTTGCCCTTCTATGGATACAGCGTTTCGCTTCAATATTTCCTGTAATTCAATATCCTTAGCCCTAAAATCTGCGTATCGTTTTAAGTTATCGTTTATGTCTTTAACTTCATGGTCATCAAGATTAACAAGCACCTCAGACGCAATCGGATTTTGCTCGAAGAATGGGAACTCAACATATGTATCTTTCTTTTTGGGAGGCTCTCTTAAATTTATGATTCTACCAACATAATGTTCCATTAGCCGCCCAGCTCGTCCCTTGATATTAGAATAATCGAAGTAATCAATTTTATTAGGGCCAATTCTGTTATCACAGTATATAACATTCTTTGCGCTGGTATTAACGCCTTCAATAATTGTATTTGTACAAAACAAAAATTTGATTTTTTCTTGATTAAAGTATTCTATTGTCGAGGCCGTAATATGTTTTGGCATTGAACCATCATGTACAGAAATACCGTGTTGAAGACATTTAGCTAAAGACCATCGATACGATAAATTATCATGAATCCAATCTACCAGAGGTAAATTTGAAGTTGGTAAATGTCCGTTTGCAATCAAATGCTCACAATATCCAAAGGCCAGTTTTCGAGCGGATTTAGGAGAAGAACAGTAGATGAGCGTCTGATCATCGAGATCATCAAGAATCTGATATACATCGTTTTCCTCTACTTTACCGCCCCTTTTAATATGAACCTGATCAAATTTATTAACTTCTTCAGTAAGAACTAATGAAAAATCTGTCTTAACAAAAACAGCGTCGTATTTTTCTGCAAATCCTTTCGAAATTCCTTCAATATTGGGCCCCAATAAATAGAATTTACATTCCGGATTTTTCATAATTCTTATAAATGCAGTGTTTAAGACGTTATTTCTATTATCCCCCTGGCGATTGCTTAATTTGTAAAATTCATCCAAAACTAAAAGCTCAATTGGGGGCATATCCGGAAACTCGAGGACTCGTTCTGCTGTCAGCAAGAAAATATTTCCGCTGTTTTCGGATACACTTTGAGTTGTCTTTACGATAATTTTGTAATGATCAGCATATTTTTTTAGTTTTCTTCTTGTCTCATCCAACAATGCAAGAGTGGGCTGAATAATTACTATATTATGATACTCGTTACTGGCGACAATTTCTTCTATTAACATGCTTTTTCCGAAGCTTGTTGGCGCACTTACAATAACATTAGTGTGGTTTTTAATCAGGGTGTCTATTCGTTTTTGATAAGGATGAAAATAGCAATTCTCCAAATTAGTTGACTTGTGATAAGCTAATCTGATTTCCTCACTGAAATCTTTAATATTTAAGTGGTTTTTTTGTATATAGGGATAGAAACCCGCTGCAGAAATCAAATCAGTAAGGATTTCTTGATTCTTATTTGAAAAATTTTCCCAATTATCAAGAGCATAGATAATCAGCGATCGGCCTGAACTTTTGTCAACAGTTTGAGGAGAGTTTATTAGTCGGCTTATTTCACAAATTAAGTCAAAGCACTCTTCGTCCGTAAGAACTTGGTGCTGAGACAATTTAGCTATAAACTCCTGTTTCATATGGCACTCCTATATGTTTTGCATACTATATATTTTTTGAAGCATTTTTGATACAATGCGGTTCTTCGATTCTACAGGAAGTAAAATTAGCATCGTTTGAACTCGCTTTTGATTTTTAAAATCATTATTTTCGGTAAAATATTTCTGCATTTTTTCAATATGCTCAAAGTAAATTGTTTCTCCATCAAGGCCTAAATTTACTTGCTTCAGTACATCTGCTGCTATTTTATCTTCGTAGATACAAAGTAAAGGAATCGTGATAATATTGAATATATCTTCAAGCCTTCGGGTGTTTGACAATTTCTGCACCCATTTTTCACGCATTTCATTATTATGAACTAATGCCCGGCTGATAATCATAAATTGTTCAGTTAAATAGTCGTGCACAAAATGAGAGTTAAGATCGTCAATTAATGCTTTGATCCCTCGTTTTCCGTCGTTGTAAAACTTTGTTTCTCCCAACCACAGCCTATTATCAGAAGAAACATGCACGGCATCAAATCCATGAGCTTCTGTGGCACTGGAATCTTTAAAGTAGATTTTCGATATTAAAGGTAGTGTATCTTTAAATTCTCGTAAAATAAAATGTAGAATTAACTCGCTAAAAATCCCTTTGGAGTTATAGAAGTCAAATACGTCCTTATCCCATTTGTCATAAGGCGTTTGTTCGTCTAAATAAGATTTGATTTTATCTATTTTCTTTAATTTTATAACGCTTTTTGCTGTTTCTCTCAATCGGGGAATCATGTTTATAGAAGAAATCGGTTCGGTATCGTATCCCATTGCGTATTCTGGCAAATAATTCATTACAGTTTCGACTAATTCTGTTTCCATATAAGCGTAAGACCCATCATCACACAGATCAATATTGGTCAAAATACCATTCAAATCTGTTTGATCAATTTTTAAGACAAGCACTTGATTCTTTCCATACTTGTTTTTCATTTCCACGGTACTTCACGCCCTTTTCGAAATATAAATAAAAGCTCTCCTCGTCATGCAATGAAAGGAGAGCTTTCTAAATTTAACCTGTCATGCATATGACAGAAATTTTCAATTATGTTAATAATACCATAAATACTAAGAAACTTCAATGAATTTCGAATGGATAATCAAAATGGATTATCTCCAAACACATCCAGGCTGAACCGTGCGCCGAGACGGAAGCCGGTGGTGAAGGTGCTGATCCGGTCATTGCCGGACTGCTCGGACCAGAGGTCGCAAAGGTGCAGGAAAAGCTGTTTCTCGTCGCCCTGCAGGCGGCTGGTCAGCTGTTGCTCCAGTTCC
>RCNI01001634.1_pt1 | contig 11837 bp, 9 predicted proteins | sample 2041151 | NCBI WGS metagenome assembly RCNI01 (sample SAMN09708214, study PRJNA481090) | feces metagenome | isolation source: feces | place: Antarctica: Albino Rookery
TTACTATAAATTTTAAAATAGGAGGATATTATGAATAGATACACAAAATATATAAATATGATGGGAAGTTATTATACTAAAGATTTTGAAAAAGAAAAGAAAAACATAGTAAAAGTAAGAGAAGTTAAGGAAGAAACTGTTAGAAAATTCTTCTTACAGGGTGATTGTGAAGTTCTTGTAGTTTTTGAAGATACTGGTAAAGAAATTTTAATAGATGATTTTTCACCAGAAGATGAAATCAAAAAGTACTTAGGAGCTAAATTCCTAAAAAAAAGATAGGTGATTTTATGATTTATAATATAGGTCAACTTACCTTGGACTCAGATTTTGAATTTCGAGTTATTAGAGAAAGTGAAGAAGATATTGATATTTTTATTGATATTAACTATAGAAGTCTTGATATTGATGCTGTAGATAGTAAAATGTTTTATTCTAGAATCCAATTTCCTTTTGTAAGAGCTATAATACTTAGAATCGATAAATTTGGAAATATTATGACTGTTCATTTACTTAGAAATATAGATTTATTATCTGCATTTGCTAATTTTGAAATAGATTTTTCGCATTCTACTATAGCTATAAAAAATGAATATGAAAAAGTAACATTTAATAGAATCTTTAATCCATTATAAAAAGAGCCATTGTATTTTACAACGGCTCTTTTTTTAGGCTCTATGTATTTAATATGGTAATGTTGACTTTATTATATATTATTTCCCATAGTATACTTTTAAGTACATTTCTTTTATTTCACTCATTAATGGATATCTTGGGTTTGCACCTGTACACTGATCATCAAATGCCTGTTCAGTCATTTCATCAAGAGTTTCTAAGAATTTAGTTTCATCTACTCCTGCTTCTTTTATAGTTTTTGGTATATTAAGTTTAGCTTTTAAATCTTCTATAGCTTTTATTAAGTTTTCTACTTTTTCTTTATCGCTATTTCCTTTTATTCCACAGAATGATGCAAATTCAGCATATCTTTCTAATGTATCAGGGTATTTATACTGAGGGAATGTTCCCATTTTAGCTGGAGCTTCACAGCAGTTAAATCTTATTACTTCTGATATTAGTAATGCATTTGCTATACCATGTGGTATATGGTGGAATGCTCCTAATTTATGTGCCATTGAGTGGCAAACACCTAAGAATGCATTTGCAAATGCCATACCTGCCATAGTTGAAGCTAAAGCCATTTTTTCTCTTGCTTCTGGATCAACTGGACCATTACTGTATGCTCTTGGTAAGTAGTTAAATATAGCTTTACCTGCTTGTAGTGCCATACCATCTGCTGGTTCAGTTCTTAACATCGATACATATGCTTCTAATGCATGAGTTAATGCATCTATTCCTGATGCTGCTGTTAATCCTTTTGGCATCTGCATCATATAATCAGCATCTACTATAGCCATATTAGGCATTAATTCATAATCAGCTAAAGGATATTTTATTCCTGTATCTTGATCTGTTATAACTGCAAATGGAGTAACTTCAGATCCTGTCCCTGCTGATGTTGGTACTGCACAGAAGTAAGCTTTTTCACCCATTTTAGGGAATGTATAAACTCTTTTTCTTATATCCATAAATCTCATTGCTAAATCTTGGAAATCTACTTCTGGATGTTCATATAATACCCACATAATTTTACCAGCATCCATTGCTGATCCTCCACCTACTGCTATTATTAAATCTGGTTCAAAAGCTCTCATGGCTTCTGCTCCTTCTTTAGCACAAGCAAGTGTTGGGTCTGGAGCAACATTGTAGAATGTTGTTGTTACTATTCCCATTTCATCTAATAAATCTGTTATTGTTTTTGTATATCCATTTTTATATAAGAATGAGTCTGTTACTATGAAGGCTCTTTTTTTGTCCATTACTTCTTTAAATTCCCTCATAGCTACTCCCATACAACCTTTTTTGAAGTAAACTTTTTCTGGAGCTCTAAACCAAAGCATATTTTCTCTCCTTTCAGCTACAGTCTTGATATTTATTAAATGTTTAATTCCTACATTTTCAGAAACTGCGTTTCCACCCCAAGATCCGCATCCTAAAGTTAGAGATGGTTTTAATTTGAAGTTGTATAAATCTCCTATACCACCATGAGATGATGGAGAATTTATTATTAATCTACAAGTTTTTAATGCATTTGTGAATTGATCTACTTTTTCTGGATGTTTTATTGTATCTACATATAATGCTGAAGAATGTCCGTATCCACCTTGTTCAACTAGTCTTTCTGCTTTATATACTGCTTCATCAAATGTTTTATATTTGTACATAGCTAAAATTGGAGATAATTTTTCATGAGCAAATGGTTCAACAAATTCAACTTCATCAACTTCTGCTATCATTATTCTTGCTGATTCTGGTATATTTATACCTGCCATTTTACCTATTGTTGAAGGTCTTTGTCCAACTATTTTAGCATTTACTGCACCTGCTTCATTTAATATTATTTTTCTTATTTTATCTGCTTCTTCAGCATTTAATACATAAGATCCTCTATGTATAAATTCTTTTTTAACATCTTCATATATTTTTTCTGGAACTATTACAGATTGTTCAGATGCACATATCATACCATTATCAAATGATTTAGACATTATTATTGAACTTACAGCCATTTTCATATCACAGCTTTCATCCATTATAGCTGGAACATTACCTGCACCAACACCTATTGCTGGTTTTCCTGAAGAATATGCTGATTTAACCATTCCAGGACCACCTGTTGCTAATATTGTATCAGCTTCAGCCATTAATGTATTTGTTAATTCTAATGAATGTTCATCTATCCAAGCTACACATCCTCTTGGTGCACCTGCTTTTACAGCTGCTTCATGTACTATTTTAGCTGCTTCTATTGTACATTTTTTAGCTCTTGGATGAGGAGATATCATTATAGCATTTCTAGTTTTTAATGATATTAATATTTTGAATATAGCTGTTGATGTTGGATTTGTTGTTGGTATAACTGCTCCTAACACACCTATTGGTTCAGCTATTTTTTTGAATCCAAATGCTTCGTCTTTTTCTATTACTCCACATGTTTTTTCATTTTTATATGAATTATATATATATTCAGATGCAAAGTGATTTTTTATTACTTTATCTTCAACAACACCCATTCCTGTTTCTTCAAAAGCCATTTTTGCTAGAGGTATTCTCGCTTGATTTGCTGCTGTTGCTGCTGCTAAGAATATTTTATCAACTTGTTCTTGATTAAGTTTAGCTAATTCTTTCTGAGCTTTTCTCACTTCTGCAAGTCTTATTTCAAAGCTTTCTTTGTCTTTTACTATTTCTGGGCTTGCCATTTTTTTTTCAACTTTTTTAATTTCCTTAGTCATCTGTTTTCCTACATTTATTTTTAGTTTGATAATTAACAAATTATTATACATAAAAAAATATTACCAAACTTAGTTTTTTTAATTATTATAGTGATTTATTTCACTTATCTTTTCTTTCCATAAGTATATAATAATCCTATTTTTGATATAAGTCAACACCTTTTTGATATTTTTTTATCATTCTTTTCTTATTTTTAATTTTCTTTTTAAAGATATCCTTTTCCTTTAAATTGAAATATTATCTCATTTTAATATTTTTATTGTATAAATAACTATTTCATTTTTTATAATCATATATCAAACTATTTCAACTTATATGGTATAATAAATTTATAAAATTTATAATTTAATTTTAAATGAAGGGAGATTATACCATATGAGTATATTAGTTTTCGGGCATAAAAACCCAGATACAGATTCAATATGTTCTTCTATAGCATATGCAAACTTAAAAAGATCTTTAGGTCAAGATGCTATTGCTTGTGCATTAGGAGAAGTTAGAAAGGAAGCAGAATATGCACTTAACTACTTTAAAGTAGATGCACCTAAAGTCATAGATAGTGTAAAAGTTCAGGTTAAAGATTTATCTTTTGATAAAGAAAATACTTTAAATCTATCTTCTTCTTTATTAGAAGCCTATAATTTAATGAATGAAAAAGGTGTTGAAACAGTTCCAGTTGCAGATGAGGATGGAAAATTTGCTGGATGTGTATCATTAAAGGAAATAGCAAATGAATTATTATATCAGCATTTCAAAACAATAGATACAACTATATCTAATATATGTAAAAATCTTGATGGAAAAGTTATCGTTAACTGCTCTGAAAAAATACATGGTAGAGTGTTTACTCTTTCATTTGATATGGAAACAGTTATGGAAACTCTTGAAGAAGGAGATATCGTTATTGTTGGAAATAGATTTGATGCTATAGAATACGCTATTGATAATAAAGCTGCTTTAATAGTTTTAACTTCTGAAACAGAAATATCAGATGAATTAAAGGAAAAAGCTGAAAAAAATAATGTTTCAGTAGTAACAGTTAAAACTAATAACTACAAAACTTCAAATACTATAAATCATTGTGCTTGTGTTGAATCACTAGTTAGAGAATGTTCTTGTGATATTTGTGAATGTTCTTTTGCTGAAGATCTTAAACTTTGTGATAAAGTCCTTTATCCAGTTGTAGATAAAGATAAAAAAATTCTTGGGGTTTTATCATCTTCTGATTTAGTTAAATTACCTAAAAAAGATGTTATACTTGTAGATCACAATGAATTTGGTCAAAGTGCTGATGGTCTTGAATCAGCTAACATACTTGAAATAATTGATCATCATAAATTAGGTGGAATATCTACTGATGTTCCTCTTTCAGTTAGATTAATGCCTGTTGGTTGTAGCTGTACAATAATATATAATATGTATAAAGAAAATAAAGTTGAAGTTCCTTATGAAATAACTGGTCTTCTTCTTTCAGCAATACTTTCTGATACATTAATATTTAAATCACCAACAACTACTGAATTAGATAAACAAGCTTGTATAGAATTAGCTGAAATAGCAAAAGTTGATATGGAAAAATATGGAATGGATATGTTTAAATATGGTACTTCTCTTGATGAATATTCAATTGAAGAAATAGTAAACATGGACTTTAAAAAATTCGATATGAGTGGAAAAAATGTTGGTATAGGTCAGGTATTTACTCTTGATATAGATTCAATATTTGCTAAACAGGATCAGTTCCTTGAATACATAAACTCTACTGATTTCGATTTATTAGTTCTTGCTGTGACTGATATAATAAAAGAAGGTTCTTATTTAATATATAAAGCTCCAGATAATGTTATATCAGAAGCATTTGAAGTTGATGCTAAACAAGGTATATTTGTTGAAGGTTGTGTTTCTAGAAAGAAACAGCTTGTTCCTGGACTTACTAATGCTGTTAAAAATATGTAGTTAATTATAAATTAAAATAAAAAATGTCCCGATCCAAATCATCGGGACATTTTTTGTTTTTAGCTTTTTGTTTTTAGTCTTTATATTTTCAATACATTTCGTACCATATCATTTTACCATTAATTACCACTATATTTCAATAATTTTATTTTAAAGTTGGTATTTATATTGAATAATTTTTAAATTTATATTATATCTCCATTTTATAAACTATCTATTTGTTAATTTAGTAAATGAACTTCATAAAAAAACTCTTTCTATTTTTATATAGAAAGAGTTTTTTTCATTTATTAAATTAAAATTTTTCTACTTCTGGATAATCTTTGCCTAATGTATCAACTGTAACAGATTTCATAGTCTGTGGAGTTTTTGGTTTATCTCCCCATCCTGTCTGAGTTGTAGCTATTTCATCTACAACATCCATTCCTTCTATAACTCTACCAAATGAAGCATACTGTCCATCAAGATGTGGTGAATTTTTATGCATTATAAAGAACTGAGATCCTGCTGAATTTGGATCCATTGTTCTAGCCATTGATAAAACTCCTCTTTCATGTTTTAAATTATTAGTGAATCCATTTCCTGTAAATTCACCTTTTATAGAATATCCTGGCCCACCCATACCTGTTCCATCTGGGCAACCCCCTTGTATCATAAAGCCTTCTATAACTCTGTGGAATCCCACTCCATTATAAAATCCTTTATTTATTAAGCTTATAAAGTTATTCACTGTATTTGGAGCTATATGTGGATAAAGTTCTGCTTTTATTATCCCTCCATTTTCCATTTCTATTGTAACTATTGGATTATTCATTTCTATAGCCATTTTAAAATCCTCACTTTCATTTTATTATTAATTCTATAATATTATATCAAAATATTTAGATAGAATATATAAATTTTACTTAGATTAAATTTGATTTAATAATTCTTTTCCTATCTCATAACCTTCTTCAAATATTTTTCTACAAAAATCTCCATCCATATTTAATGTAGCATTTGGATCAAACTTATATTTAGGTCTAGCTACAATAAATTTTTCTTTTCCAAGTTTTTCGATAGCTTCTTCTGGTAATTCATAATTATCCTTAGTTGATATTACTACTATTTTGTCTATATCTTCATCTAGTAGTGGACTAAGTAGTAAACTTCTAACTATACCTCCATCTAAGCAGAATCCATCATATATTCCATCTTTTAATCCTTCTGCAAACCGTTCTCTAAAACTAATATTTTTATTTGGATCACAAGGCAGTAATGAACTATATTTGATAAATTCCATACATTCTTTAGTATTGTATTTAGATGTATCCACTACTTTTTCTTCAGATTCATGTCCTTTAACTTCTACATAATTTACATAAAGAGGAATTTCTTTTCTTTTTCCTTCTTCTATTTCTTTCAATACTGTCATTAATACTTCATTATCTATTGTATTATTTACTATTTTTAATTCACTGCCTAATTTCCTTAAAAAATCTTCAGTGTTATTCCATACATATGATAACTTCTCTATATTTCCTGTAGTTACAAAATATCCATTTATAGCTCCAATTGAAGTCCCTGCAACTGCTGAATATTCTTTTATTCCATTGTCATAAAGAGCTTTTATAACTCCTGCTTCATAAGCACCTTTAGCTCCTCCACCTTCTATACATAAAGCTACCTTCATATAAACATCTCGCTTTCATTTTTATTTTAGTATAAAATAATTTATTTTCTTTATAAAGTATTATACATTATATTTCAAAAAATTTCACAAAAGTTTTGTATGTATTATAAAAATCTTCACAACATCCAAGTTCTCTTATTGAATGCATTGAAAGTATTGGCGCTCCTATATCAACAGATGGTATATCTATATGAGTAGATGATATAGGACCTATTGTACTTCCACCTCTTTCATCAGATTTATTTACAAATTCTTGATAAGAAACTTCACATTTTCTACAAATTTCTTTATAAACAGATATAGAATATGCATCACTAGTATATGCTTGTCCTGCATGAATTTTTATAACAGGACCTTTACCCATAACAGGTCTATTTGTAGGGTCTGCCATACTATTTAAGTTTGGATGTACAGCATGTGCTAAATCAGATGATATTATAAATGAGTTTTCTAATGCTTTAAAGAAGTCTTCTCTATCTTTATTTAATGATATGCATATTCTCTCTAATATATTTAATAACATATTTGAATCAGCACCTTGTTTTGTAGAACTTCCTACTTCTTCATTATCAAATCCTACTGCTATACTTATTCCTGTATTTGAATTTGAATTTAGTAAGGCTTCTATCGATGAATAATACATAGATAAGTTATCCAATCTTCCTGTAGATATAAACTCTTCATTTTGTCCTGTAAAACAACCTTTTTCATATTCATATAAGAATATATCAAAATCTATAATATCTTTTATATCTACATTCAGTTCTTCTGAAATTAAATTTATCATATAATTATCTTTTTCTAATTGCTCATTTAAAAGTCCTACTAGTGGAAGCATATCTCTTTGTTTATTATATTTATATCCATCATTTATACTTCTATTCATATGTATTGCTAAGTTCGGTATTATACATACTGGTTTATTTATATTTATTATCTTTTCTATTGGATTAAATGGATTTTTTCCTTTTAAAAGTACTCTTCCTGCCATAGATAATGGTCTATCAAACCAAGTACTTAGAATCATACCACCATATCCCTCTGTATTTAATTTTAAATATGATCCACAACTTTCCATTTCTGCATTTGGTTTTATTCTAAAGCAAGGAGAATCTGTATGTGATCCTATTACTCTAAATCCTTCATTTTCTACCATTGTAGAGTTGATTTTAAAAGCTATAAGAGCTGATGAATTTTTAGTAGTGTAGTATTTTTTACCTTTTTCTAATTTCCAAGTCGATTTTGGATTTAATTTTTCAAATCCATTTTCTAAAAGTATCTTCTCAGATGTAGATACTGCATTGAATTGTGTTGGACTTTCATATATAAAATCTAACATTTTTTTTGCAAAATTTTTCATATACTTACTCCTTTTTAATATTATTTTACTAAATCTAATGTAGTGTATTCTTTATTTATTTTTTTTATTCCTTGTTTTTCAAATGCTATTGTTATATCACTTCCTGCTACTGCAACAACTGTTCCTACTCCAAATTTTGGATGATATACTTTTGAACCAAGTTTTATATCTTCTGGTTCAGCAATAGTATTTTCATTTTTATTAGTTGCATTTACTTTTTTTGCAATATCTTCTCTATTCATATTACTCATATATTTTTTTGTGTATTTATCTAAGATATTATAACTACTTTTTGTATATGTAAGTTCTCTTTTTCCTACATACAACTTTTCTATACATTCATCTGGCAGTTCTTCTATAAATCTAGATTGTATAGCGTGATTTGTTTTTCCGTAAAGAGTTCTTCTTTCAGTCATTGTAAGGAATAATTCTTCTCTTGCTCTAGTTATTCCAACATAACAAAGTCTTCTTTCTTCTTCTATATCAGAATCTTTCATAGATTTTATAGCTCTTGATATAGGGAATAGCCCTTCTTCCATTCCAGTTAAAAATACAACTGGAAATTCCAAACCTTTAGATGTATGCATAGTCATAAGTGATACTCTATTTGGTTCTTCGCCATCAGTAGTTTCAGATGTTAATGTTACACAAGTTAAAAATGTTTCTAAATCCTTTTCTTCAAAATTCTCATCTGTGCTATTTTCAAATTCAAGTGCTATAGATATGAATTCATTTAAATTATCAAGTCTATCTTGTGCTTCTTCTGATTTTCCATTCATGCTGTTTTTATGTTTTTTAACTTCTTCTTCTAATTCATATACATATCCTGTTGTATCTAATACTTTTTCTATTAATTTACTGACTGGATAAACATCTTTTATTGCTCTAAGAGTACCTATTAAATCGACAAATCCATTTATTTCTTTCTTTGCTTTTGTAGAAATTTCTGAGTTAGAGTCTATGTCTATAAGAATAGAATATATGCTTTTTTGTTTTAAACTCGCTCTATCTTCTACTTTTTCTATTGTTCTAAGACCTATTCCTCTTCTCGGTACATTTATTATTCTTTTTAAAGATATATCATCTTGTGGATTTGCAATTACTCTAAGGTATGCTATTAAATCTTTTATTTCTTTTCTTTCATAGAATTTTGTTCCTCCATATATATTGTATGGAATTCCTACTCTATTAAGTGCATCCTCTATTGCTCTAGCTTGTGCATTTGCTCTATAAAGAACTGCAAAATCACTATATTTTCTTCCTTCATTTTTTACTTTTTTCTCTATTGTATCAGATATAAATCTTCCTTCTTCTAACTCATTTTCTGATAGTTCTATTTTTATTTTTTCTCCGTCTGTTTTTTCACTCCATAATTTTTTTCTTTTTCTTTCTATATTATTAGAAATCACATTATTAGCTGCATCTAATATTACTTGAGTTGATCTATAATTTTGTTCAAGCTTAACTACAAAAACATCTTCGTAGTCTTTTTCAAACTCTAATATGTTTCTTATATCAGCACCTCTCCAACCATATATACTTTGGTCATCATCTCCAACAACACATATATTCTTATGTCCCATAGCTAACTGTTTTATAAATTCATATTGAGCCATACTAGTATCTTGATACTCATCAACCATTATGTATTTAAATCTACTTCTATAGTAATCTAGTACTTCTGGATTTTTTTTGAACAATTCTACTGTCTTAATTATTAAATCATCAAAATCTAATGCACTATTTCTTTTTAATCTATCTTGATATATAGAGTATATATCTGCTATTTTAGACATCCTTGGATCTCCTGCACACTCATCTTTATATTGTTTAGGAGTTTTTAATTTGTCTTTTGCTCCAGATATATAGCTTATTACTGTTCTAGGATCATAAACTTTATCATTTAAATTTAATTCTTTTAAACAGTCCTTAATAAGTGTTATCTGATCTGCAGAATCATATATTACAAAACTTCTATTGTATCCTATTTTATTTATATCTTTTCTAAGAATTCTTACGCAACAAGAATGGAATGTACTAATCCACATATCTTTTGTATCTGATTCAACTGTTTCTTCAACCCTCTCTCTCATTTCATTTGCAGCTTTATTTGTAAATGTTATTGCTAATATATTTGCTGGTTGAACACCTTTATCCACTAAATGTGCAATCCTAGTTGTAAGAACTCTTGTTTTTCCTGAACCTGCCCCTGCAAGTATTAATACAGGACCTTCTGTTTTTTCAACTGCCCGCCTTTGTGATGGATTTAATGTATCTAAATTCATAAATTATTTTCTCCTTTTAGTTTTTTATACTATATATTTTAAGACATTATAAGATAATTTACAATCTAAGTGAAAATCTTGTTTTTAAAATAAAAAATAGCCTTAAAATTATATATTCGCTATTATATAATTAAAAAGCTATTTTTTACTTATTTTAATTTATAATTATTAATATTGAGCAAATTTTTTTCTAACCTCTTCCAAACTTGTTCCATCATTTTTAATTTCTTTGTATATTTTTACTATCCATGGTGTTTTTAATCCAGCTGATTTTATTATTTCTTCATTCAAAAATACTGTATTTGGATGTCCTTCTTCAATTATTTCTCCTTTATTCATAACATATACATAGTCACAAATTTCATATATTAGATCCATATCATGACTTGATATTATAACATTTGTCCCTCTTTCTTTCATACCTGTAATAATATTGACAACTGCATCTGTACTTCTTGGATCAAGACCTGATGTTGGTTCATCTAAAAGAACTGTTTCATTTTTCATAGCTATCACAGATGCTATTGCAACTCTCTTTTTTTGTCCGTAACTTAAAAATTGTACTGGCTTATTTATAAACTCTATTCCATTTACAGCTTCTAAAGATTTTTCCACTCTGTTTTTTATTTCTTTTTCATCTAATCCTACATTTCTCATAGTAAATGCTATATCATCGTAAACTTTTGAATAAAATATTTGCTTTTCTGGATCTTGAAATACTATGCCAACTTTTTTTCTTAAATTATACAAACTTTTCTTTTTATAATTTATTTTTTCTTCATTATATTTTATTTCTCCAGAACAAGGTTTTAGTATCCCTGTTAAATTCATAAATAGAGTCGATTTACCACAACCATTTTCTCCTATTATTCCTATTATATTTCCTTTTGTAAAATCCATATTTATATTATGTAGTGCATATTTATTTTTTTCATATTTAAATGATAGATTCTCTATTTTATACATTTTTTCTCCTTTTATACAATAGCTATATTTAAAATAATTTTTCACCAAACACCCCCACATTTTCCCCTCTCACTCTGCCTCCGCCTGACCCTTGTTCCTCCCTGCGTGGGCCTGCGTGCGCCCTACAGCCTGCTCCTAGGGATCTGCGAGGCTAAACGTTTCTTCCTTCATGCGGTCATGTCCACGTCGTGTCTTACCGTATCTGATCAAAGCAACTTCCAGGCACATTGTAAAACAATGCACAATGGAC
>RCNI01001635.1_pt1 | contig 11829 bp, 8 predicted proteins | sample 2041151 | NCBI WGS metagenome assembly RCNI01 (sample SAMN09708214, study PRJNA481090) | feces metagenome | isolation source: feces | place: Antarctica: Albino Rookery
ATATGCAGCTGTTCACCTTTATCTATTCTCCCCGTGTAGGTACCAAGGCTGCCCTGATGGAAGACCTGACTCCCCGCAAGGAGAAAACTGACCGGATGCAGCGTCTGCTGGACGTGCAGGACGAAATCGCAATGAATCTGATCCATCAGCAGGTGGGCCAGACTGTGCGTGTTCTTGTGGAGGGCTACGGTCGTGCCGAAGGCAGCCTGGTCGGCCGTCTGGACAACAACCTGACCGTAGAATTTACGGCAGAACCGGATTTGATTGGCAGCTATGCCATGGTCAAGCTGACCGACGCACGGGCAACTGTGCTGCTGGGTCAGCTGGCAGAAAACTAAGTGATACATTACATATTATAAATGACATTGTTCAAAGGAGATTATTACTATGGATTGCATTGAAATGTTTAAGCGCGCAGCACAGGCACTGAAGACCGACGAGCGTTATCTGGCACTGGACACCGCACGCCGCACCGCTGACGAGGACCCCGAACTGCAGAACATGATCGGCGAGTTCAACCTGGCACGTATGGACCTGAACAACGAGATCGGCAAGGAAGACCGCAGCGACGAGCGCATTTCCGAGCTGAACGAAAAGATCAACACCCTGTATACCGGCATTATGCAGAACGAGAAGATGGCTGCCTACAATGAAGCCAAGCACGACTGCGAAGGCCTGATTAACTATATCGACGCTATCATCAACACCGCTATGAACGGCGGCGATCCCATGTCTGTCAGCGAGCCTTCCGGCGACTGCACCGGCAGCTGTGCAACCTGCGGCGGCTGCCACTGATTTTCGCAAAACAGACAGATTGTAAAAACAGACAGGGCAGGTGGTAGGCGTGGCAGATTATTCCCCGATGATGCAGCAGTACTTTGAAATCAAAAAACAGCATCAGGATGCGATTTTATTTTATCGTCTGGGCGACTTTTATGAGATGTTCTTTGACGATGCCATCATTGCATCCCGTGAACTGGATTTGACGTTGACCGGACGCAATTGCGGCCAGGAAGAGCGTGCCCCTATGTGCGGCGTACCCTTCCACAGCTACGAAAGCTATATGGCACGTTTGATTGCCAAAGGCTACAAGGTCGCAATTTGTGAGCAGGTCGAAGCCCCTGCTTCCGCAAAGGGACTGGTAAAGCGTGATATTATCCGTGTGGTCACACCGGGTACTGTCATCGAAAGCAGTATGCTGCAAGACGACAAGAACAACTTTATTTGTAGCGTTTACCTGAAAGGCAAGAAGGCTGGCATTTGTTTTGCCGATGTTTCTACGGGTGCATCCTATGCCACCGAGCTTTCCGGCCCGAAGATTACCGAATCTATCATTGCCGAGTTGTGTCGTTATCATCCCAGCGAACTGCTGATGAACGACAATGTGCTGAATGCAAAAGAGGTCACCGCCTATGTAAAGCAGCGGATGCAGTGCTCTGTGGAACTCATGGAGGAAGACTGCTATTCGCCCGGCTTGGTGCGTTCCACTTTGGAAAAACAGTTTGGGCGTGACTGGGAGCAGCAGGTGGAAATTGACCCCAAGGGATTGGTACGCTTTGCGTTCAGTGCTTTGCTGCAATATCTGCACGCAACCCAGATCAAAGGCGTGGAACGGCTGAAAACCGTGGAAAATTACAGTGAAGCGCAGTTTATGCAGCTTTCCTCTGTGACGCGCGCCAATCTGGAGCTGACCGAAACCATGCGCGGCCGGGAAAAGCGAGGAACCCTTTTGTGGGTTCTGGACAAAACCCGTACCGCCATGGGTAAGCGGCTTTTGCGCAGTCGTGTAGAGCAGCCGTTGGTGTCCAGCGCACAGATCAACACCCGCCTGAATATGGTGGACAGCTTCTACCACAGCAACATGATTCGTTCGGAGCTGCTGGATGAGCTGCGGTACATTTTTGATATGGAACGTCTGATGACCCGGACTGTTTACGGGTCTGCTTCGCCCAAAGAAATCTATGCACTGGCACAGACCTGTGACCATTTGCCTCGCCTGCGTGAGCTGGCCTTACAAACCGAATGTGCTGAGCTGCAAGAGTTGGGCAACAACATTGATTTGCTGGAGGATATCCGTGATCGGATCTATGCCAGCATCAACCCGGAAGCACCGTCTACTTTGAAGGACGGCGGTGTGATCCTGTCCGGTTATAATGCTGAACTGGATGAGCTGCGTGCCCTGCGGGATGACAGCAAGAGTGTCCTGGCTGAAATGGAAGCACGGATGCGGGAAGAAACCGGCATCCCCAAGCTGAAAATCGGCTTCAACCGGGTGTTCGGCTATTATATCGAAGTCAGCAACTCCTACAAGGATCAGGTGCCGGAAACCTATATCCGCAAGCAGACCTTGACCAACGGCGAACGCTACATTACCCAGGAGCTGAAAACACTGGAAAGCCGAATTCTGGGTGCCCATGAGCGTCTGATTGCTTTGGAGCGTCAGCTGTTCAATGAATTGCTGGAAATGCTCTCCGGTCAGCTGGCACGGATTCAGGATACCGCCGTTGCCATTGCACAACTGGACGTGGCTGCTGCTTTGGCGCAGGTGGCAGTGGACAATAATTATTGCCGTCCGCTGGTGGATGACTCTGACGAACTGAAAATTGTAGACGGTCGTCATCCGGTGGTAGAACAGATGCTGAAAGGCAGCCTGTTTGTCCCTAATGACACCCTGCTGGATTGCGAAGACAATCGCTGCCTGATGATTACCGGCCCTAATATGGCAGGTAAGTCTACTTATATGCGTCAAAATGCACTGATTGTGCTGATGGCGCAAATCGGCTCCTTTGTTCCGGCACGGGAGTGCCATGTAGGTGTAGTGGATTCTATCTTTACCCGTGTAGGCGCATCCGATGACCTGGCAGCGGGTCAGTCTACCTTTATGGTGGAGATGACCGAGGTCGCCGAAATTTTGAAAAATGCAACGGCGAAAAGTCTGGTGATTCTGGACGAAATCGGCCGTGGTACTTCTACCTTTGACGGCATGAGCATTGCTCGTGCAGTGGTGGAGCACATCGTGGACAAGTCCCAGGGACTGGGCTGCAAAACATTGTTTGCAACCCACTACCACGAGCTGACCGATTTGGAAGATTCTATGCCCGGCGTAAAGAACTACAATATCGCAGTGAAAAAGCGTGGCGAGGATATTACCTTCCTGCGTAAAATTATTCCGGGTCCTGCCGATGACAGCTATGGCATCGAGGTGGCAAAGCTGGCAGGCTTGCCCAATTCTGTGACTCGCCGTGCCCATCAGGTGCTGAAGGTTTTGGAAGCCAGCGCTCCCAACCGAAACACCGTGGAACAGCTGGGCTTTGATGAACTGGAAGAATACAATTCTCCGGCTCTGCCTGCGGAAGCAGTAGAAAAGCTGGAGCAGCTGAGCGTGGATACGCTGACGCCCATTGAAGCACTGAACTTTTTGTATGAACTGAAAAAGACACTGCAAGGCTCTGTCAACGGATAATCCGGCAGCGCAAAAGGAGGGATCGCCATGGCAGTGATTCATGTATTGGATAAGCATACCGCAGAACTGATCGCTGCGGGCGAGGTGGTCGAACGTCCGGCCTCCGTAGTAAAGGAGCTGGTGGAAAATTCCATCGATGCCGGTGCCCATCAAATTACCGTCACCATTGAATCCGGTGGTGTTCGCCTGATTGAAGTAAGCGATGACGGCAGCGGCATCGAGACCGAATATGTGAATACGGCTTTCATCCGCCATGCTACCAGTAAAATTCAGGAAGAAAATGATTTGTACAGCATCCGAACTTTGGGATTTCGCGGCGAAGCATTGGCTTCAATTGCCAGCGTAGCCCGGGTAGAGGTACTGACCAAAACCCAGATGGATGAGTTTGCCTGCTCCTACCGAATCGAGGGCGGGGAAGAACTGGGCTTTGATGTGGGCGCACGCGGTGTGGGCACAACCATTCGGGTAAAGGATCTGTTTTTCAATACACCTGCTCGCATGAAGTTTTTGAAAAAGGACTCCAGCGAAGGAACCTTTGTTGCCGATGTGGTGAACCATGCAGCATTGAGTCACCCGGAAATTCGATTCAAATTTGTGCGGGAAGGCAAGGTGCAGTACACTACCCCCGGAGATGGACAATTGCGCAGTGCGGTCTATACCGTGCTGGGCAAAGAGTTTGCCCGTGACCTGCTGGATGTTGCACAGAGCACGGGTCCTTACACACTGCACGGATTGGTTACGCCGCCTCGCAGCTGCCGTGGCAGCCGTGGAATGCAGGTGTTTTTCATCAATGGACGATACGTCAAAAACCGTACCATGATGGCTGCCCTGGAAAGTGCCTACAAAGGAACCACCATGCAGGGCAAGTTTCCCGGTGGTGTTCTGATGTTGGATATGCCGCCGGATCTGGTGGATGTAAATGTACATCCCGCAAAGACAGAGGTGCGATTTTCCCGGGAAAACGATGTGTTTGAATCGGTGTATCATGCGGTAAAAACTGCATTGACGCAGACCGGTGCAAACGAACAGCGTTTTCACTTTGCCAATGAGGTGTCTGCGGATACCGCAAAACAGCTCTTGCAAAAAGAACGTACAGGCGAAAAACTAAAACCTGTAAAGCAGAGTGACTTTACCTCGGCGTGTGCGAAAAAGAGCCCTGAAATTGTGCAAAAAAGCAATGCTTTTTCAGAAAAAGACATCTTGCCCACCCCGGAAGCAAAGCAGAAGGCTACCGGTTCCTCTTTTGAATGGGATACTACGCTGAAATGTAACAGCCCGGTATTCCGTGCGCCAGTGGAGGACGACCGTTTTCTGGATATCCTGCCGGGCGAGGACGAAATGAAACCGGAAGATATAGCGGACTGGGTTCATTCAGTCCCGCACCCGGCACTGGATACAACCACACCTCCAGCAGCAGAATCTGCTGCGCCGGACGTTTGTTCGCAGCCAGATGAAGCGGAAAGCATTTGCGAAGAACCTGTATCGCAACCTGTTACATCCGTGGCAGAAATGCCTGTTACAGAAGTTGCTCCGCAGGAAGAACTTCCGGATGGCCTGAAGCCTAACAAGGATGGACAAATCACACTTTTGCCCAAGTCGGAGCAGGAGCCGCTGCGCTTTGTCGGCGAGATCTTCCATACCTATATTATTACAGAGCGAGGCAACGAAATCTGCCTGATTGATAAGCATGCCGCCCATGAACGCATCCTGTACGAGCAGTTGGCAAAGGACTACGGCAATGTGGCAGGACAGCTTTTGTTGGCTCCGGTCGCTGTAAATCTTACGGCTGCCGAAAAGCAGGCGGTTCTGGATCACAAGGAAATGCTGCTTTCCGCCGGCATGGATATGGATGATTTCGGCGGCAACACCGTGGTCGTGCGTGAGGTTCCTTGTGATGTGGAACCGGACGACGTGGAAAATCTTCTGGTGGAGCTGGCCGACAAGCTGGCAAAGGGTAGTCGGGACGCCGTTGGCGAAAAAACCGAATGGGTCCTGCACTCCATTGCCTGCCGTGCCGCCATCAAGGCAGGGGATCGCACCAAGGCACCGGAACTACTCTTTTTGGCAGAAGAAATCCTGTCGGGAAAAATCCCGCCGTTTTGTCCCCATGGACGCCCCTGTATTCTGAAATTGACCAGGAAGGAGTTGGAAAAACAATTTGGCAGACTTGTCTAAACCTACCGTTCTTGCGGTAGCCGGTCCCACGGCCAGCGGTAAGACGGGACTGGGTGTTTTTCTGGCAGAACAACTGGGCGGTGAGATCATCAGCACTGACTCTATGCAAATCTATACAGGTCTGGACGTGGGCACCGCAAAGGTCACCCACGAAGAAATGCGGGGCATCCCCCATCATGGGCTGGATATCCGCACACCGGATCAGGCGTTCAGCGTGGCAGACTTTGTAGATTTGGCAGCCGAAACCACAAAACAGATTTGTCAGCGCAAGGCTTTGCCCATTCTGGTGGGTGGAACCGGACTGTATCTGGAAAGCTTTTTGAAAGGTGTTCGTTTTGCGCCGGACAAGGCCGACCCAAGCATTCGGCAGGCACTCACGCAGGAGCTTGCACAGGTAGGCGCAGAAGAAATGTACCGTCGTCTGGAACAGGTAGACCCAGAAGCTGCCCATGCCACCCACCCGAACAACACGGTGCGTGTACTGCGGGCACTGGAACATTACCGCTCCACCGGTCACACACTGTCGGAGCAGCGGGCTGCATCCCTCCCGGAAGAACCGCCTTATCGGGCACTAGTGTTCGGGCTGGACTTTCCGGAACGGGCTAAACTGTACCAGCGCATTGACCAGCGTGTGGACCTGATGATGGAACAGGGCCTTTTGCAGGAAGCTGAACAGGTCTATCTGCATCGGGAAACTTACCGGACCGCAGCACAGGCCATCGGATACAAGGAATTTTTTTCCTACTTCACACAGGACAGTACGCTGGAAGAATGTGTGGCGCAGCTGAAACAGTCCTCCCGCCGATACGCCAAGCGGCAGCTTACCTGGTTCCGCAGAATGGACGGGATTTGCTGGCTGGATGCCGGGGCCCCGGATGTGAAAGAACAGGCTTTGCAGAAAGCCTGTGCATTTTTAGCCGATACCCAAAACTAAAACAGGAAAGCAGGTGTGATGCGTCGTATGAAAAAAAGAACCAGGAACTGGGCCGCTATTATTACGGTCCTGCTGTTGATTCCGGCTGCCTATGTTTTGTTGCAGATTCACAGCGCAACCAAGGTGATTTATGAATACGAGCCGGTCATCCAGTACCAAATGACCGACAGTATGCAGGCAGACGGTATCCTGCTGTATCAGGAAACGCCTGTGCAGGGCGGCGGCACTATGGGCTATCTGGTGCAGGACGGCGAACGTGTTTCAAAGGGAACATCGCTTGCTGAAATTTACAGCAGCCCCGAGCAGGCAGATGCCAGCGCGCAGCTTTCTGCTATTGAAGCTCAGATCGAGTTGCTGGAAAAATCTCAGAATACCTCATCGACGCAGATTGATGTGCTGATGGCTCAGCGGAGCACATCCATTTATAACCTGCTGGAAGCCATCGACAAAAGCAGCTGGGACGCCGCTGATACCTTGCAAAAGGATTACCTGCTGACGCAGAACAAGCTGCAAATTATTACCGGCGAGACCGACAACTTCAACCCGCTGATCGAGGAGCTCAAGCAGGAAAAGGACACCATTCAGTCCCAGCTTGCTGGGTTGGACTCTATCAAATCTCCTTCGCTGGGCTATTTTGTCCGTGCCGAAAGTACCCAGTTGCTCAGCGTTGCCCCGGACCAAATTTTGGCAATGACGCCCCAGCAGCTGAAAGAAAATCTGGAAACCGGCATGGAAACGGAAACCGACGGGCTGATGGGCAAGGTTGTATCCGGCTACACCTGGCAGTTCTGCGGCACTTGCAGTCTGGCAGACAGCCAGCGCTTTGACGGATTGCAAACGGTTAAAATCAGTTTCCCCGGCAAAATGGAAACGCCTTTGACCGCAAGCGTGGTCAGCGTGGAAAAAGATAAAGACAATGATCTGGCAAAGTTTACCCTGCAATGTGATTTTGTCAACGCAGATGTGCTCAAACTGGGGCAGGAAACTGCACGCATCGACTTTGCAACCTATTCCGGCCTGCGTGTCAACGCAGATGCGATCCGTTATGTAAAAGAATCTGCCCTGTCGAATCAGCCTCAGGAAAGCGATGCCGCCGAGGACGAAAACTATGTGCCCGGCGTTTATGTGAAATATGGAAATCTGGCGCGTTTCCGTCGAATTAAGGAGCTCTACCGGGATGAAAATAACAAATACATTCTGGTTCCGCTGGATGGTGGCATTGGCAAGGACAGCGAGGTTCGGCTGTACGACGAAGTGATCGTTTCCGGTCAGGATTTGTACGAAGGAAAACTTTTATAGTCGATTTCATTGACAACCGACATAAAAAACATGATAATAGTGAAGTATATAAGCAGATACTGTTAGTTCCGTTTTGCGGAGCTGCGGAGTAAAGGAGAGTTTGTATTATGGCATTCATGGATTCGCTGAAGAATTTTCTGTCCTCTGATGACGAGGACGAGTACGGCTACATCGACGATGCTTCGGAGATGGTGAACAACAATCCCTCTCTGCGTGTAGAGGACGGTATGGAAGACCGCGGCGGACGCGATAACGCAGCGACCTCCCGTAGAAATCAGGTTATGAATATCAATGCGACTACCCAGTTGAAGGTCGTTCTGGTCAAGCCGGAACGCTTTGAAGATGCCAGTGCGGTTGCCGATCACCTGAACAGCAAGCACACCGTGGTCCTGAATCTGGAGTCCACGAACAAAGAAGTTTCTCGCCGTCTGGTAGACTTCTTGTCCGGTGTTGCATACGCCAACAACGGCCAGATCAAGCGGGTGGCAAACAGTACCTTTATTATTACCCCGTATAATGTAGACATTATGGGAGATTTGCTGGATGAACTGGAGAGCAACGGAGCCTTCTTCGGCTGATTTACAGCGTCGCGGCTTTTTACCTCCCCGAAACGATGCCGAGCGAACGCTGGTTCGCCACGCAGAAGATTTGGCACGCACGGCACAGACCCGAGGCATTGCCCGCTATTCACACTTTCTCAGTGATCGGGAACAGGACTTGGTGCAGTCGGCCATGAACCGTGCCCAGTGCGACTGCTGGCACTGGGATGGCGGCTGGGCCGATGCTGAGCGCAAAGTACTCTGCATTGAACCCGACGACGCATACCCGGCGTCCCCGGTGGTTTGTGTGCGGATCAGCTGTCATATGCTGCCGGGCGCACAGGCACCCCAGCACCGAGATTATCTGGGCAGCCTGATGGGGCTTTCCCTGAAACGGGAATCGCTGGGCGATATCGTGCTTCCACCGGATGAACCCGGCACGGCCTATTTGTTCGTGTTGGAACCGGCAGCCCGACTGATCCAGTTGGAGCTGGATCGAATTGGAAGCGTTCGGGTCAGCTGTGAACAGGTGGACGAAGTGCCGGAGTTTTCGGCACCGGAACGTAAAATCTGCACAGCGACAGTGTCTTCCCTTCGGCTGGACGCTGTTCTTGCGGCTATGGTGCGATGCAGCAGGGGACAGGCGGCTGAATTGATTTCTGCCGGACGGGTAGAAATCAATCATGTCCCGGCAACCAGCATCCACGCCCCGGTTTATGTAGAAGATATTTTTACCATTCGGGGCAAGGGCCGCTATCAGCTGACGGATTTACCGGGGAAAAGTAAAAAAGACCGCAGCATTATTGCGTTTTTTCAATTTTAATAAGGAACTAGGAATTTTAGGGAGGTAGGCGGAAAAGATGGTTACTGCGCAAGAAGTACATAATGTTACCTTTGACAAGAAAGGTCTGCATGGCTACAAGCAGGATCAGGTAGACGATTTTCTGGACCGCGTTGCGGATCAGCTTGCGGATGATGAACAGAAGATCACTGAACTGACGCAGAACAACGAGGAGCTGAAGGATAAGCTGCTGGAGCTGGCACAAAAGCTGGAGCAGTATCACGAGGATGAGGATGCGCTGAAGTCTGCACTGCTGAATGCACAGCGCATGGGTGAGAATGTCATCCGCGAAGCTCGTCAAAAGGCTGACGCGCTGGAGCGGGAGGCTCGCATCCGTTCGGAGGATATCCTGCGTGCAGGCATGGAAAAGATCCGTGAGCAGGAAATCGAGATGGAACGCATCAAATCTGAGGTTGCTCAGTTCAAGGCCAGCGTGCTGGGCTTGTACAAGATCCATATCGAGTCCCTGAGCCAGCTGCCCAGTAACGAAAGAGCTTCGGCACCTGCATCGGAGCCGGAAGCTGCTCCTGCACCGGTGGAAGAACCGGTTGCAGAGCCTGAGCCTGAAGTTCTGCCGGAGGAAACCGCAGAGCCTGTGGATGCTGCAAATGAGGAGCCCACGGATGCTGCTGTAAACGAGGAGCCTGCCGCAGAATCCGCTGCGGAAGACGAAACCTTCTGGCAGCAGGACGAAGAAGAACTGTCGGCAGAGATCGCTGCACCGATGTCGGAGGACAGCGAAAATTTTCGCGGAATCACGTTTAGTGATTGATATAAACTAAAAAATCCTGGTACGCCGTGCGTCCCTGGGAATAGTAATGAGGAGAGTGGAACCATTGGCAAAGACCCCGTCTAAGTATGATCAGACCATCCATCTGCCCAAAACCGCATTTGAGATGCGCGCAGGCCTGCCCAAGAAAGAGCCGGTCATGCTGGAGGATTGGAAGGCAAACGACCTGTATCACAGCCTGCTGAAGCACAACGAAGGCAAGCCCAAGTTTGTGCTGCACGACGGCCCTCCGTATGCAAACGGCAATATCCACATGGGTACGGCCCTGAACAAAATCATTAAGGATATTATCCTGCGTTACAAGAGCATGGACGGTTATCAGACTCCGTTCGTGCCTGGTTACGATACCCACGGCCTGCCCATCGAGCTGAAGGCTCTGGCATCCGTCGGCGACAAGAAGAAGGACATCTCCAAGCTGGAGCTGCGCAAGATTTGCCACGAGTTTGCAACTGAGCACATCGGCATCATGGGTGACCAGTTCCAGCGTCTGGGTATTATTGGCGATTTCGAGAATCCCTATCTGACCCTGAAGCCCGAGTTCGAGGCTCGTCAGGTGGAGATTTTCGGCAAAATGGCAGAGAAGGGCTACATCTACAAGGGTATGAAGCCGGTTTACTGGTGCCCTGAGTGCCGTACCGCTCTGGCAGAAGCTGAAATCGAGTACGCAGACGACGAATGTGATTCTATCTTCGTTCGTTTTGCTGTTTCTGAGGACCCCAACGGTGTTCTGGCAAAGCACGGCATCCCCATGGAGGATACCTACTTCGTCATTTGGACCACCACTACTTGGACCCTGCCCGCAAATGAGGCAATCTGCCTGAACGGCGCCTTCAACTATTCCTTCGTTAAGATCGACGGCAAGTACCACATCATGGCTACCGATCTGGTGGAAAGCGTCATGAACGCCTGCCATATCGAGAACTACGAAATCGTTGGCGAGCCTGTTTCCGGCTGCGAGTTCGAGCTGATGCGTTATCACCACGTCTACCTGCCCAAGCAGGGCTATGTGATTCTGGGCGACCACGTCACTCTGGAAAGTGGTTCTGGCTGTGTTCATACCGCTGGCGGTCACGGTGTTGACGACTTTAACGTAAGTAAGAAGTATCCCCAGGTTGCAATCACCGTTCCTGTGGACGATGGCGGCTACCTGACCGAGCTGGCTGGCAAGTACGCTGGACAGAAGGTCTGGGACGCAAACAAGACCATTCTGGCTGACCTGCAGGCAGCTGGCTGTGTGATGGGCGTACAGCACATCGTCCATAGCTATCCCCATTGCTGGCGCTGCCACAAGCCCATCATCTTCCGTGCAACTGAGCAGTGGTTCTGCTCTGTGGAAGCATTCCGTGAGGATGTATACAAGGCAATCGATACGGTCAATTGGATGCCTGAGTGGGGCCACGACCGTATGCATGGCATGGTCCGTGATCGTAACGACTGGTGCATCAGCCGTCAGCGTACTTGGGGCGTGCCCATCCCGGTATTCTACTGCAAGAAGTGCGGTAAGTACCACATCACGGAAAATACCATCAAGGCTGTCAGCGAGCTGTTCCGCAAGGAAGGTTCTGACGCATGGTACAAATACGAGGCTAACGAAATCATTCCCGCAACGGAAGTCTGCGAGTGCGGCGCTTCTGATTGGGAAAAGGATACCGACATCATGGACGTCTGGTTCGACTCCGGTTCTACCCATGTGGCAGTGCTGGAAGAGCGTCCTGAGCTGACCTGGCCTGCTGACCTGTACATGGAAGGTGCTGACCAGTTCCGTGGTTGGTTCCAGTCCAGCCTGCT
>RCNI01001637.1_pt1 | contig 11818 bp, 18 predicted proteins | sample 2041151 | NCBI WGS metagenome assembly RCNI01 (sample SAMN09708214, study PRJNA481090) | feces metagenome | isolation source: feces | place: Antarctica: Albino Rookery
CATAAATATGGCTTGTTTTAATGTACCGTTTTCTTTAAGCCGGATGTACAGAGCTGTGGCGTGGACGCCCTGTGCGTTTGGGGAGGCCTCCACGGTTCTCTCTACTTTCTTCTGTTCTGGAACTCAGTGCCTGACTCAGCTGCTCAGAAAATACCTCTCGAAATAGTGCACTTGGGAAGAAGCCTATTTCTTCATAGATCGCCTAGAAACGCGGAAATTGTACAGAATCGTTTTTGATCTCTCCGGGAATCCTTGAAGATGTCCCAGGTGGAATGTGGCTTGTTTCACAGACAGATCAGGGAGCCCCGCAGCGCTCCTGCAGGGCCTCCTGTGGCCACCAGAGGGGGGTGTGTGCTCCCAACAAGGACCCTGCTCTGAGACTCCACAGAAGACCCAAGTGAATCTCCTCTGGGACTTCCTTTACAATCAGGCAATTGCTTCCAGATGATTTATTCTAAAGTCTTTGGGATCTACTGACAACTCCGTACAAGTAACAACCTAAGGTCCTACAGTGACTAAATCGTGTCCCTTCTTACATGTGCAGATACAGGAAATTATAAATGAATGAATGAAGGTGGACCTTCACCTCACGTGAGACAGAAAATGAACCCCAAATGGATCACAGACCTGAATTTAAGAGCTGAAGCTATAGACCTCTGAGAAGAAAGCATTAGAAGAACTCTCCCTCACCTTAGATTTGGCATCTGTTTCTCAAGGATGACCCCAGAATCAACAAGTGCAAGAACAGAGACATGGGTAAGTTGGTCCCCAACAGGACTGTCTGTCCTCTTGGCTCCCCATGTGCTCCAGGCTCCAGGCAGGACCTGTACCAGTCATTTCTTTCTACAGCCCACGTAGCAGTAGCCGTTACGTTCTCCGTTTTAGGGATGGGGTCTGTAGCTTCAGAGCCCCGCCTGGCGTCACCCAGCTACCAAGAGGCTGAGCAGGGGCTAGAACTGCTGACTCTCTGCCATTGGACTCTGTGCTCCGTCGAAACGGCTCCTCCCTGGAACTCAGGTGTGCAAACTCCACATCCAAACCCCGAGGCCTGGGGACCTCACTGAACTCAGGGGGCAGTGGTGCCCGCTCTGACTGGGGCTGGGCCTGGGCCTGTTGTCTGACGACGGCAGGCCTTGGCCCTGAGGCTCTCCCAGTACCAGCCAGCCTTCATCTGGGCAGGAGGAGGTTTCTCCCTGGCACCAGGCACAAAGGTTCATGTAACCTCAGACCTGAGAAGTCCCTTCTGAAGCATCTGGATGCAGCCTTCTTGCCAGGTGGGGCCCCCAGGGGTGGCAGGAACCTGGAGTCAAATCCTGCCTCGGCCTCACTGTGGAGCACGGAAGTCGGAAGTTCCTTAAAGCCTGGATTCCCTTATTAGTCAAAAGGGGACAGCCTTTCTCCCTTCCTCGTGGAATTGTTATTGGGATTGACTGACATGATTCACGTTCTCAAAAGACACTCAGTAATCCTTAGCTGTACCTGTTTAAGTTAGCCCACTGTGAGCCCGCTGGGGCCATGGGCTCTGGGCCTCTGCCTCAGCCTGTCCCCTCTGCCCGGCAAGCCCGGCTCCCCCTGATTCAATTGTCCTTCCAGAAAGCCTTCGTCACCTCCCGTATGGGTGACACGTCCCTCAGCTGGGATCCCACAACACTGGTGCTCCCCCATCAGACCCAGGCGAGCCCTGGGACTGGACATCACCCAGAGCTTGTGTCCTGGGCATGGACAATCCCCAGTGTGGACACTGGCAGCCTGGAGCTCCCTGAACTGTCACCTGGTTTGGGAACAAATGTTGGGGTGCCTTGAGATGGGGCTCTCTCCCTCCATAGCAGACAAAATGAGCTGCCCTCAGCTCCATCATGCCTGTCCCCCGTCTGCCCCCACCGTGTAATCACTGGTACATGGCAACTCGGGCCTCCGTGGCTGCCAGGATCCCAGAGGCTTTTGGTGGTTGGTGTTGAAAGTATTTTCTGGAGGTGAATTTGGTTTTGACGGAAACCTCGGGAGGATGAAGCCTGGCCACCCCCTACAAGCCCACACGGAGCCTGTGCCCCTGACCAATACGGCAGCGCCCCAGCCTGTGGCAGCCCTCCCCCTCGTGCTCAGAGCTCTCCTCTCTCCCCTGCTCCCCATCCAATGGTGTTTCTCTCTCTTCCTGCAGGGAGAGCCCCCCGTGTTCTGTCTCTGAGGATCTGTCTTCTGTGCCTGGGGAGCTCCATCTTGGGGCAGAGAGGGCAGGGGTGACTGGCCATGGCTCCCATACAGGTCCAGGTGAAGTGGACTCCCCCTCACCTGCCGCTGGGGGAGGACAGGGGTCTCCCCCTTCTCCTCACATGGCGTCTTGAGCGGGAAGTGCAGCCCCCTCTCTCGCACAAGCTGAACTTGAGGGACACCACGGTTGGGGCAGGCAGGGGCAGGGGGTCACTGCTGGAGGAGCCTGAGGGCGGTGGAGGGGCTATGCCCAGTGCCAACGCCCCTGGCTGAGGCTCAGTCCATCCTGCAGCTCCCATGGGCACCCAGTGTGCTTTCTAAAGGTCTCTCGTGCTCACAGAGGTGCCAGTGGTTCTCGCTGTCGCCACTAACCCCACATCCGGATGAACGCACGTCTGTAACTCACTGACCCGCGCTGCCATCCGAGGTTCCTCCCTGAGACGATGGGCTCCAGCCAGGATGGCCAGGGCGCAAGCAGACAGGAGGGGCCCGACGTGCAGCCCTCTGCTGCCTGGAGCACGGCCTGGTTGCTCGAGTTAGAAGCTGAGTTATGGCGCACGAGGGGCTGGAGTGGCTGGGGCGCGTCCCGGGACGGGCCTGCGTGAGGTGTGTCCCAGGACTCGGGGCAGGGATGCTTGTGGGGCAGGACCCATGAGGGGGCTGTGGGCAGGCTCTTCCCTGCTCTGTGGGTCACTGCCGGGGACCCTGATGGCCTCACTGCCGGCTTGTCCTCCTCATGATTTCAGGGCTCATCTCGAGTCTCCGGGCTCCCCGCTTTCCCAAACAAGGCTCCACCTTAATAAAGAGAGCATAGATAGAGGAGTCTGCGGCCAATACTCCAGAAATGTGGCTCAAGGGGGTTCCATCTGTTCCTCTAGGAATCGGGCCTAAAGAAACAGAGATTTATGGCACGGATGTACTTTTCAGTGTAATTCTGAGAGGCAAATCCGTAAAAATGGCTCAACTGTTCAACAGCTGGGGCAGCGGAGGAAATGCTCTGTGGCCACTGAGAATGCCCCAGGGGACAGGAGTGACATTGTCTGTCCACTGTGGGGACGTCAGGGAGATCAAGAGCCCAGCCCTGGAACCGCCCTGCCCCACCATGTCACACACACACAAACACACACACACACACACACTGCACTCAGAGGGAAAGGACTAGAAGATGGACTCATGTGTTAAGGGTGATTATTTCTTGGGAGAAGGAATGTGTCTTCTTTTCTTCATATTCAAATGATTATTTTACTAAATAAACATAATCTGGCTAATACCTAAAGAACTGTTTACTTTAGTACCAAATATATTAGTAGTAAATGGGAAGATTTCATGTGAGATTTAACATTTTTATAATATGCACATTACAATAAGATAAACGTGGTCTATCCAGGAAAATGAAAGAATTTAAAGGTGTCTCAAGGACCCAGACATTTCTCTTGTGGTTTCTGCCTTTCGAGGCATCCTTAGAAATGGGAACCTATCCCACATAACGAAAAGACTTCATTTTGCGGCTTCCCAGAATCTTTGCATTGTCAGGAACATTCCTTTGTAATAAAAATGTTATTTTTATAAAAAATTGAGAAACATTATGAATCACTCTTCTGTTCTGTAACCAGACACAAAAGGCCATATTGTAGGATTCCAGGCACAGGAAAATCCCAGAACAGGTAAACATCAGAGACAGGGAGAAGAGCAGTGGTCTCTGTGATGGGAATGTTCTAGAAGTGAATGGTGGAGCAACACTCTGAGTGTACCTCATGGCACCTGGATATACAATTGAAAAGGATCAGAGGGGCGCCTGGGTGGCTCCAGTCCTTAAGCTTCTGCCTTCTGCTCAGGTCAGGATCCCAGGATCCTGGGACTGAGCCCCCATCAGGCTCCCTGCTCAGCGGGAAGCCTGCTTCTCCTGTTCCCTCTGCCCCTGCTTGTGTTCCCTCTCTCGCTGTGTCTCTCCCTGTCAAATAAATAAGTAAAAACTTTATAAAAAAAAGAAAGAAAGAAAGAAAAGAAAAGGATCAGAGTAGGGGCGCCTGGGTGGCTCAGTTTTAAGCTTCTGCCTTCGGCTCAGGTCATGATCCCAGGGTCCTGGGATCCAGCCCCACATCAGGCTGCCTGCTCAGCGGGAAGCCTGCTTCTCCTCTCCCACTCCCCCTGCTTGTGTTCCTGCTGTCGCGCGCGCTCTCTCTCTCTCTCTGTCAAATCAGTAAATAAAATCTCTATTAAAAAAAAAAGGAAAAGAAAAGGATCAGAGTAAAATTTTATGTAAACTCAGATTCTACTTTATTTAACGAACAAAGTACAGGAAGCCATAATACAGGTGCATACAGACCACAAACACTACAAAGAATGCAATGACAGGGGAGGGGAAGCCGTCCTTCGGGGCTGTAGCCAGCACGAGCTGCTGCTCGGGGGCCGGGGCTGGTTGCTCCACTGAGGCAGGGGGCTGCTCGGGCCCGGCGGCGACCCCAGGACCAGGGCCTGGACCCTGCTCGACCTCCGGGTCGGGCATCGGTGCGGGTGGCTCTTCCAGCGCAGGAGCGTGAACGAGCGCTCTGACTAGCACCTGCGCCGGCGCCCACGGGGCAGGGGGCGCCCCTGCTCTCCCTGGTGGCTGAGCCCCCGCAGCAGGGACGGGCTCGGCCCGCGGGGGCTCTGAGGCGACAGCAGGGGCCACAGCGGGAGCTGGGCCCAGTTCTTGCGCTCCTTCCGGATCTCGCTCCGGGGCTGGTGCTGTAGCTCCAAGAAGAGAAAGTATCGTCGGCCTGATGGGCTTCCCACGTCCCTCCTAAGTGAAGGAAACTTTTCCCTCCGCTCAGTGCTGTCTGAGTCCAGGATCCGATCCCTGGGAGGTCTCCCCGGACGGCAGGCCATGGGGACAGGGATCTGGGACTACGCACTGCTCCCGGCCCAACCGCACTCTATGGAGGCTTGCTCTGCGTGGCCCGCCCGGTCCCCTCCACGGGCCCTCGCCAGGCACCCCCGGCCCTCCTCACCCCCAGCCTCTGGCTCCGGGGGCTCCAGGGTTTGCAGCTGTGACAGCAGACGCTGGGCACGGCGTTCCAGGTCCGAGCCTGGCATACGGAGGCCCATGTACGTGAGCAGCACGTTCAGGCGGGGAAATTCTGGGGGCTGGAAAAAATCCTGGGGATATTGGTCCAGCCATGTGCCCAGGATGGAGGAGATGGCCCTGGGGACAGACAGGTAGGCAGGGAGTCAGAGGACAAGGCACCCTCCCACACAGATGTCCCAGGGAACCCCTGAATGTCAGAGACCGGGCCTACTCCTTGTCCACCTGTGATCTGGAAGGACTGCCTGACACAGGCCTGGTCACAGAGGACAGGCTGCCAAAAGCCTTTGTGAGGGGGAGCCCTTGATCAATGGTGTGGCCATTTCTGTCCTTGTTGGGGGAGTCCGGGCACACTCGTCAGTCTGTGTCCTTGCCCACTTGCCACTTGGATTCAACTGCATGCGGCCAGGGAGGGGTGGTGTCGGGCCTGTTCATTGCCCTCACTGCACACATCACTGCTCTGTGAATATCCAGCCAAGGAGGGAGCAAAGGGACTCTGTCTCGTGCCAGGCCTTCCCAGGACCCTCCCAATACCTCCAGCTTTACCTCCGGTGCCTAATGCTGCCTCATTCACTAGGTGCCATGAGTGGGTCTCTTTCCACTGACACTCATCTCCCACAGGGTGGGGGACGTCTGTCCCTGAGCTCTCACTGGGTCTCCTGAGCACCTGCTGAGCACCCAGTGTCCAGGTTCCACCAGATCGCTGAGTGTGATGGCCCCACACTCCTTGTTGTGGGTCCCGGGAGTGGGGTAGAGACAGGGCTGGGAGGGGGCAGGGATGGGCAATGACTCTCTTAGGGGCTGAAGCTGTCCTCCAGCCCCCTCTGCTCTCCCACAGTGCCCACAGCTCCCCTTTTTCCCAGATTCCTAAAACAGGAGTCGCAGATGTGTGGGATGAGGGCCCAGCAGCCCCCCATCTCACAGTCCCCTCGCTGCCCTCATGGGGAGGGAATTCCCTCCTGCAGTAGCCGAAGCTCACTCACATGTTCCGCTGCTCCAGGGCTCCGCCGAGCTCATCAGAAGTAGAGGGAATGCCCCCATATCTAGAGGAGGCCAGAGGGGCACCACATGAAATGTCCTGTGGATGCCACCTCTCATCATGTCTGGTGTCACTGTCTGACCCCCGACTAGTCTGGAGCCCTGGGGTGCTGTCTGCTCTGTGCAGGGGTCAGTCAGCTCCTAGGGAAGCGCCTGCACTGAGTGGGGCTTCCTGAATGCTTGATGAATGGAAGGGCCCCAACCACCCCATCACAGATATCTGAGTGGGCCTGGGCCCCCTGCTCAGCCCCAGGCATCCCTGCTCTGGTTTCACCCAGGACACGGACCCCAGATGGAGTCTCAAATCTCCCTTTCAAATGGCAAAACAGCCCAGCTCGAGACCATAGTGACAGTGAGGGATGAGGCAGAGGATTCCCCGTGAGGAGCAGGACAATGATAAATGAGCACAACCACAGCCCCTCTAGCAGGCCTTTCTGCAGGCCCAGGCCCCCAGGTGTACTTTCCCTAAAGGACACCACCGAGTCCCTATAATAAGTCTGCCCCAGTCAGAGGAGCAAACCGAGGCTCGAGGAAGTTTGGTGACATTCCCAAGACTCACAACCAGGCGGTGGCCAGATCTCACTGGGCTGTGGAGGGGCAGGGTGCTCACGTTGTAAAGAAGAGGTCCAGCACCTCGGGGTGGTGGCAAAAGCTGTGTACGTGCCCAGGAATGTGGAGATGTGGCTGAGGTCTCTGCCTACGAAGGCGGGCGCCAGGTGTTATTGGCATCTCCAGCAGGTCAGCCCGGTTGGTCCAGAGCACGCGGGTCTCATTCCTCTCTGTGGCTGAGCCGTTTTTATCCTGAGGTGAAACGGAGGAGACATGCACTCAGCTCTGTAGCCACCAGGAGGGTTGGGGGTGGGAGCGCAGACCAAATCCCCAAGATCTCAATGACTTATGGCAACAGGTGGGACAAGAGGGCCCATAGTAGAAAAAACAATGAGGTGCCTGGGTGGTTCGTTCATTGGGTTAATCCTAAGACTCTTGGTTTTGGCTCAGTCACGATCTCAATGTCTTGAGATGGAGCTCCTCGTAGGGCTCCGTACTTAGGGGCAGAGTCTGCTTGAGGATTCTGTCTCTTCCTCTGCTTCTCCCCACTCTCCCCCTGCCTCTCTCTCAAATCAATCAATCAATCGACCAATCAGTAAGTCTTTCAGGAAAAAGAAAAAAGGTCCTTGGCATCCATACAAGGAATTGAAGTCGATGATGTCGGAACACGTTTTATGTCAGGTCAGGTTGTTAGCTGAGTATGGACACCACCTCCCCGCATGAACGGCACCGATCCCGTGATCTCTGACAACATACCCCATTCTTGAGATGAGAGCACAGACACGTTTTCTTAGGTGAGAGGGCTCAGGATAGTAGGGCATGTAGGATGTTTAGTGCAGCACTGTGAGTTGGCCACAGAGGGGAGTCCCATCAAAGCCCTGCATCAGTCAAGGCCTCAGTGGCTGTGGTAACCGACTGGCCTTCTGGAATGTTGTACAATGAGGCCCCTGCTCCTGACCCTGTAGGGGCCCCAGGGATGTGGACTTTCACAACCAAAGGGCAAAGCAGGAGACACAGTACCGTGAGCCCCATGTCCCTTTGGGGAAAACTCTCCCAACTCACCATGATCATGTGCAAGATCGGAGAAGATGGGGAAGGACTGTTAGGCCAAAGGGGACACCCGGAGGACCAGTTAGGAAAATGCATCGCACAGTGCAAGACGATTCTAGCTGAATGGGATGAGACATGGTTTAAAGTCTCTTTTCTGATATTCCTACAAATACGTGGACAATGACGGTGCATCTGGCCCAGGCAGGGGCAGGGCCCCGAGGGCAAGTTTGGGGAGGAGATGGGGATGCAGATTCAGATGGAGCAGGACTGTGGGAGGGAGCCCAGGGCAGTAGCAGGCTGGCTTCTGGGACCTGAGGCCCTTTTGCTGCATCGGGGCCCTGGGGGGTGGGTCAGCCCAGCACCTGCACTCACCCTGAGCCAGCGCTGGACTCTGTTGCCAGTGTGGGGCACCTTCCTGTCCTTCACGGAGGGAGCGCGGAGGCCCTCATCGTCCAGCTCCTGCCCCGTCTCCTGTCGGGAGCTCTGTAGAGACAGTGCCAGGCAGCCAGGCACGAGGCCTCAGAGCCCTGTGCGGCTACCTTTGCTGGGCCTCGGACCCAGGGACTCCATTCCACGCACACACCGCACCACAGGATGCACAGCCCTCCACCGCGGAGAGAAACGTGCCACAGCCTCAGGGCCTTGGATTCACTCTGGCACAGGTGAGAGGCCCTCAGGGATCCTCATCGCCCGCCCCTCCGACCCCTGTTCACCATGACGTCGGTGTGAACATGAAGCCACCGCCAGGACATCCGCTGCCCTGCGACGTCCTCCAGCCCAGGGGCAGGACCTCCCCACACATCCCTCCTTCCCGGAAACTCAAGAGGAGGGGATGGGGCTGCCCTGGGGTGGCTCAGGGAGGTGGCTTGGCCTGGCCCGGCCTTCTCTGTATTACCTTATGGCCCCTCCTGCCAAACGCCCTGAGGCAGCGGGGGCGAGCCTTGAGCCAATGTCTGCAGCAGGTGAAAAAGCCCTTACCCTGGGGTTTCTGGAAGCCAGAGCCCCGGGAAGTAGGCAAACAACAAGAGAACATCTTTCACGATCGGATGTCTCCAGTCAAGTGACCCTGATACGGGACTACAGTAGAATGTGGGTGCCTGGTCACGGGGCTTCCAAGTTCTGTTGGGGTCTGTGGTCAAGGAAGTGACTTCACTGCCTGGGATCCCCTACCTGGGTCCACTCCTGGATTGACACCCCCACCAACAGTGCTCTGGGCTGCCGGCTGCTCATCCCCGGTCTGCATGCACGGCCACATCTGTGCCCAGTGACACAGCGCACCCCTCACCACAGCCCGCAGGGAAGGTCTGGGTGCAGCCAGGGCCCCAGCTTGGAAACACACCCGGCGTCAGACACAACTCTCCACTCTTACCTGGTCTGAGCCTGCCTAAGCCACTGTGCTTGTCAGGGACGGTCTGTGTCTGGTCTGTCCAGTGCACAGTATTCCAGCACGGACTTCCTCCAGACGTCCCAGGCATATGTGGGATGATATCTATGAAACCGGAGGAGTGGTGTCTCATGTAGGAAATACCTCCAACCACATTTTCTTCCTCTTCTCACCTTCTCTGAGTCCGCTACTGGTCAGATTCCACCCCACAGTCCCTACTGGTGTCTGTGTGTGTGTGTGCATGTGCGTGTGAGCATGTGGACGCTCAGCATGTTGTGCACGTGTGTACACCAGGGCTCACACTCTGGAGACCCAGAAGATGGCAGCCCCTCCGACAGAGGGATGGGCAATAGCTTCCCAAGATCTTAGGCTTCCTAATTTCCATTGCAAACCCTAAAGAAGGTGGTGGAGCCTTGGCCCTTGAAGGTCAGAATCCACCCTTACCCCTAGAGTCTGCCTGTCCTGTGCTGCGAGCCATTACCTCCTTTCCAATGGGTGTGATGTGGATGGGGGGCCACTCAGTGGGTTGCCGTGACCTGGCTCCTCCTCAGACAAGAACGTGCTGGAATGCCTCCTGTAGGATATCAATGCTCACCCTCACCCCCACACCATCTCCATGTCTGTAGCCACTTACTTCAACACGACCTTTTCCAGAGCCCCCACTGAATGGTGAGGTGCATCCAGGGCCCCAACTTTGAGGACATTCAAAGAGCTGGGTCCGTGCCTGGTCCAGCCTTCTTACCAGTCCTTGATTCTGGGCAAGGCACTGACCCGGCAGGGGTCTTCCCCTTCTCCCCTCAGTGGCTCCCGCCGATCCCCAACTCCTGTGTACACATCCTTGTGTAACCCCCTCCCCTGGAGTGTGATCTGGACGTAGTGATTCACTTCCATTCCACAGAACTTGGCAACACGACCCAAAGCCCCTTCCGAGATTCGGTTATAAAAGCTCCGTGCCCGGCCCCGTGCTGACCCTGACCCGTGTTCTCTCAGATCCCCACACTGGGGAACAAGCCCCTATGTGGAACCATGACACAGGCATGTGCACGTGGCCTAGCACCGAGGGCCAACAACAGACAGAAGAACTCAGGCCTTCGAGATGGACTGAATCCTGCCAACACCCCTAAGTGAGCTCGGGTTCTAAGTGAAGCAGGTCCTGCCTTGGTGTTGTCAACAGCCCCAACCTCCTGAGAGGCTCTGGTCGAGCCCCCAGCTGAGCACTGCTGGGGTCCTGATCCCCGGAGACTGTGCCCCAGTGAGTGTTTGTGGGCGAAGCCACCGAGTGTGGGGAGATGTGGTGTGACCCAGCACTAGGAGCAGGGCGCTGAGACTGTCCACCTGCCCCAGGCCCTGCCCCTCCTCCTCTCCCTCTCTGCTCTCCTCCTCAGCTTCCTCCAGCCACCCTGGCCTCCTTTCTAACCTCCACTCTGGCAACATCAACTTGGGCCTCCACTCCTCTGCAGCGTGGTGCCCTCTGCTGGCTGCATATACTTGGATTTGTGCTGGGGTGTCTCCTTGGCCTGCCTCAGGAAATCTCAACGTCACCTCAGCACGGCCTTGTCAGACCCCTCACCTGCCGGAGCTCGGGACCCAGCTGTCGCCCCTGCTCTCTTCCTATGGAGCAACTGCTCTTTTCATTCACGTTTCTCATTCCTGTTTGTCCATCTTCCCTCTAGACCCTGAGCTCCTAGAGGGAGAACCCGGGTGGCTGAGAAGCACCTGCCTCATCTGAGTGCTCAGGGCACAGCGGCTGATGAACAGGCCAGAGGATCCATCCCACCACCGACCAGCTCAATTGTTGGAGCCTAATTGATTTGGGCCCTTTGGAAGTGCTTTTGTTTTGTGTTTTAAGGAAACTCTGTGTTCGATGTGGGGCTCAAACTCACCACCCCGAGATCCAGCGCCACGTGTCCCACTGACTGAGGAAGCCAGGTGCCCCTTTGGTCATTTTTAAAGCTACTAGGCTGATAACTATTGAAGTTAACTTGGTGATTTCAACATTTAGCAGGTATATTTCGTTATGCTGAATTACCAACTATCTCCCCAAGTTTCGGTAGCATGTCACCATGGATTCCCCCACATGACAGCGCTGAGTGGCTGTTCAGATGGGAGATGGAGCGCCTTCCTGTGGTCACTCAGGACCCCAGGGTCCCTGCACCGTGGGCCTTCTCCCTCCCTGGGAGGTCATGTACCTCTGCAGCCATGAGCACAAGGGGGAAGTTGACAAAGATATACATACAGGAGAGTGTTCCTAGCCAGGTCTAAAAGGCTCCAAATGTCCACCTTCATGCTCAATCTTTTACTTTTCGGGGGGATTTTATTTATTTATGAGAGAGGAAAGAGAAGAAGTAGGGGGGAGAGGCAGAGGGGGAAGTAGAACGAGAGAGATGCTGGGGTGAGGAGGACAGGGGGTGACTGGTGAGGGCCTGTGGAGGGAACAGCTTGGGCCACGCGGAGCAAGCCTCCACCGACTGTGGTTGGGCCGGGAGCAGTGAGTAGTCCCAGATCCCTGTCCCCATGGCCTGCAG
>RCNI01002238.1_pt1 | contig 11818 bp, 12 predicted proteins | sample 2041151 | NCBI WGS metagenome assembly RCNI01 (sample SAMN09708214, study PRJNA481090) | feces metagenome | isolation source: feces | place: Antarctica: Albino Rookery
TACGATCAGCGGGTATATTTGGCTGTGGCCATCCCCACCACGCTGGCGGCGATACTGGATATGATCCACACCTTGCCTGCGGGGATGCAGACGGTCATGCACGCAGAGGTCATTCTGACGCCTGCGAGGAAGTACCTGCCGTTCTTCAACATTGGCATGGGCTGGGTGGTGCCTGCGTTCCTTGGATTGGTGATTGGTCTGATTCTCTATGCCATGAAACCGAAAACGGCGGCTGAGACGAAGTAAATACAAAGACGAGGAAAGGGACGCCCTGCGGGGCGTCCCTTTTTGAAGCGAGAAGATAGAAAGATACCGGCTTAGACGAGGAAAGAAGTGCTTACAATGCCACAATGTTCCCCGTTAATTCCGCAAGTGTGTATTCACTCCAACTGTAGTTGGTCAAATAACTTCCCTTAAAGGTGTGTGCGTAGGTTTCTGTATCGGAGAGATAGTCATAGAGATCACAACGAACTTTGGCGGGGATGATTCTGCGTTTGCCGCCAACACACTCGATGATATCAGAAATGCCATAGGCTTGCAGTGTGTTTTTCAAGCGGAGTGCTACTTTGCGATAGCGTGCCAGCGTAACAGAGTTGACGGATTCATCTTCCCACAGAAAGCCGATTGCCTCCTGCGAGGACAGATAGCCGCCCTTGCGGTCGACCAAAAGTGCCAGCAGTTCCTTGGATTTTTGGTTGCGGAAAGGGATGGGGGTTTCCCCGACAAACACATCAAAATAGCCAAAAGTTCGGATAAATACCGACTGGGCGGGGGCAGAGAGGGCTGGATCGGCATGATACAGCATGACGAATCTGGTTCCGTCCGAAGTTGGCGTAGAACAAACAGCCTTGATCTGCCGCCGCGTATCTGTCTGCAGATCCAGGTAGGAAAACTCGCTCGTGCCGTCTGCAAACAGGGACTGAAATGTCTCAAGGGCCACGTCACAGCGCGAGACAAAGGCGGGGATGGGGGTCTTTTTTTCCATTAAGGCACGCCACTCCGCGCTGGTGAACCCGAAAAAGCGGCATACATTGTCACTGGCATACAGCGGTGTTACGAACCCACCTGTGATCTCGAAGGCGGCAATGCCCTCCGTAAAGCTTCGCAGAAGATGTTCCATCTTTTCCTGCTTTTGGCGGGTGAAACGCTCCGCTTCGGATGTTTGGCGACAGCAATAAAGGTGCGTATGCTCATCCAATTTGAAAAACAGACCGCAATACCGAAAAATCATTCCGCAGGAAGAAGTCGCAGAATAGGTGATCGGTATGGGCCGCTTTTGCAGCTGAAACCGCCCGTGCTCGCAATATTCCTGAAAAAAGGACTGGAGTTTGGCGCGATCTTCTTCCACCACGGTGTCAGTGATCCACTTCTTTGTGGCGGCGGCCATGGCCATAGGGACGTTCTGTACCCACTGAAATCTGGAATTTTCTGTGCAGTGGATGCAGGTCACGGTATTTTCTGCGAAATCGTACTGGAAAATTTTGTCGTAGAGATCGCACAGTGCAGCGAGATATTCATGGGACCTTTTGGGATTGGGCAGGACCATTAGCACAGAATTGCCGACAAGTGTACCGTTGTCAGTTACCTGCGTTGTCATTGTATCACTGACGGAAATCAATTTCCCACTTTGATGGAGCAAACGATATTGCAGGGTTTTAGAACACGGACCGGCCATGACTTGCTGCAAAAACTCCTGATAGGAAGTTCGGTCATCGGGGTGAACATAGGCAATATACGAATCGGTGTCGGGGGTAGAAAAGACATCTGGCTCCACCCCCAGTAAGCGGCACAGATTTTCACTTGCATACGTCAGGTGGACGGGGTCCTGAAAACAATATTGATGAAACCCACAGATACCGGAATTCAGAATATCCATCGGTTGATTTAAAATGGAAGTCATTGTATCTTCCTCACATCATGCTTGGGTAAGCGGATTTTTGTGTCAGCCTATCATATCCGTAGGGGATTGTCAAGGCGACGGTCTGGACGAGCAAAGATACGGCAGTTCCGTTGCAGGAACTGCCGTACGTTATGCAGAGGTTTTCCGCAGAATATTTTTTTGGACCTTACCACTGATGGTTTTCGGTAATTCTGTGATAAATTCGATCAGACGTACCCATTTATACTCTGCAAGCCGGCTGTTAGAGAAATTCTTTATGTCAAGCTCCAATGCAGGACTTGGCGAATAGCCGGGGGCCAGGCGGATCACCGCTTTGATTGCCTGACCACGCAGGGAATCCGGGACACCGACCACGCTGCATTCACAGACGCCCAGAAGAACGTGTTCCACCTCATCCGGTCCGACCCGATAGCCGCCTGTTTTGATAATGTCATCAAAGCGACCGTGAAACCAGTAGCGCCCGGATTCGTCCTGCCAGGCGGCATCGCCGGTGTGATAGACACCATTGCGCCAGGCATCGGCGTATTGTGAGTCGTGATCCAGATAGCCGCAAAAAATGCCTACGGGGCGTTTCCCGTCTTTGGGCGCGATCACGACCTCACCGATTTCACCGACAGCAGCGCGGGAGCCGTCTTTCCGCTGCAGCTGGATGGGATAGAGAGGAGACGGGGTCCCCATGGAACTGGCCACCGGCGTGTCTCCGCTGAAATTGGCAATCAGCAGAGTGGTTTCCGTCTGACCGTACCCTTCGCACAGGGGGATACCAGTGCGTTCCGTAAAGCGCTGAAAGACTTCCGGTGCCAGCATTTCGCCGGCCGTGGAAGCGTGATGCAGACAGGGCATTTCCGGGATACCCTTTCGGGCGAGATACCTGTATACGGTGGGCGGCGCACAAAAAGATGTTACGCCGTACTGGTTGATGACATTTACCAGCTGTTTGGGATCGAAATTGTCAAAGTCATAGACCATGACAGCGCTGCCGACCAGCCACTGACCGTACATTTTGCCCCAGGACGCCTTTGCCCATCCGGTTTCCGCGACGGTAAAATGCAGACCACCGTCCTCTGCCTGCTGCCAGTATTTGGCGGTAATGATGTGGGCCAGAGGATAGGCAAAATCGTGGATGACCCCTTTGGGGGCTCCGGTGGTGCCCGATGTAAAATAGAGAACCATGGGATCTGTGGCAAGTGTCTGCACCCGGGGGAGATCCGCCGAGGCGGTTCGTGTCAGCTGGGTCAGATTTTCAAAGCCTACAGCGTCCGATTGGACAGACCATAGTTTTATGGGCATCTGCGACAGCTGCACGGCAGAGCGGACATTGTCGGGGACCCCGTTTTGCGTTGTACAGATGATGCCCTTGACCTTAGCGCACTGGATGCGATAGACCAAGTCATTGACGGTGAGCATATGGGTTGCAGGGATCATCACTGCGCCCAGCTTATGAAGGGCGATGGCGGCGAACCAATATTCATAATGCCGCTTCAAAAGCAGCATGACCCGGTCTCCGCGTCCGATGCCCGCCCGCCTGAGTACATTTGCCATCATGTTACTGTATCGGCTCACTTCCGCAAAAGTAAAGAAATGCTCCTCACCTTCCGTATTGCACCAGACAAGGGCCTGCTTATCGGGCGTTTCTTTGGCAAGAACATCCACCACATCATACCCAAAGTTGAAGTTTTCGGGGTAGTGTAAGGAGAATTCTTCCAGTTTCCCGGAGGAATCCACTGTTTCTGTGCAAAATCTCTGGTAAATACTCATATGGCTGTGTTCTCCTGAATGGCGCTGTTTCCAATGGCACGGAAACGGTCATATCGCTGTGTGACAAAATCCGGATCCTGGCAGATCGTGTGCAGTGCATCGGTCAGCCGGATTTTCAGATCTTCATAAAAAGCGGGTTGTCCCAGCTCTGTTTCCGGCAGGATTTCCTCGATGATCCCTAATTCCTTTGCGTCTTGTGCTGTGAGCTTCAGATTGCTGGCGGCTTCTGCCGCCTTTTTGGAATCCTTCCAAAGAATGCTGGCACATCCCTCTGGGGAAATAACGGAGTAAACCGCATTTTCCAGCATCCATACCTGGTCGGCCACCGCCAGTGCCAAAGCACCGCCGCTGCCGCCCTCTCCAATCAGAATGGAAATCACAGGGACGCAGAGGGTAGACAGTTCCATTAGATTTTCGGCAATGGCCTGTCCCTGCCCCCGTTCCTCTGCACCGACACCACAGTGGGCACCGGCTGTATCGACAAAGCAGATGACAGGTCTGCCGAATTTCTCGGCCTGCTTCATCAGCCGCAGAGCTTTTCGGTATCCTTCGGGATGGGGAGAGCCAAAATTCCGGTAAGTACGCTCTTTAACGGTGTGGCCACGCTCGATGGCAATGGCGGTGACGGGGGTGCCTTGCAAGAACGCAATGCCCCCCACGATGGCGGGGTCGTCGCCATAGCGGCGGTCGCCGTGGAGTTCAGTAAAATAATCGAAAACCCGGGCGAGATAGTCAACCCCCGTGGGGCGATTCCCACGGGCCATTTTCACTCGGTCATAGGGTGTTTGCTTCATAATGTACCTCTGGTTCATGTAGCTTCAGAAAAAGCGATAGCTGCTTTCGCTGTTCTGAACGGGAAACAATTGCGTCCAGAAAGCCGTGCTGTAAGACAAACTCTGCCTTTTGAAATTCTTTCGGCAGGGATTTTTTCGCGGTTTGTGAAATAACTCTGCTTCCGGCAAAGCCAATGTAGGCACCGGGCTCGGCCAGAATCACATCGGCTTCCATGGCAAAGCTGGCAGTCACTCCACCGGTGGTGGGGTCTGTCAGAACAGCGATATACAGCAGACCGGCATCGCTGTGCCGCTTGACGGCGGCGCTGGTTTTGGCCATTTGCATCAGCGACAGCAGACCTTCCTGCATTCGGGCACCTCCCGATACGGTATAGCCGATGACCGGCAGGTGATGGCGTGTCGCATACTCGAATAAGCGGGTGATTTTTTCCCCGACCACACTGCCCATACTGCCCATCATGAAGAAAGAATCCATGACAAACAGACAGCAGCGCTTCCCTTCAATGGAGGCGGTACCGCACAGTACGGCTTCCTGTTCGCCGGTTGCGATATGAACGGTCTGCAATTTTTCCTGATACCCCGCAAAGGAAAGGGGGTTGCTGGATGTCAACAGTGCATCCAATTCGTGGAAACTATCCGGATCGGTCAGACTTGCAATGCGCTGGCGGGCATTCATCCGAAAATGATAGCCGCAGTGGCAGACAAGCCCGTTGCTCCAAAGCTTACTCATGGGAATGCTTTTGTGACAGTTGGGGCAGATCTTTTCCGGTTCGTCGGGGTCCTGCTGCACAGGTGCGGCGGTTCGGCCGCCCTCTTCCAGCTTGTTTTTTGGTTTTAAGAAGTTAATGAGTGCCATAGTTTTATCCATTTCCCAGTAGTGTTAAATCGTAATGACCAGTCATAAAACGCTCATCATTGATGATGGAGAGCTGCTGTTCGATGTTCGTTGGAATCCCGTCGATGACCAGTTCACACAGCGCCCCGCGCATTTTTCGCAATGCCTCCTCACGGGTCTTGGCATATACGATCAGCTTCCCCAACAGAGAATCATAATAGGGAGAAACGGTGGTGTCTGCCATCAGACAGGTATCAAAACGTACCGAGGGACCGCCGGGGACATGGAGCATCCGAAGCGTTCCGCAGTTAAGAGCGTTAATGCGGCATTCCAATGCACAGCCGTGAAACGAAATGGATTCCTGGGAAAAATCCAAACGGATTCCGGCGGCGATTCGAATTTGCCACTTGACGATGTCGATACCCGTCAACATCTCCGTGACAGTATGTTCGACCTGCAGACGCACATTCATCTCCATAAACCAGAAGTTCCCCTGCTGATCCAGCAGGAACTCCAGCGTTCCGGCACCGACATAGCCAATTTTACGGATCGCATCCACCGCGGCTGCGATGAGCGTATTCCGTGACGCCGCAGCGACAGAAGGGGAGGGGGTTTCCTCGATTAACTTCTGATTCCGGCGTTGGACGGAGCAGTCCCGCTCGCCCAGACACACCACATGGCTGTATTCATCGGCCAGCATTTGCAGTTCGATGTGTCGGGCGGGGTAAATGTATTTTTCCACATAGATACTGCCGTCACCAAAGCTGCTGATGGCCTCTGCGGTTGCTTGCCGATAGGCTGCTTCCAGGTCGGCGGGATCGGTTACCAGACGGATGCCGCGTCCACCACCGCCGGCACACGCTTTGAGCATCACGGGATATCCAATTTTCTCTGCCGCAGCTTTCGCATCTTTGCTGGTGGCAACCGCTTTGCTGCCGGGAATGACCTGCAATTTCGTTTGGCGGATCTGTTCTTTTAACAGGGCCTTATCACTCAGCTGCTCCATGGATGCCGGAGAAGGACCGATAAAGACCAAACCGTTTTTTCGGCACAGCCGGGCAAAATGAGCATTCTCCGACAAAAAACCGTAGCCGGGATGAATGGCCTGTGCGCCGGTAAGAAGGGCGGCGCTGATGATTTGCTGTTCGTTGAGATAGCTGTCGGCGGCTTCGGGAGCACCGATGCAGACGCTTTGATCTGCCAGGGCGACATGAAGCGCATTTTTGTCAGCCTCTGAGTAGACAGCAACACTGGCAACGCCCATCTCTTTGCAGGCACGGATGATCCGGACGGCAATTTCGCCCCGGTTGGCGATGAGAATTTTTGAGAACATACGTTATCCCTCCGTCAGGGCAAAAGAGAATTCTGCCGATGCGCAAACTTTCCCATCGACGCAGACCGTTCCCTCTGCAAAATAGAAGGGGTGCTTGACACGTTTTAAGGTGCAGCGTGTTTCGATGGTATCTCCCGGCCGCACAGGGGAACGAAATTTGACATGATTGAGTCCGGTGTAGACCGGTGTTTTCCCTGCAACCATTTGCTCTGCCAGCAAAACACAAGCAGTTTGCGCCAGGATTTCACAGAGAATGACACCGGGAACCATGGGGTTGCCCGGAAAATGACCGTCTAAAAAGAATTCGTTTCCCCGCACATGGTAGTGCCCCACCGCCAGACCATCGTTGTTTTCTGCATCGTCCAGAAGGAGCATATTGCCCCGATGGGGCAGTAAATTCATGAGTTCTGTTTGGTTCATAGCGTTAACTCCGAATGTGGAACAGCTCGGTACCATATTCGACCATCTGGCCGTTGCTGACACAGATTTCAGAAATGACACCGTCTTTTTCCGCTGTAATCTCATTAAACATTTTCATGGCTTCAATCATACACAGGGTCTGCCCTCGCTTGACAGAATCGCCTGCTTTGACATAGGGGGCGGCATTTTCCGCAGCGGAGGCATAAAACACGCCAACGAGCGGGGAACGGATCGTATCGCTATCTGCAGCAGCAGAGGGCTGCGGAGCATTCTGCACCGGGACCGCTTCCGGCGTTGCCGCGGCGGCGGGGGTGCGTTCCAAGCGGACGACCTGGTCGTTCTGGGTGATTTCCAGACCGGTTAAGCCCAGTTCCTGCATCAGATCGGCATACTTTCGAATTTCTTTTTCATTCATAAGGTCACCTTCCTAAAGGCGAGGCAGGCGTTGTGACCGCCAAATCCAAGGGAATTGGACAGTGCCAGCGTGATCTCTGCGTGGATCGCCTGCTGGGGGATATAATGGAGGTCACAAGCTTCGTCCGGCTGCTGCAAATGGATCGTGGGCGGAAGAATTCCTTCCTGCAGCGCCAACAGGCAGACCAGAGCCTCCAGAGCACCGGCAGCACCCAGCATATGGCCTGTCATGGATTTCGTGGAGCTGATCAAGGCACGCTGTGCGGCTGTTTGGCCAAGGGCCTGTTTGATGACCGTGGTTTCGACCAGATCATTCATAGGGGTGCCGGTGCCGTGGGCGTTGATATATACGCAGTCATGTTCTGTATAACCAGCCTCGGTCATGGCCGCAAGCATGGCCTGTGTACCGCCCCGACCGTCCGGATGAGGGGCGGTCATGTGATATGCGTCACAGGTCGAACCGTAACCGCAGATTTCTCCGTAAATTTTGGCCTTGCGGGCCACGGCGTGTTCGTATTCTTCCAGTACCAGACAAGCAGAGCCTTCACCCATCACAAATCCGCCGCGGCGCTGATCGAAAGGCAGGGAAGCGGCGTTGGGATCTTCGGATGTGGACAGGGCGTGCATATTGGAAAAACCAGCAACGGCACAGGGGGTGATCGCTGCTTCAGCGCCACCGGTAATGACGGCATCGGCATAGCCATGGCGGATTAAGCGCATAGCTTCGCCGATGGCATTGGAACCGGAAGCACAGGCCGTAACGACCGGCATGGCGGTACCGCGGCAATCGTGGCGCAAAGCGACCAGACCTGCGGCCATGTTGGATATCATCATGGGGACAAACAGGGCGGACACCCGTCGGGGGCCTTTTTCCAGCAGCTTGGCGTGTTCGGTTTCAAAGGTGTTGATGCCGCCGATTCCGGTGCCCAGCAGAACGGAAAAGCGCTCTGGCTCGATGGTTCCCTGAATGCCGCTGTCGGTGACGGCCTGCTGTGCGGCAGCGACAGCGAACTGCGCATAACGGTCGGTGCGAAGAATCTCATTCACCTCGAGATAGTCCCTGGGATTGAAATTCTTCACCTCAGCGGCCAGCTTTGCCTTAAAATTTTCGGTATCGAAAAGGGTGATGGGCGCAATGCCGTTTTTCCCGTTTTTCAGACTCTCCCACGTTTCGTGGACCGTATTTCCAACAGGGGTGATTGCGCCGAGTCCCGTGACAACCACTCTTCTGAATTCGTTCATGGTATTCTCCTTACATGGCGATGCCGCCGTCTACGCGGAGGACTTCGCCGGTTACATAATTTGCGCTTGCCAAATAGGCTGCCGCCTGTGCCACATCTTCAGGCGTTCCCATGGCCCCCAAAGGGATCATGGCAACCATGGGGGAATCTTTCTGAGAAGTGGTCATATCCGTCTGAATAAATCCCGGGGCAATGGCATTGCAGCGGATGCCTTTCGGAGCCAGCTCCTTGGCAACCGATTTGGTCAGTCCGATAAGACCGGCTTTGGAAGCAGCATAATTACACTGCCCCGGATTGCCCATCAATCCGGAAACAGAGGAGATGTTCAGGATACATCCTTCCCGGTTTCGAATGAACAGACCGACGCAGTGGCGGATCATGTTGAAGGCACCTTTCAAATTGGTATCCAGAACGGCATCAAAATCCGCTTCCGACATCATGGCGGCCAGCCGATCCCGTGTGATACCTGCATTATTCACCAGAATGTGGATAGTTCCAAAATCGGCCTTGATGGCGGCAACCGTCTCTTTGACTGCCTGGAAATCGGATACGTCGCACAGGTACGCCTTGGCGGTGACCTGGTAACGATCGGCACATTCCTTGCAAACGGCTTGTGCAGCTTCCGTATTTCCTGCATAGACAATGGCAATATGGCAGCCCATCGAAGCAAATTTCAGGGCAGTGGCGGCACCGATTCCGCGGGACCCTCCAGTGATGATGGCTGTTTTATTCGTTAACATTTGCTTTCCTCCAGATATTCCAATGCAGAGCGAACCGTCACACCGCAGTCAATTTTTCGAATCAGATTGGTCAGCGTTTTTCCGGGGCCGATTTCCCAAAACGTATCCACACCTGCCGCAATCATATGCCGGATCAGGGGCTCCCACTGGACAGGATGACAAATCTGCTGTGACAGCAGCTGCAAGGCGTGGCAGTCATAAGGCATGGCGGTCAAGTTGGAGTAGAGGGGGATGTTCGGCACAGACAAGGTGTGCTGCTGCAATTCTTTTGCAAAACCAGCCGCCGCCTGTTCCATGAATGGCGAGTGAAAACCACCCTTCACCTTCAGTGGAATGGCACGACCGCCAGCGGCTTTGACCTCGGCTGCAAACAAGAGCAGCTGCTCTTTCTGTCCGGATACGGAAATCTGTCCCGGACAGTTGAAGTTTACAGGATAGACCAGAGAATAGTGGGAACAAAGCGCTTGCACTTCTTCGGCGGAGAGCCGTACGACGGCCATCATGGCTGCCTCTTGCTTCTCTGCCTCCTGCTGCATCAGCTGTCCCCGGCGGCACACCAAGCGAAACCCGGTGTCCAGATCGAACATTCCAGCCTCTGTTGCGGCAACGATTTCGCCCAGCGAAAAACCGGCCACAGCATCAGGGCAAATACCTTTGGAGTGCATCACAGCAGCCATGGCGGATTCCACAGCAAACAGGCAGGGCTGCGTGTTGCTTGTTTGCGCCAGCACAGTATCGTTGCCTTCAAAACACTGGGCCATGGTACCGGGACGAATCCGGTCGCAGCGCTCCAACACAGAAGCGGCCGCCGGAAATGTATGGAACAGTTCCTTTCCCATGCCGGGGTGCTGATCGCCCTGCCCGGAAAAAACAAAGGCTACTTTACCCATTTTTCAGCCCCCAAAAGAATCGGCTCTGCGTCTTCAATGACTTCTCTTACGATTTCCGCCGCCGACTGTTCCTTTCGGACAACAGAGGCAATCTGACCGGCCAGAAAGCAGCCGTGTTCTTCGTCGCCTTCCTGAACGGCCTTTCGCAATGCGCCGACGCCCATGGCCTCCAGCTGCTCGTCTGGCATACCGCCGAACTCTGCTTTGGCATATTGCCTTGCAAACGGGGTGCGTAAGCTCCGAACCGGATGCCCCAGCCGCTTGCCGGTGACCATCGTACAAAGGTCGGTTGCCTTCAAAATCTTATCTTTATAAACCGGATGGATGGTACACTCAACAGCACTGAGGAAGCGGGTTCCCATCTGGACACCCTGAGCACCCAGCATCAATGCGGCGGCCACCCCGCGACCATCGGCGATACCGCCTGCGGCAATGACCGGCAGGGGCGTGGCATCGCAGATTTGAGGAACCAGGACCATGGTGGTCAGCTCTCCAACATGACCGCCGCTCTCACCGCCTTCTGCAATCAGGGCATCGGCCCCCAGTCGTGTCATCAGCTTTGCCATGGCAACGGAGGCGACCACAGGGATGACTTTGATCCCGGCGGCTTTCCACATTTTCATGTAGGCGGAGGGATTGCCCGCTCCGGTCGTGACAACGGCAACGTGCTCTTCCGTGACCATCTTGGCGACTTCATCGGCAAATGGACTCATCAGCATGATGTTCACGCCAATCGGCTGCGCGGTGAGGGATTTTGCTATTTGGATCTGCTCACGCACATAGGCAGCCGGAGCGTTGCCAGCACCGATAATTCCCAGACCGCCGCCGTTGGATACAGCGGCAGCCAGCTTTCCGTCAGCAATCCAGGCCATACCACCTTGAAAAACCGGATAGCGAATCTGCAATAGATTGGAAATTTGCGTCTGGATCATAGCTCAGCTCCGCTTGGACTGAATGAACTGATCCAGATCATTCACGGTTTCCACCTTCTGATCCAGCTCAATTTCCATGCCCAGTTCATCCTCCAGAGTCATCAGCAGCTCCACCGTGTCCAGAGAATCGATGCCCAGTTCCGAGAATTTGCTTTCGGGTTTGATCGTATGGATATCACAGCCGGTGCGCTCTGCTACGATTTTTGCAATGTTATTAAAGTACATAAGAATTACCTCCTGTTATTAGCAAGCGCGATTGACGCTTGTAGCCCTATTGTAGATCGCGTGCGTTCCATGAGGTATGCCACACAGTTCCAAATGCGTTCCACGAAACCGATTTTTAGGAGAAATGTGGGCACAAAGACCTTCAAAAGGCAAGAGAAACCGTAGGATCGATCGCAGATCGAAAGCGGCAGCCGCACAAGTGGACCAACAAAAGAGAAAGCTTTTGTGTACAAAAATAGCATCGGTCGTCGTGCCGATACGTTTTTTGCGAGCTGCGGTATCACGATACCAATAATAAAAGAACCTGCATAGTGGAGAGAGAACCCGGACGCTGAT
>RCNI01001929.1_pt1 | contig 11806 bp, 7 predicted proteins | sample 2041151 | NCBI WGS metagenome assembly RCNI01 (sample SAMN09708214, study PRJNA481090) | feces metagenome | isolation source: feces | place: Antarctica: Albino Rookery
GCCATCATCTTCTCCATCTACTTCTTAGCCGATGGCGAAAACATTCGCTCTTACTGGACCAAGGTATCACATGCCTTATTACCAAAGTCCTTCAACGATGGCTTTAAAGTTCTAACAAACGACGCCGATATTGCCTTCTCTGGCTATATCCGCGGGCAACTAATGGATGCCTTATTCATGGCTGTTTCACTCTCAATCTTGTTATCGCTGATTGGTGTGAAGTTTGCCATCGTCATTGGTATATTAGCCGGCATTGGAAACTTAATTCCTTATGTTGGCGCATTTGTAGCGTATATTCTAACCGCTCTATCGTGTCTTGCGACAAATGATCTATCGACCATGTTTGCATCGATTATCTGTGTTTTAATCTTACAAGCTGTCGATGCCCAAATCGTTGAACCAAAACTACTTGGATCAAGTGTAAACATTCATCCAATGTACGTCATTGTCGCAATCATCTTTGGTGAAGCCATTGGTGGCTTTACAGGTATGATCTTTGCCGTACCAGTTGCAGCACTCATTAAAATTGAATTTGATCGCTACATCACCATGAAACTGAATCAGAAAGAAAAGTCCAACTAAGGACTTTTTCTTATGGGCATGAAGTTAAAGTTTATGTAAACTCTTTGGTATACTATTCACAAGGAGAAACATATGAAAAATTTTAACAAAGATCCACGCTACGAAAAGATCAGCTATTACGTCATCTTTAGTAGTGTACTAATCTTCCTGCTTTACCGCATCGCAGCACACTTTGACGAAGTGATCGCCTTCTTAGGCCATGGTATTACAAACCTAATCGTCATCCTAACACCAGTCTTTTATGGCTTTATCTTGTATTACTTACTAAAGCCAATCGTAAACAAGATTGAAGACAAACTAAACAAGTGCAAATACATCAAGAAAAACACACGCACCTTGTCAGTAACAATCACCTATATCCTCATACTTCTAAGTATCAGTATCTTAGTATCAATGTTGCTATCGGCGATTACGAAAGAAATCCAATTTGCGAACCTTGATTCCACGGTTGCCTTACTTGAAGGAATTGCCAACAGTATGCAAGCCTTCTACCAGGAGCTTATGAATGGTCTAAAATCCATCACAATGAACTCTGAGGCAATGACGAAATGGGTTGATCAGATCGTTTCTATCTTTGGTACGATGATTAATAACTTTGGTTCAAGTCTTATTGCGAATGCAAGCAATGCGACAAGCTTTATTACTAACCTATTACTAGCTATGATTTTCTCCATCTACTTCTTAGCAGATGGCGCCAATATCCATGCCTATTGGTCGGATGTCTTCACATCGCTTCTTCCAAAAAAGGCAACCGACAGCTTCAATGTCTTTAAACAAGAGCCTTCTCAGGGTATATTCGTGGACAATTACTCGACGCCTTACTTATGGCAGTCATGATCTCGATTGTTCTATCCCTAACTGGTGTGAAGTTTGCCATTGTAATAGGTGTACTAGCCGGTATTGGAAACTTAATTCCTTACGTTGGTCCTTTCGTGGCCTATGGATTAACAATTCTTGCTTGCTTGATTTCGAACGATTTACAAACCTTGGTACAGTCCTTAATCGCTTTAGCGATCATTCAAGCAATTGATGGACAAATCATCAATCCAAAACTATTAGGCTCAACCGTCAACGTACATCCGATGTATGTCATTGTGGCAATCATCTTCGGTGAAGCTCTTGGTGGCTTTATGGGAATGATCTTCGCAGTTCCTGTAGCGGCTTTAATTAAGATTGAATTTGATCGCTATATCGCCTATCGCAAAACACATTAACACGAAACCTTCTACGCTTGTAGAGGTTTTTTTATGTAAAAATAGCACCTACCACTTCGGATAGGTGCTATTTGCTTAACGCTTTACGCCATCTTTTAGAATTTCATCTGGAAGACGTGATGCAGTAATTTCTGCTAATACCGCATTCTTCGCTTCACGAACTGCCTTCAATTCATTTGCACGAGCAACGATACGATCTGTTGTTTGACGCTTGAATGAATCACGGCCTGTTCCAGCTGGAATGAGCTTACCGATAATAACGTTTTCCTTTAGACCTTCAAGGTGATCTACCTTACCTTCTACCGCAGCGTTTGTAAGAACGCGAGTTGTTTCCTGGAAGGAAGCAGCTGATAGGAAGGAGTCTGTTTCAACGGCAGCCTTTGTAATACCAAGCAATGTTGGCTTGTATTGAATAGGTGCCTTATCTTCATCAAGAAGACGGTTGTTGATCTTGTTGATACGGTTGATTGATAGAGCTTGACCAGCTAATAGATCAGAATCTCCACCATCCGTTACAACGACTTTCTTAAGCATTTGCTTGATCATAACTTCAAGGTGCTTATCGGAGATGTCGATGGACTGAGAAGAGTAAACCTTCTTAACTTCCTTAAGGATGTATTCTTCCACTGCACGAACACCAGCAACTAACAATAGTTCCTTAGGTGCGATAATACCTTCTGTCATTGGTTGACCCGCATAAACGGTTGTACCAACTGTCATATTATCAAGTGGAGTCTGTGTAAGGTCACACTTATGTTCAATCTGTTCGTTTGCACTAGCGACTGTAATAATCTTACCAGCACGTGTTTCGTTTTCACGAATATCGATGATTTCACCATCAATCTTAGCAATTACAGCGACACGCTTTGGATTACGAGCTTCGAATAGCTCTTCGACTCTTGGAAGACCCTGTGTAATATCTCCGCCTCCGGCTACACCACCAGTATGGAAGTTACGCATTGTTAGCTGAGTACCAGGTTCACCAATCGCTTGGGCAGCCATAACACCGATTGTTTCTCCAGTTTCAACTGGACGACCAGTTGCCATGTTTTTACCATAACACTTCGAACAGATACCATTTTGGCAATCACATGTGAAGACGTTACGGATGTATGCTTCTTCAACACCTGCATCGCAGATTTGCTTAGCAAGTTCATCTGTTACATATGTATCCGCATCGGCAATCATTTCTCCAGTTTCTGGATCCATGACTGGACGTTGTAAGTAACGACCAGCGATACGGTCGAAGAACTTTTCAACCACTGTAGAGTTCTTTTCAACAAGAGCTGTTACATGGTATTCACGTTCTGTTCCACAATCTTCTGTCGCAATGATTACTTCTTGCGCAACGTCAACAAGACGTCTTGTCAAGTAACCAGATTCCGCAGTCTTCAAGGCTGTATCGGTTAGACCCTTACGTACACCGTGAGTAGAGATAAAGAACTCTGCTACGGTCATACCTTCACGGAAACAGGAAGTAATAGGAACTTCGATGATCGAAGGTTGGAATTCCTTCTTTGATTTTGACTGTGTAGGACGGTTCATAAGTCCACGCATACCAGCAAGCTGTGTAAAGTGGTTCTTATTACCACGGGCACCAGACACGGCCATCATGTTAATTGGGTTCATACGTGGGAGTGATTCCATCAAGTTATCACCGACTGCATTCTTAACATTTGCCCAAACTTCAGAGAAGTGACCTTCCCATTCTTGGTCTGTTAACAATCCACGTTCACGTAGTTCATTCAACTTCGCAGCCTTCGCCTCACCAATCGCAAGAAGTTCTTGTTTCTTTGGTGCGACACGAATGTCACTCAAGGCAACAGTCATACCAGCTAATGTTGAATAGAGGTAACCCATATCCTTCAATGCATCCAAGATATCGGATGTACCATTGATGTTGTACTTATCGAAGACAGCGGCAATTAACTTACCTAAATCCTTCTTCTTGAACTCAGCCTTAACTGGACGAGAAGCGATTTCTTCCACGATATTTGTACCAACTGGAACGAAGTCATCCATTGGAGTCTTCTTCAAGTTGCTTGGTTTATCAACTGTATTGATATATGGGAAGTCACTTGGGAATACATTGTTGAAGATAATCTTACCAACAGATGTTAACAAGTAACTATTGTTTTGTTCGTCTGAGAAGTCATCCTTGTTTACTGCATATCCTGGGATCGCAATACGTGTATGTAGGTGAACTTCTTCACACTGATAGGCCATTAATACTTCATTTACGTCCTTGAAGACATGACCTTCATGATCCCCAAAGTTTCTCCACTTCATCGCTTCAACTGGGAATCCGAGCGCATCTAAGGCATCTGCCTTATTGTGGAATTCTTGTTTTGTCGCTTCCATGTTCAAGTAGAAGTTACCAAGAACTAAGTCCTGACCAGGAGTAACGATTGGCTGACCATCCTTAGGACCAAGGATGTTGTTTGAACCAAGCATCAATACTTCTGTTTCAGCTCTTGACATTTCACTTAATGGAAGGTGAACCGCCATCTGGTCACCATCGAAGTCGGCATTGAAGGCCGGACATACCAATGGATGGACACGGATTGCATGTCCTTCAACAAGTTTTGGGAAGAATGCCTGAATACCTAGACGGTGAAGTGTAGGGGCACGGTTAAGGAACACTGGGTGTCCTTCAATAACCTTTTCCACAACAGCCCAAACACGTGGGTCTAAGTGTTCAATCATCTTTTCTGCAGTCTTTGGATTTGAAGCAATTTGTTGAACAACAAGTTCATTGATTACAAATGGCTTGTAAAGAGAAATTGCCATTTCCTTTGGAAGACCACATTGAGACATACGTAGATCTGGTCCGATGGCAATAACCGAACGACCAGAGAAGTCAACACGCTTACCAAGCAAGTTTTGACGGAAACGTCCTTGCTTACCCTTTAGCGAGTGAGAAAGAGACTTAAGTGGACGGTTACCAGCACCTGTAATTGCCTTACCACCACGACGACCGTTATCAATTAACGCATCGACAGCTTCTTGCAACATACGCTTTTCGTTGGAAACGATGATTGCTGGAGTACCTAGATCTAATAACTTCTTAAGACGGTTATTACGTGTAATAACACGACGGTACAAGTCATTTAAGTCACTTGTCGCAAAGCGTCCACCATCCAATTGAAGCATTGGACGTAAATCTGGTGGAATAACTGGTAGTACAGAAAGAATCATCCATTCTGGCTTGTTGTCAGAACCACGGAATGCTTCTACTGTTTCAAGACGCTTGATTAACTTCTTACGCTTGTCACCCTTCGCCTTTTCAAGTTCCGCTGAAACTTCTTCGTATTCCTTTTGTAGGTCTACTTGTTCAAGAAGTGTCTTAACCGCTTCCGCACCTGTTGCAGCCTTGAAGCTACCAGGTCCGTAAACAGCTGTGTTTTCACGGAATTCATTTTCGGAAAGCACTTGCTTGTAGGCAAGCTTTGTGTCTCCAGGATCAGTAACGATAAAGCTAACGAAGTAAACAACTTCTTCGATTTGCTTTACAGGGACATTTAACAATGTCGCAATGCGAGCAGGAGTTCCACGAAGATACCAAATGTGTGCAACTGGAGCCGCTAGTTCAATATGACCTAGACGTTCTCTACGTACACTTGCCTTAGTAATTTCAACACCACAGCGGTCACATACAACCCCTTGGTAACGAATCTTCTTGTACTTTCCACATTCACATTCCCAATCCTTAACTGGACCGAAGATTCTTTGACAGAATAAACCATCTTTCTCCGGTTTTTGTGAACGGTAGTTGATGGTCTCAGGCTTCTTTACCTCACCATAAGACCATTCCTTTATACGTTCAGGTGATGCCAGGCCGATTTTAATCGCACTGAATTTATTAATGTTCATCGTTCTGGATCCTCCTATTCTATATCTTCTGAAGCGTCGCCTGAATCAAATCCAACAATGGCTGCCTCAGGGATATCTTCTTCCATAACTGTAGCTTCAACAACCGCAGCGTCTACTTCTACAGGTTTTACTTCTTGTGTTGCATTCCTAGCTTCTTCACGAACTTCTTCTGCTTCGCTCTTCTTGAAGTCTAAGACATTTCCTTCTTCATCAAGCATTTGTACGTCAATTGCAAGTGCTTGTAATTCGTGTACTAATACACGGAAGGATTCTGGTAATCCAGGTTCAGGTAAGTCATTACCCTTGATGATTGCTTCATAAGTCTTTGTACGACCAATGATATCATCGGATTTCACTGTCAAGATTTCTTGTAGTGTATGGGAAGCACCATAGGCTTCAAGTGCCCAAACTTCCATTTCCCCGAATCTCTGTCCACCGTTTTGTGCTTTACCACCAAGTGGCTGTTGGGTAACGAGTGAGTAAGGACCAGTTGCACGCGCATGTAACTTATCGTCGACCATGTGGGCAAGCTTAATCATGTACATCACACCAACGGAAATACGTTCATCGTAAGATTCACCAGTTCTTCCGTCTGTTAATAGGTATTTACCGTCCTTCGAACAATTTGCCTCAGCAATAATGTCCGCTAAGTCTTCGTTTGTTACACCATCGAATACTGGTGTTGCAAACTTACAACCTAAGGAACGAGCAGCCATACCTAAGTGAATTTCAAGTACCTGTCCGATGTTCATACGTGAAGGCACCCCGAATGGGTTAAGCATAATATCAAGTGGTGTACCATCTTGCATATATGGCATATCTTCACGAGGCATAATCTTAGAAATGACACCCTTGTTACCGTGACGACCGGCCATCTTGTCACCTTCTGAGATCTTTCTCTTTTGAACAACGTAAACCTTAACTACTTCATTAACACCTGGTGCTAATTCTGGATGATCCTTACGCTTTAGTGGAGTAACACGAAGAACTGTACCAGAACCACCATGTGGCACCTTTAGGGAGTTATCACGTACTTCACGAGACTTTTCACCAAAGATTGCTAATAATAGCTTTTCTTCTGGAGTTACTTCGCTTTGTCCCTTTGGCGTTACCTTACCAACAAGGATATCGCCTTCCTTAACATCCGCACCAACACTTACGATACCTCTTTGGTTGAGGTTACGCTTGCTAGCTTCAGATACGTTTGGAATATCTCTTGTGATTTCTTCTGGACCAAGCTTTGTTTCACGACATTCAAGTGTGTATTCTTCAATATGAATGGAAGTATAAACGTCATCAGACACCATACGTTCATTCATGATAATCGCATCTTCGTAGTTGTATCCATGCCATGTCATAAATCCGATAAGAACGTTTTGACCAAGAGCCAATTCACCATCCTGCATCGCTGGACCATCGGCTAGGATATCACCAACTTCAACACGTTGACCATCTTCAACGATTGGTCTTTGGTTCAAGCATGTTGACGCATTGGAACGTCTGAACTTTGTAAGTGGATATTCGTGTTCAACACCCGCATCATCCATAACGATTACGCGTACTGCATCAACATAAACAACTGTACCTGCATGGTTTGATACACAAGCAGAACCTGAGTCTCTTGCGATACGGTGTTCCATACCAGTACCTACAAATGGTGAATGTGGGTTTAGTAGTGGAACGGCCTGACGCTGCATGTTCGCACCCATCAAGGCACGTGTACAGTCATCGTTTTCCAAGAATGGGACACAGGCAGTCGCAACCGAGACAATCTGACGAGGTGATACGTCAACGTAGTCAACTTGATCACGGTCAACCATCACCGTTTCCCCACCAATACGGGCAACGACACGGTCATGAATCAACTTACCGTCACGAATTTCACGTGCTTCGGCTTGGGCGATGATATGATCTGCTTCTTCATCCGCAGGCATATAACGAATTTCATCTAAGATTACACCGTTAACAACCTTACGATAAGGCGTTTCGATGAATCCGTATTTATTTACTTTGGCATATGTTGTCAAGTTCGAAATCAACCCGATGTTTGGTCCTTCAGGTGTTTCGATTGGACAAATACGACCATAGTGAGAGTTGTGGATATCACGTACTTCGAAGCCGGCACGTTCACGCGTTAGACCACCTGGACCTAATGCAGAAATACGACGCTTATTCGAAAGCTCAGCCAATGGGTTTTGTTGGTCCATGAACTGAGACAACTGCGAACTTGAGAAGAATTCCTTAATTGCAGCTGTTAAAGGACGAATGTTTGTCAATTGCTTTGGAGTCAATGTGGACGCATCCGCAATCGACATTCTTTCCTTAACAATACGTTCCATACGTGTAAGACCGATACGGAATTGGTTTTGAATCAATTCACCAACCGTACGAATACGACGGTTACCAAGCATATCGATGTCATCCACACTACCTACACCATCAAACATTGTTAATGTGTAGTTATATAGGGCATACATATCACTCATTGTGATTGTGTGCTTTGTATTGAATGGATCTACACCTAGTAGTTTTACAACGTGTCCAGTTTCATCAAGAATCTTGATTTCTTGTACCGCTGCACCAACTAACCAAACGCTTACTTCTTCACCCTTCATTACTTTACGAGTGATTTGTTCACGTTCAGCGACAGTCAAACGTCCAAGTGGAAGATCTGGAATGTAACGATTTGCAATCAATTCTTCTTTTTGATTGTAAACATCACCTTGTTCATCCACGACACGACCAAGCGCGTAAAGTCTTGGACCTAGGTTAAGAACTGCCTTCACATTGTCGTTTGTAAGTTTTACTTCATTTGCGACAATGCCACCATATACTTCAACTTCGGTGTAGTACTTTGCTAGACGTTCAACGTCCTTCGCAGTAAGTACCATACCCTTTTCGAAGCTATTGTCTTCACTATCTCCAAAGATATCGTCTGCTAAGATACGACCAACTAGACCATTTGTCCAAGCTGTACTTACCTTTGCAACAACTGGATGTGAGAAGCTATGGTTGAATGGTAATGCACGACATAGAATACCCTTATTTAGTTCTTCTCTTAGTCCTGCACGATCATTCTTATCCATGATCTTGTTCTTTTCGAATACAACATTGCCTTCAGCACCAATAAGGTCCTCTACTAGCATGTGGTTTTCCATACGATTCAAGATCGATAGTTTGTTGTTTACCTTGTAACGACCGGCTTTATGTAAGTCATAACGTTGGTAGTCAAAGAATCTTGTATCAATCAAGTTCATTGCACCATCGATCGTTGCAATTTCATCTGCTCTTTGGTTTTCATAAACAGATAATAATGCATCGTTTGTTGTACGAGTCTTATCTGCCACTAATGTATTCTTAACTTCTTCATAGTTACCGAATACAGAAGTATATAAGAGCATATAGTCATTCAAGAACTCACGTTCATCTTCTGGGACAATTACATCCGGATAAAGATCGAACTGAAGTGCTCGAAGGAATTTACTCATATCGGTTGTATCCATTGGGGAGTCATTCTTTTCAAGGTTCAAGGACATACCAATTGCCTTAAATAGAATTGTTGAGAAGACTTTTCTTCTACGATCAATAGATACGTTCAAAACACGGCCTAAAGCCGCTTTTTTATCATCTGACATGAACTCAAGCCAAGTTCCACGACCTGGGATAAGTTCAGATTTATAGGTGTCGCGTCCTGTTTTAATATCGGAGTCAATTGCAAAGTATGCTCCTGGGGAACGTACGATTTGTGAGACGATAACACGTTCTGCGCCATTGATAATAAATGTACCTGAAGGTGTCATCAACGGGAAGTCTCCATAGAAGACGTCTTCCCACTTCGTCATAACTTCACCAGATTCTTGGTCAACCATTTCAAGTTCCATTCGAATGTTGAGTGGAGCTGTATAGCTGACTTCACGTTCTAACGAAGTTGCAACGTCATATTTAGGTGTCCCAAAGTTCGATGCTTTTTCATCGGCTGGATCAAGCTTCACGTAGTTTAGCTTAATATTACCAGCATAGTTGTAAATAGGGAAAATATCGCTAAATACTTCTTCTAGACCTTCCTTTTGGAACCATTTAAAGGATGCTGTCTGAATCTCAGTTAAATCAGGGAGATCCAGTCCCGCAGAAACCCTCGAATAGTCACGGCGGGTAGATTTGTTGCCATATTGCTCAACGTGGTATTGTTTATTCTTTTCCATGTACGCCATCCTTTCGCTGTATTGTTGGAAACGCCGAAAAGGGCCTTATACCCTTGTATTTATTCGGCCTTTTTGTCAACATATGATACTATCATCAATCAGTCAATCTGTCAATTTTTTACTGCTCTTTAAAACCCAGTAACCTGCATCTCTATGTATGACATCACAGTTACCGAACACAATGTTCAATTTTTTAACTGCACTTTCAGCACCCTGCTTACGACGAATTACGACGTAGAGGCTGCCGTTATTTTCAAGATGTTCGAATGCTTCTTCAAACATGTTGTATATCACTTGTTTCCCCGCCCGAATTGGTGGGTTAGTAATAATTACATCAAAGGTTTTGAAGATACCTTCAAACCGGTCACCGGTATATACCTTGCAAGGCACATGGTTCTTTTGCGCATTTAAGCGTGCTAGTTCCGTTGCTCGCGGGTTGACATCCGTCATATGGATATCAAGCTGTGGTTCATTACTACCAAGAATTACTCCTAACGTACCATAACCACAACCAAGATCTAACAGGCTTCCCTTCAGATCTTCCTGTAGCAGTGCTTCTAGAAGAACCAAGGAACCGTAGTCCACTTGGTTCTTAGAAAACACGCCATCATCGGTGATGAATGTAAACTTTAACCCGTTAAAGTAGAATGAATGTTCCACCCGATTCGATGGTAACTCTCTATTATCTGTAAAGTAATGTGTACTTTTCATAAACTCTCCTCTAGTACCGGGTCGAAAAGCCGAAGTACATGCTCCGGCTTTGTTTGGTGTGAAATTAAGCAATTTTTAAATTACTTGAATTCAACTGTAGCACCTGCTTCAACAAGTTCTGCTTTGATCTTTTCAGCTTCGTCAGATGGAACATCCTTCTTGATTTCTGCTGGAACTGAGTCAACAAGTTTCTTAGCTTCAACAAGTCCTAGACCTGTGATTCCACGGATAGCCTTGATTACAGCTACCTTCTTGTCACCGAAGCTTGAAAGAACTACTGTTACTGACTTAGGACCTTCAGCTTCTGCTGGAGCTGCTGCTGCAACTGCAACTGGAGCTGCTGCTGTAACGTCAAACTTTTCTTCGATTGCCTTAACTAGTTCGTTAAGTTCTAAAATTGTTGCTTCCTCTAGATAAGCGAGGATTTCTTCATTTGTTAATTTTGCCATGGTAATTTTCCTCCTGTGCCATTAGGCTGCTGCTTCTTCTGCAGCTTCTTCTGTAGCTGAAGCTTCTGCTTCAACTGGTGCGCTTTCGTTACCCTTTGTATCTGCAACAGCGTTAACTACGCGTGCAACTTGAGCAACTGGAGCCTTCAATACAGATAATAGCATTGATAGCATTCCTTCTCTGTTTGGTAGTGATGAAAGTTCCTTGATTGTTTCTACTCCAACAACCTTACCTTCAACGATACCACTCTTGAGAACAAGTGCCTTATGCTTCTTAGCAAATTCCGCTAAAACACGGCTTGCTGCGGTTTCGTCTGCACCAAATACTAATGCGTTTGGTCCAACTAATGTGTCCTTAAGTTCACCGAACCCTGCTTCTTCAGCAGCACGTTGAGCTAGTGTGTTCTTGTAGACTTTCATTTCTACATTTTCTTCACGAAGCTTACGACGAAGTTCAGTTACTTCTTCAACGGTAAGTCCACGATATTCAGCAATAACAACTGATTTGGATTCGGTCATTTTTGTCTGAATTTCAGTTACGACGCTCTTTTTTGATTCTAATACCGCCTGATTCATAACGTTCACCTTTAACCTTTCTCTTGTTATCGCCTACCTAAATCATATAAAACCCTCACAATTTACAGAGTGAGGGCTAAAAAGTTTATAAATGAACTTTTACCTCGGTAACTATATTAAGCCAATAGGCAGTTACTGTCTCTGGTATTTGATAACGTTAATACTTTACACGATTTACCCATCCATGTCAAACACTTTC
>RCNI01002283.1_pt1 | contig 11806 bp, 10 predicted proteins | sample 2041151 | NCBI WGS metagenome assembly RCNI01 (sample SAMN09708214, study PRJNA481090) | feces metagenome | isolation source: feces | place: Antarctica: Albino Rookery
CCTGTTCTTGTGGTTAAATAACGAATACTTTCTATTTGGTTATTAAGAAAACCAAGTCTAGTTAAACGTTCTTCAAGAGATCCAGTTGCATTGGTGGCATCATATAAAAGACGTAAATACATACAAGAGCCAATTCCTTCAGGACTATCTTTTTTCTCTGTTGGTTCTGTATGTACCCGAACAGAAAAAACGCCTTTAGGTAAATAATTATCATTTACAATTCTTCCTTCTTGTCTTTCTCTATAAGAAAATTGCCTATCACCGCTTTGAATCATCGAACCGTATATTGCACGAATAACCGTTCTACAAAAATCAGCTTTATAAATTTTATGGTCTATCAGCATTCCATCTATTCGAAATCGAATAAGACCGTGTGTTCCCATATCTTTGATATGGATATCACTTGCTTTTTCATTAAAAGCTGTTTGCAATAACTCTTTTACAAAATTTTGAATTTCATTCTTTACTTCAATTTTAGATAATGTTGAATGACTATACTTATCATGAAATTCTGCAGGACTATAAAATGCATATTCTTCGACAATTTTTCGTGATTTTAAATCACTCAATAATTCTAAAACAAGTGGATCATGTTTTATTGCTGATGAAATACATAGTATATTATCAGAAATAGCTAGACTTGATTTCAATGTACTAGGTATTAAATTTAATGGTTCAAAATTTTGTTTTTGTTGATTAAAAAACATCATTATTATAACTCCAAAATTTTATTCCCAATGGATACATAGTCACGGAAAATTTGTACTTTTAATCCATTCCAGATTTGACCATGTGTAAGATTAACAAGTTTACCTTTATATTTTACTTTTGCTTTTAGTGTTTTATTATTGCTATAAATTGCAATAACTTTTGAAGTTCTTGTATCTTCATCTTTTATTTCACTATTTTTTTCTTTCGTTGCTCCTGGTACTTCTAGTTTTTCAATAAGTTGTTTTGCTGAAAGTTCATTAGTATTTTGAGGAATAATAGGAGCAACAGGCATAAGTAATTGATTCAACTTTTGACTTTGTTCTTGTATTTGTACCTGTAAACTCAAATCCTCTAACATACCTCTTTGTTGAGTAATTGATCCAAGTGTTGCATTGGAATTAGCATTTGCAATATTAATATTGCTTATACATAAAAGCAAAGAAGTAAGGATTATTTTATGCTTTGACATATAAATCTCCTTTAATAGACCATTGTCCATTATTGTATTCAATTTGTTTAATTGCTAAGCTTGGAATGGCATTTAAGGCTTCAAATAAAGAAGAATTGAGAATTAAATTAGAAGGTACACTTTTCCATTCAAATTTTCCTTTTTTAAAAGGAGCAGTAATAGAAATTTTTAATTCTTCAAATTCTTTCACAGCACTTTTACTAAAAGATAATGATAAATTTGCTCCCATATTTTGGGTTATTTGATAGAGGAGTTTAGAAACTTCTTCTTGTGTTAATAGTGCTGTATGTTCAATGCTATTTTGCGTATTTTTTATATTTGCTATTTCATGTCGTGAAAAAACTTCTTTAGGTTTTGTAAGTTCGCCATTAAAAGGCAAATCTACAAAACTTGCTTGGTTTTGATGTTTCCAATAAGAATTAACTTCTTTTGGAGTGCAAATTGCTTTTTCTAAAGCCCAACCATTCACATTAATAGGCAATGAAAAAAGAGCTGGTTTACAAACTGAATATATATCCAAAGGGAAATAATTTTGTTTCCACTCCATAGGAAAATATTTATGTGTATTTGCATAAATATTTTTAATTTTATTTTCTGTTGTTTGTTTTGAAAAAAGAGCAGCTTCTTTTAATTCTTGGATATTTTTAATATCTAAATATTTTATTACACCATAACTAGCACATATAAGAACTAAAGCAATTAACATAATATTTCTATTTTGTTTTGCTTTTTGTTTACTTTTATAAAGCGGTTTTATGGTATTAGAAAATTTAGAAGAAGTTATATTAGCTTTGATAAAAGTAATACTTTCATCAACAGTTTTAAAATAAATAGGATTAATAGGAATAGGTGAAAAATCTGTAATAGTTTTTATAGTTTCTTCTATTTCTTCTTGAGTCTTACAAATAGTATCACCTGAACCCAAGATTTTTCCATTATGCGTAGCAAAAATCCAAAAAAACTCCTTGTCTTCTATATCCTTTAGGGTAAAAACTCCAATATATGAAGTGTTAATTTTTATTAGATTTGCTAAACTTTTAGCAGATAAAAACTTTTCATTTTTTTCTGTAAGAGCATAACCAAATTGCTCTTTGTTCCATGTAACCACGTCAAAGGTTTTGGTTTCTTTTGTTGGAAGTTGCTTTTTTGAAGTATATGTATACCAGTTCAACCCTAGAGCATACATTGTTTTATCAATTTTTATTAAACGAGCCATTATACATCAGCTCCTTCCACAGAAATTGTGATAATCAAAATTGATTTTTTATCATTGCCATTTTTCCCACCAAATAAAAAACCACCACGTGTTTTATTGGCTTTTATTTCTTGAGCGTAACCTGCTAACACTAATGTTTGTCCCATTTTCATACGCATTCTTTGGCTAAAAGAACGATTATTTGTTTGGGGTAAATCAACAGTAATATCTTTAGAAGAATAGCGTTGCATTTCTTCTAAAGAAGATAAATGAACATTATATTGTAAAATTACTTCTCTTTTTTCTAAGATATGAGGAGTAACGGTCATACTAAAACCAGTTGTAACTTCGCCTGGCTGAATATCCGTTGTTTGTCCGTATTCTGTTACAGAAGTTGACATACTTGCTAGATACGCATTTTTAGAAACAGCAAGAGCTGGAAGTGGTTGATTACTCATTACAATTCCGCTAGCACTTGTAAGCTGTGAAGCATTACCGTACTCACGCAATGCACTTAATGTAGCATTAGAACCTTTGAGTTTTCCTGATACAATACTTGCAGTAATATTATTAGCTAAGCTTGTTGCATTACCTGCTATAATACTTAGATCTGCATTTTCAAATAATGCTTTTAGATTAAAGCCAACTTCTGAATCATCATTTAAATCTAATGTCCAAACTTGAACATTAATTGCTACTTGTCGAGACATCTTTTTATTGATTTCACCAATATAAGCATCGACAAGTTTTATTTTATCCGCACTATCACGGACTGTAATTGTCCCCGCACCTTGATTAGCTGTTACTGTTCCTTTTGAAGACAATAGCCCTTTTACATCCGTTACTATTTCTTTAAAAGTATCATATTGAAAACTTGTTTTTATTGTTTGAGCAGTATCAGCAGAGCTATCCCCATTTGATATAGTTTGTCCAATACCATTACTTGAAGCACTATTTTCTGATTTATTTTTATTGGTGAGTGTATTGGTATAACTATTTATTCCTGGTATAGCATAAATAGTATATGTCTTTGAAATAACTTTTGAAAAAGTTACGGTATTATCTACAAATGTCCAACCATAACCTGTTACCGTTGAAATACTATCAAGCAATCCTTTTAGATTGCCGTCATAAAAAATTTTGTAGTTTTGCGTATCAAAACCATTTACTTGGAAGCTCATGCTCGGAAAAAGCATTTCAATGCTTTGAGCGATTTCTGTCATTGTACCTTTTTGAGATAATAAAGCTTTTTTATCAAAAAGAGGACTTCTTATGTCTAATTCCCTAATTTTTGATCCAAGATAAGGTTTATCAAAAATTTGCACTGTTTTTGATTTTGCTATGTTTTCATATTCATTAATTTGCTTATCAAAATTATGTGTTTGTACTGTTGTACAAGCAGGTAAAAGTATAATTATAACAAATAATAAGAAAATATTCCTCATAATCTATTCCCCTATAACTTCAATAACTCTATTTGCTTTATAAATATTAATACGCAATCCATTATTTTTTTTAGGTAATGCATTGAATACTTGTTCTACTACATTAATAAAATCACCAGAAAAACTTGCTTCTGCATTTAAGTCTAGATCGTAATTTGCTTGCCAAATTACTTTCCATGATTCTTTTTTTGCCCATTCATCAAGTTGATTCATTAAAGAACCTTGTTTTAATATCCAATATGTTGGGGTAGTTTTTATTGGAGTAGCTAATAATGGACTTTTTTGTATTTCTGTAAGTGTTTCTTGTACTGCATTTATTTGTTCTACGTTTATTGGAGTTTCGGAAATAATTTCTTCTGATACTTTTGTTGTAGGAGCAGAAAATGGCGTATTTTCCCCTAATTTTCTTACAACACCAATATGATTTCCGTCAGATAATTCAAGTCTTAAATAGGCTCTATTTTTATCTAAAAAATCAAACGTATAACTCATTACGAGACCATCAGTATTGCCATTTATAGTAAAACCACTACGTATAAGAAAAACTTCAAGAGCTTCTGTAAATTTTTTATCTTTAGCAGGAATAAGAATAATATTAGGAAGTTCTTTTGAATATTTTTTGCTTAATTCTTGAGAAGCGTTAAACGCAAAATATTCACTATCTATTGGATACTTCTTACTAACATTATCAAAACTAAATTCATGGGCAATGCCCGTAAAGGGCATTACCATAAACATAAAAAGGGCTAATAATATTTTCATATTATTTTCTCTTTGCTTTTATTGTTGATTTTTTTTGAGTTGGGGTATCATCAAAATTAGGCGTTTTATCTTCTTTTGCCCAATATCGACCATCGCAATTAGGATAATCACTGCAAGCAAACCAAATACCACCTGTTTTAGTTGGTTTTTCTACAAGTGCTTTGCCACATTTTTTGCAAGTGTAATTTGTTATTTTTCCTTTATTTTCAAAGGTTCTTTCAACTGGTTTTCCATCAACATTATTATAATTTGTGCCACATTCCTTATTGGAACACGCAAAAAAATCATAAGGTTTATTGTCTTTTTGGCTTTTACCTGTTCGATGTATGAGTTTTGACCCACATTTTACACAAGTAAAATCTGTTTCATTTTGTTGTTTTTCAACAGGTTGTCCATTGACATTGTCAAAGGTTGTTTTGCAACCTTTTTCACTATTACAAGCAAAAAAATCATAACCTTTTTGTTTATTTTGAATATGTGTTAGAGGTGATCCACATTTTGGGCAAGAAATAGCAGATTTTGTTTCAAACTTTTGTACTTCATCAGTAAGTACCTGATGAACATTAGAAACTAACTCCAAGTAAGAACTTTTGCTTTCTGCAATATTATCTAATTCTTCTTCCATTTTCTTTGTGTAGTCTAAATCTACAAAAGAGAAATTATTGAGCATTGCGTCAATAAGTTTTTCTCCTAATTCAGTTGCAGAAAGCTTATTATTTTTATCTTCTGCAATAAAATTTTTATCAAGAATATTAGTCATAATACTTGCGTATGTTGCAGGTCTACCAATACCTTCTTTTTCTAAATCACGAATAAGCGTTGCTTGCGTGTAGCGATTAGGAGCTTTAGTTTGCTTAGTAAGTACGTTTGTTTTTTGAACTGTAAGTGTATTACCTATTTTCAATGCAGGAATAGGATTAGAAGAATTTTCTTCTTCGTCATTATCATCAAAAACAAGTTTCCAACCTTTATCAGTTAAAAGACTTCCTTTTGCTTCAAAAAAGACTTCTTTTTCTTCAATTAATCCTTTAAGTTTTGTTTGTTTTACAGCATAAATAGCGTCTTTTAATACACAAGCTAAAGCTCTATCACGAATAAGTTTATAAAGTTGTATTTGTTCTTCTGTTGCGTCTTCAAGGTCAATAATAGTTATATCAGTTGGTCGAATGGCTTCATGTGCTTCTTGTGAACCGTCTTTGCTTTTCCATGTTCTTTTTTGGTCTGCAACAGGTAAACCTTGTTCTAATGCATAGGATTTAATAGTGTCATACGCTTCATCAGAAAGATTAGGACTATCTGTTCGCATATAGGTAATAAGTCCTGCTTCATACAAAGCTTGAGCTAATGCCATTGTTGTTTTTGGAGTAAATTTTAATTTTTGACTTGCTACTTGCTGCAATGTGGAAGTTGTAAAAGGAGCAGAAGGAGCTTTTTTATTTTCGCTTTCTTCATATTCAATAACTTCTAATGAACGTATTTTTGCTATATTTTCTGCTACTGTTTTATCTAAAATATATTCTTGTCCTGGTTCTAAAAAATTATCTGTTTTCCAAGTAGCTTTCCAACCATCTTGCACATTATCTACTTCATCAAAAAGAGCTTCTACTCCATAATGTTGTGTTATTTTAAAAGAGCGTATAGCTCTTTCTCTTTCCACAACAAGGCGAACAGCTGGACTTTGCACACGTCCTGCACTTACTTTTTCACCAATAGAATTTGACAATGGCATTGAGGTGCTATAACCACAAAATCTATCAAGAACACGTCTTGCTTCTTGTGCTTTTACTAATGCCATATCAATATCTCTAGCATTATTTACGCCCGCTAAAACGTCTTTTTCTGTAATTGATGTGTATGTTACTCGTTTATAATTTTTTAGCTTTAGTTGATCTACTAAATGCCATGCAATAGCTTCACCTTCACGGTCTGGGTCAGTTGCAAGATAAACAGTATCAGCTTTTTTTACTGCTTCTTGTAATTCTTTTACAACTTTTTCCTTTCCAGGAATAATTACATACTCAGGAGTAAAATTATCAGAAATTCCAATTCCTTTTACTGGTAAATCGCGAATATGTCCTACACTTGCTTTTACTTCCCAATCAGAACCTAAAATATGTTTTAATTTTTTAATTTTGCCAGGTGATTCAACGATTAATAAATTCATATATTCCCCCTATTTTTATCTTGTGAGTTGAGTTTTCTTGGTTTGTTGTTGTGAAACAGTTTGTGTTAATGATTTTGCAAAGCCTAATTGTCTTTTTACTGCGTCCAAACCTTGTGATTGATGGAGATCATTAAAATCTGTTAGTTTTTTTTCTTTTTCTTTTGAGGTAAACATTGGAACGCAAACTTTGCCATTCACAGCTTTTGCAGCTTCTTGAGCTTTTTCAAGACCTACATTTATATCTTTGTACTGGTCATTATCTGCACAAATAATAATTTCACTCTTACATTTATTATAAATGGCTTGTGCTACTGGTTCTAAATTTCCAGCATCAAAGGCTATTGCTACTGGAAGTTTTGTTGCTTCATGCAAGCTTGCTCCTGTTGCATATCCTTCACAAAGAAGAACTTTTGAGAAGTCTTTGTTTTCTGTATTTAAAAATGCAAAATTACCTTTTTTCTCCATTCCTGAAAGAAATTGTTTTGTTCCGTCTTCGTTGATAAATTGTACACCCCGTGTTTCACCTGAATTGATATTTTCTATACTTATAACAAGTTGCCCTTTATCATTTTGTAATGCATTATATGGTTGTATGCCTTTATTTTTGATGTAATTATGTTCTTCTGCTCCAGTTTTTTTGGCATACATGATAATTTCAACTGCTTTTTTGGCTACTTTATCATGTTCAAGTTTTCTTTTTTCTTCACGTTCTTGTTGTTTTTGGGCAAATTCTGCTTGTTGTTGAGCTTTTTCTTCTGCTGTTAATTTTACTCCAGAAGCAATAAATTTAGATTTTTCACCTGTTACATAGTTTTGTGTCCAGCCATTTGGAACACCGTCTAAAAATCCACAATATGCACCATCTTTTTTTCCTTGTGGTTTACCAATAAGTGGTACTCTATGAATTTGTCCGTCCATGATTGCATGATCAACATCAAAGCCCATTGAACGTAAATGTTCTGTAAATTCTATCTCAGGAGAAATGGTTTCTTGTTTTCTTGGAGTAATATTTTCATCAATAACCCATTTAGAAAATGGTTCTAAATTAGTACCTGGTTCTACAAACCAAGATTTATTATCTTGATCCCATTTTGCTCCAAGTTTTTTTGCTTTTTCTTTGTCTGTATAAGGAACAGCAAGAAAAGTCTTTTTTTCTGCAATAGTATCAATAGATTGACTTTGTTCTTCTTTTGTCCACTTTGCAAAAGGTTCTAAATTTGTTCCTTCTAAAACATACCAAGAACCTTTATTTTTTGACCATTTTGCACCTAATGCTTTTGCTTCTTCCTTATCTTCATAAGGAATATCAAGCAAAATCATATCTTTCCATTTTTTTGGTGTTTGTCCTGGTACTTTATCTTGTTCTGTATTTTGTTTAATTTGTTTTTCACTTGGTTCAATTTGTTGCTCAATTTCTTGTTCTTTTTCTAAAGTATTTTCAAATTGCATAATGTAATCCTTTATCTTTTCAGCGTCTTTGGCTGCTCTTAAAAATTCAAAAGGATCTTTTTCAATAATATTAGCCCATTGTTCAGTAAAAACTTGTCCCTGCGGTTCATAATCAAGACCAAGTCCTTTTGTAATCATATAGGTTGCAATTTCAGTTCTAAGCTTTTCGCGAGCAAATGCTTCTGTGCCAAAAGGAGCTGATGGACTATCCATACGGTCTTCATGTCCTGCCCAACGGCAAAGCTCATGAATAACAGCAGACCCATAATGAAGTTCGTCTTTATAAGCTTCTTTTTTGGGCATATAGATAGTATCTTCTTTGGTACGATAAAACATTTTATCTTTTTGATTATTCACTATTTTTACTTCTGAATTTTCAAGAATACTTTGTACTTTTTCAATAAGTTGTTCTTTATTGGGTGTTTTGTCTGGCATTTTTTCAATACCATCAAGTTGCTCTGCATTAAAAAGTTTTACTGTTCTAACTTTTGGCTGTTGCAAGCGTACTTTTATTTCTTCACCATTTTCATTTTTTTTGTTTTCAAAAAAGGAATAAAAAACAATTTCTGTTGATTTTTCACCCTTTTTTACTCGATAGCCTTCTTGACTTGCTTGGTCAAAAGTAAGCCAACGATTATCCTTGTAACCTTGTGCAGAAAGTAAAAGATTATTGACTGCTGTATATGTCTTTCCCGTAATTGGATTATATGGCATACTTTTGCCGTCATTTTCATGTGGAACAAGCCAAGAACTTGTTCCACGCCGAATTTGTCCAGCAATTTGCTTTGATAAAGCAACGTGAAAAGGTGTATGCTCTTGTTTTGTTTGTTGGCTCATATTATAAATCCTCTTCACTAAGAGCTTTTTCTTCAAAAGCACCTAAAAAATCAGCAAGTTCAGGTTCAAGAGCAATGTTAATGTTTTCATTGTTAGCTAATTGGCGAAATACTTCATTTCCTTTTGCTGCAAGGATTTCTTCGTTGGTTAAATTCATTTTGTTTTCCATAGTAATTCTCCTAAAATTTTTTCATTATTGTTATTGTTGAAATGTCTACAAGCCCAAAGTATCGACTATCAAAGCTTCCTTCATGGCTTGTTAAAGCTAAACATTTATTTTTTGGAATAATACAATTATTTAGCAATGTTACTGTATTATTTCCGTATTTGTCTTTTTCTTTTATTTTACCCCATACACAAGCAATATTTTTCCCTTGTGGAGTTACACAAATTTGATTTTCAATAATTTCTACTTTGTCGCCTGCTAATCCTGCTACTAATTTCAATAACTTAGCATTGTCGCTAATATACTGGTTTGTTTGCATGGACTTTTTGGGCTGTTTCTTTATCTAATTCAAAGGCTATAATATCGTTATATTGTAAGGTATTTTGATTAATTGCTTGATAATAAAAGCCTTTTTCCATGCTGCTTGTTATATTAAAACCGAAACTATAGAATGTTGAAATTCCAAAAAGAATACAAAAAGATAAAGCAATACTGCCAATAAAAACATTAAGCTTTTTCATTAGTCTTTCCTTTTTTATTCATAAAATCAGCGAAGTTTACTGATTTAGCCATTTCTGATGGTGTATATCTTTCAAAATAAATTGAATCAGACTTTTCAGGAGCAAGTATTTTTGCTCTTGTACTGAATGTTGGATCTTTGAAATATAAAATTTGTCTGCCGTAAATCGGAGAACGTCCTGCTGTCAAAATCAACATATCGCCACCTTCAAGAACGTTTCCGTTACTATCTTTTCTTGCTCCTGGAAGTCGCATGCACTCGTCAGGAGTAAGAAGTGGTCTTGCTGTTTCCTGAATATTGACGGAATGGCTTTTTCCGCTTCTGGAGTAAGAAAACGAAGTTTTCTTTTCAACAATTGTTGTTTTTCCTGTCATCTCTGAAAGCATTTGTGCTGTTTCAAGTTTGTTTGGTGCATATGCAATACGAATGTGACAGTTAGCCATAAGTGAATTTTCTTTGCCATATGCGTCATTAAGCTGTCCTAAGTCCTGCACAATCAAATACATCTTACCTCCATATCCTGCGATATAGGCAATAGCTTTTTCAATAACTGGCAATTTTCCGATACTGGTAAATTCGTCAAACAATAAAAGCATTCTGTGCTTATAGCCCTTGACACTTTTACCGTCCTTGAATTCCATTTCACGGCAAACATAACGAATAATCATATCAACCATTAAACGAATAAGTGGTTTTACACGGTCAATTTCCGCAGGAGAAACCACCAAATACAAATCAACAGGGTTGTTATGATTCATTAAGTCATGTAGTCTGAAATCACTTTTTGCTGTATTTTTGGTAATAATAGGGTCACGGAATAAGGATAAATTAACCAACGCTGATGAAACAACGCCCTTAACCTCCTGTTCGCCTTTGTTTTCCATTTCTGTGGCGGAAGAAGCAATAAATCTGTGTATTTCCTTGCCAACTTCTTTATTGAAATTCGCAAACATGTCCTCGAGATGAAGAGTATGATCCATTTTCCGCATTTCTCTAAATAACTCTTCTAAACTTTTGGGTGTTCCAGTAAGAGGACATTGCCCTGACAGCATAAAAACTAAATCTTGTAATGTTGCTGTCCGTTCGTCTGCTGAGCTTGTTTTTATGCAAACAAGGCAGTGTAACAATGCTCCTGATAAAAACGCATAGCCTGCTTTATTCCAGTAATCAGTTAAACCTTTACCGTCAGGGTCAACAAGCATAAGAGCAATATTTTGAACTTGTTTAATACAGCTGTAATCAGTTAACTCTATTTCTTCTAAAGGATTAAAACTTGCTGTTGCGTCTGTTATGTCTGTTGGGTCAAATTTAATGACTTTGTGTCCCAAACTTTTTCTATATCCTGCGGTTAATGCCCAGTTTTCACCCTTAATATCTAAAGTTATACTTGAACCTTCCCATGCAAAAAGGCTTGGTAAAATAAGACCTACGCCTTTACCACTTCGAGTAGGTGCAAAACATAAAATATGTTCTGGTCCATTATGTTTTAAGTATTGCAGAGCATTACCATTTTTATATCCACCAATATAAACACCATCCTTATTGCCCATATAACCCATTTCTTCGATTTCTTTTTTAGTTGCCCAGCGTGCTGAACCGTGTAATTTTTTATTTCCTTTTGGAAAACTTCTATAAAAGATATAAAGTCCTTTGAAAGATTAAGAGAAAAGATAGTTGAGGATATTTTAAAACTTGAAGAAAGGTTAGAGGAAAAAGAGTTTTTAATGTATATTGATAGAAGTTTCTCAATAAAAGGTTATGGAACTGTTGTAACTGGAAGTGTTTTATCTGGAGAGTTAGGTTTAGGAGAAAATATATATCTATATCCTCAAAAGGAAAAATTAAAAGTAAAATCTATTGAAAGATTTGGAGAAAAAGTCGAAATCTTGGAGCGTAATACAAGAGGAGCCATAAATTTAAGTGGTGTAGATTATAAGGATATAAAGAGAGGAAACTTTCTATATTCTAAGGATGATCTAAAACCTACTAATATTATAGATGTATATTTTACATTTTTAGATGAGGAAAAAATAAAAAGTAACCAAAGGGTAAGGGTATATTTTGAGAAAAAGGAATTTTCTCTCTTAA
>RCNI01001638.1_pt1 | contig 11795 bp, 11 predicted proteins | sample 2041151 | NCBI WGS metagenome assembly RCNI01 (sample SAMN09708214, study PRJNA481090) | feces metagenome | isolation source: feces | place: Antarctica: Albino Rookery
ATTATAATGATGACACCGTCAATGCAGTGCGCTCGCTGAATATGGAGCCCATCCAGTGGTCTGTGGATTCCTTGGATTGGAAGGATACCTCCACGGCCGACAGTATTTTGCACAGAGTTGTGGATAAGGTACATCCGGGGGCCATTATCCTCTGCCACAATGATGCCAAGTATACGCCGGACGCACTGGATGAAATTCTGACCACCCTGACCGGGGAGGGGTATACCTTCGTGCCGGTGTCTGAGCTGATTGTGAAGGGAGATTACACCATAGATCATACTGGTATGCAGAGTGCCGTGTCCTGAAAAGCGTAAAAGCGATACAGTACCGAATAAAGGTACTGTATCGCTTTTTTTGTCATCCAGCTTCCGACTCGTCTACCAGAATCAGGTTGGGATAGATTTTCTCGATGCGCTCATCCGGGAAGTATTTGTCCATCATGACGCCGATAGAGGAGGCGGGAGGATTCTCTATGGTCTGGCGCTGATTGAAACGGTTCAGAGCCAGCGCGGAAACCGCTGCATTGAACAGCATAAATAACAGCAGTACCCAAGAAAGAATACGCCCGGGCCGCATGGGAATCCGCTCGATGAGATCGGAGAGTCTGGGGTAAAGGACCTTCAGCCAAACCACGGAAACGATGCCCCAGAAAAAACAGTACAGCAGGTTGATGCGTCCGCCCAGATTAAAGGGAATCTTGCTGTAATCCCAGAATACCGTTCCAAAGACCAGTTCGGTAAATACGGAGCAGAACCACTCGTAAGCGCCGCCCAGCACGGTGCCAAGGACAAAGACATAGCTGTCGCTGCGGTTTCTGTGGCGGTAGAGGATCAGCGTCAGAATGACTGCACCTAGTCCCCAGACAATGGAGAAAGAGCCAAACACCACGCTGCTGCGGCTCATCCAACGGCCGGCAGTAATGCGGCAGAAAATCGTTTCAATGATGTCGCCGAGGAAGGCGGCAATCATAAAGAGCATGAAAATCTTGTGGAAGCAGATACCCTGAGCAAATTTCTTTTCTCCGGCAGCTGTCTGTTCTTTCTGCGCAGCTTCCTCTTTTCCCAGCGTAGGATAGGCTTTTTTCATGCGCTGCTGCACGGAGTGGGTGAGGGCGTTGTCCAGAAGATCGGATACCTTTCTCCATCCCTTGGAGGCGTCGGAGGCCAGCTTGATATTCAATTTGAATTGGAACGCAGCGGCGACGCTGACCAGAAGGTCCAAGCCCAGCAGAATGTAAATAATCAGCAGCAGGGTGTTGCTCAAAAGAGCAGGGATAAATGCAATCAGACGCAGGAAAAACGCATCGCTGAAATACAGACAAAGCATGCCGCACAGGCCCCACAGGATGGAGTAGGGCAGGCAGATGATGCCGTCAAACTGGAATCGGAAGTCAGAGTAGTCCCACCACTTGTGACCGGTGAAGTGGATCAGGAACTTTCCGGTGAAAAATTCCAGAGCCATGGCCAGAATGGTGCAGCCGAGGAAGAGAAAGAAAGGGTTTCCCTTCAGACCCGGCATAAACAGGGCAAACAGAAGCCAGCCGCAGCCGTAGATCGGGGAAAAGGGAGCGTTCAGAAAGCCGCGGTTCAGCAGATGCTTCTTTTTGGCAGCGGCCAAGGTCGTTTCACCCACCCAGCCCAGAAAGGAGTAGATGAGAAAGAGCCATAGAATTTCTTGTGCAACATGGATCATAAGGGATTCTCCTTTAAATCAATCGTAAAATACAGCGGCACGGAACGCTTGCTCGTCCATGGTGTGGACCTGCCCCACCAGACGAATGCCCATGTTTTTAGCACGCAGAGCCAAATGAGTGCGGGATGCGGCAGATGGGTTTACATAAGTGGATATTAAAGCCTTTTTGACATGGCTGCCGCCAAACTGGTCAGCCAGACTTTGCAGTTCGTATAGGGCGTCATTTCGCACTTCGCCGTTCTTGCAGGAAATGAAGTAGGGGGTCACGCCCTGAATGACAAAGACATCCAGCTCGTTGGTGGTGCAGGATTCCGGGGTGCGGTTGGTGTCCATGCCGTTCCAGTTGATAAAAACCCCCAGACGGCAGTCGTGGAAGCGACCGGTGCCCAGAGCGGTGCAGCAGGTGTATAGCTCCAGCAGATTACCTGCTTTTTTCAAAGCTCGTTGAAGCTGCATGTTCTTAAAACGGAAGGAAATCCGCTGAGGTGACTCCTGCCAGTCCAAAATCATCCCGTGTTCTCGCAGATAAGCGAGAAAAGCGTTATCCCATTCCGGGTAGTGCAGTTCCTTTTCAACAGATTCTCGGGAAAGGGACACTCGGAGCGGGTCGGGGTCGCCGGTTTTGTCCGCAAGCTTTGCCGGGAAGAAGCAGTGCTCGTTCCAAAGCTGAATGTCCTGAGCGCAGAACTGCCATAGCTGCCGAATGTCGCTGCAAAACTCCTCATTCAGGTCCCAAGGTTCAAAATGAGTGTCGTCGGCGGAAAATTTGGCCCCATATAGAGCAAACCAATCCTCACAGGAGAGCCGAGGCGTGCGCTGTTCCGCAAAGGGACAGGGAGCAATGTACCAGTGGGGGCGTTTGCTGTCCGATTCAAAACGGAGCAGGGGAAGGCGATGTGCGGAGGCAACTGCACCCATGGCAGCCAGAGAAACATCGGTTCCTCCGGTCATTTCCAGAGCGCAGACTGCATCCCGTTTGGCAATCGTCAGCAGAACCCGGCAAAGGCCGGAAAAACTGTACGGGTCCGTGGGAATGAACTCCATTTCGGTGTGAATGCCGAGGTGATTCAGCACAAACTGATACCGGTGTTCCAGCGCAGCGCAGTCGGTTCCGATGGGGACGATGTATACCACACGCTCCGGGGCATAAACCAATAGACTCAGTACATTGTTCAGGTCGTCCCGATCATACAGTTCTACCATTGTAGCCATAATCTCGCCTCCTGTTGCAGTTCATCATAACACGAAAAAGGGAAAAAGAATAGGAAAATTAAGGGAAAGGCAGGTAATTCAGAGAAGGGAACAGGAAAAACGAGCCCGGAGGAGCCTGCCGTTATCGTCCCATGATACAAATTGCGCTTGGAAAGATCATACAAAAATAGTATTGTTTACCGGTTCTTGCCGTGGTATAGTTGAATCAAAAAAAGAACAGGGTTCAAAACCCACACAAATTTGAGAAATACCGGATGGGAGGAGCAAATGATGGATCACTTTGTCAATGAATACTTGCAAGATGACGCGGCTACCGAGGAAATTGTCGGTGTTGGGTGGAGCCGAAAGTTTAGAAAAGTAAATATCATAGTTGCCGTTTGCGTGGTGCTGTTTTTGGTTCCTGCCATTACATCCGGAAATCTCTTTGACCTCGTATATGAATTGGCGGCGGTTTTCCTCATTGTGTTTGCCAAGATCAAGAAGAACAGCGTCATTAAAACAGAAAAAGAGCGCCTCCGGGTGCTCTGCCCCGATGGGGACCGCTCCGTTCGTGTAGAGGTGGGGGATGCGCTGAAGGTTACCGCTGCAAAAAGGGAAAAAACGATTTCTTTTTCTGATGTAGTCAAGATCGAGGAGTCAAAATCCTTCTATATCCTGTTTATTGCCGGAGATATGCTGGCGGCGCTGAAGAAAGACGGCTTTGTTGAAGGCGATGCAGATGCCTGCATGGCATACCTGCGGGAACAAATAGCGAAAAAGTAAGCGCTGAGCAATTCTGAAGCAAAAAAGCGGAGCGTAGTTGCAACACCGGATGAGAAAGTAATTAGAAAATACGAAACATGTTTCATCCGGCAATGCAAGGCGATGTGAAACGAAAAAATACCGGGGAAGGTTCAAAATGAACCGACCTCGGCATTTTTATGTTCGCCCAGAGGGAACACCAGACCAGCGAATCCGGCAGCCCTCCTAAAAGCACGATGCTATCGGGTGTGATGAGGTGATCAAAATGATTTGGAATGTTCATCTGCATCACAAAAAGAGAAAATACGGTACAGCCCTAAAATGGGGTTGTACCGTATCTCTTAGAAAACTTCCTTATGGGGCGAGCCCGTGATATGATCTGCCTTTTGATTGGTATGGCAGATTTATTTGGCAGAAGCTGCCGCAGAATGAACCTTCAGGTGAAATCCCTTCTGCTCCAATCCTTCTTCCAGAGAGGAAATCAGCTTTTCCTTGTTGCTGTTCAGGATGTCGCAGGTGAGTTGATCCTTTTGCTCTTGACTGAGCGTGCGAAGCACGCCTTTTGCCATGGTAGAGCCCATGCCGTTGGAAAGCAGCATCCCGATGGGATTTCCGGAGGCACGGAGATGCTGAGAAAGCTGAGGAAGGAAATTGTCGATCAGCATATTGTAATCCAGCTCTTCCAGCTCGATTTCCAGCTTAACCATGCAGGTTCACCCCCAGTGTAGAAACCGCAGAGGAGTACTTCAGCACATGAACTGCCAGACGGAGGTCTTGAAGCATATCCTCAGTAGGCTTGTCGGGGCGAATATGAGAAGCGGCCTTCGTGACTGCACTCAGTTCGTTTTTCAGCTGCTTGACCAGCTTACGGTCCATGCCCTTGCCCTGCTGACGCAGTGCCTCGTTGACGATAGCCACCATCCGCTCGGCCTCGTTGCGCTCATCTACGCAGGTGCGGCGGAGACCGTCCTGCTGGGCGTATTGCTGGGCATCCTGAATAGCCTCGTTAATTTCCGATTCTGAGAGGTTGGAACTGGCAGTGATGGTGATTTCTTGAGCACGACCGGTGCTCAGATCCTTTGCGGATACACGCAGAATGCCGTTGGGGTCAATATCAAAAACCACTTCAATCTGGGGAACGCCCTGAGGCGCACGCTTGATGCCGGTGAGCCGGAATTTGCCAATGGTCTTGTTGTCCTTTGCCATGGGACGCTCGCCCTGAAGCACATGGACCTCCACCGAGGTCTGGAAGGGGGAAGCGGTCGTGAAAATCTGAGCGTACCGGACGGGAAGCTTGGTGTTGCGCTCAATTAGACGGGTGGCAACACCGCCCATAGTTTCAATCGACAGGGAGAGGGGAGTCACATCTAGCAGGAGCAGATCGCCGCCGAAGGGAGCCAGCCCGCCCAAAGATCCGCCCTGAATGGCAGCGCCCATGGCCACACATTCGTCCGGATTCAGATTGCGGCAGGGACGCATGCCGGTCATCCGCTGGACATGGTCGATGACCGCAGGCATTCGGGTGGAGCCGCCCACCATCAGTACCTTGCTGATTTGAGAAATGGAAAGACCGGCGTCGTTGAGAGCGGTCTGAACCGGCATAGAGGTGCGTTCCACCAAGTCTCGGGTCAGGTCATTGAATTTCTGACGAGTGACCGTCTGCTCCATGTGAATAGGCCCGGATTTGTTCTGAGCGAGGAAGGGAAGGCTGACCGTAGCGGTCTGATTGGTAGAAAGCTCAATTTTTGCCTTTTCGGCGGCCTCCAGCACACGCTGCATCGCCACCGGGTCTTTTTGCAGATTGACTTTGTTGGCGATCTTGAACTCACTGACCAAATAGCTGGCCAGACGGTGGTCAAAGTCATCGCCGCCCAGCTGGTTATCGCCGGAAACAGCCAGAACTTCGATCACACCTTCGCCGATTTCAATGACCGATACATCGAAAGTGCCGCCGCCAAAGTCGTAGACCATGATTTTCTGATTCTCCTCGTGGTCCAGACCATAGGCAAGGGCGGCCGCCGTGGGTTCGTTGATGATACGCCGCACCGTCAGTCCGGCAATGCGGCCGGCGTCTTTTGTGGCCTGTCGCTGAGCGTCGTTAAAATAGGCGGGGACAGTAATGACGGCCTCGGTGACGGGAGCGCCCAGATAGCTTTCCGCATCCTGCTTGAGTTTCTGCAGCAGCAGAGCGGAAACCTCCTGAGGCGTGCGTTTTTTGCCGCCCAGCTCCACCCGGTAGTCTGAGCCCATCTTGCGCTTAATGGAGGAAACGGTTCCATCGCTGTTGGTAACCGCCTGACGCCGGGCCAGATCACCGGCAAGCCGCTCCCCGTTTTTGGTAAAAGCAACGACAGAGGGGGTGGTTCTTCCACCTTCTGCGTTGGGAATAATGACAGGTTTTCCGCCTTCCAATACGGAAACACAGCTGTTGGTCGTGCCCAAATCAATACCGATAATAGCCATGACACGAACCTCCTTTTCGGAATCTGGTAAATCTTAATGGGGTCATCCTACCATAGAGAAATGAAGATTTTGTTAAGTTTTTTTAATATTTGTAAAAATAACCTAGGAACGGTAAAAGAAAGACGGTGTAATTATGCAATAGAACGAGAAAGCAAATAAGCGTAGCTTGACGGGAGGGAAGATTAGCATTACAATGCATCTAATATCGGTTCTGCCGATGAAAGTGCCGATACGACAGAAAGTCGGTTTGAAATAAAGCATTTTGTCCGCCAAATGTGCGGCGTGGTAGGAAACAATCGGGATAGGAAAAGAGGTAATTATGTCCGAACGAAAGAATTCCCGCAGGGACCGCGGGGCATATTTTGAGGAAGAACAGCCCAGAAGAAGACGGGCCGAGGGCTACGGAGAGGGCAGAGGGCGCCGCTCTGAGGAGGGCCGCCGCACCGGGAAAAAGACCAAGCGGCGTATGCCGCTCTGGAAACGGATTATTATTGTTGTGCTGGTGTTCCTGCTCATGATGACCTGTCTGCTGGGCGGACTGCTTTGGATGAAGCTGAACGGCATTGACCGCATCGGCAATGAAGACCGCATTGATGCCTCGGACGAGGATTTTGAGCGTGACAGCGATACGCTGCTGGATACCATGAAGGATTCGGATATGGACTTTACTTCGGCAAATGTGCTGAAGGATCAGGATGTGGTGAATATCCTGTTGATCGGCCGGGATACCCGGGAAGACGAGCGCGGCCGTTCCGACTCCATGATCGTGCTGAGCCTGAACCGGAAAAACCAGCAGATTTCCATGGTGTCCCTGATGCGTGATTCCTATGTGCAGATTCCCGGTTACAGCAACAACAAACTGAACGCAGCGTTTGCCTTTGGTGGTTATGAATTGTTGGATGAAACCATTGCCAAGAACTATGGCATTCACATTGATTATAATGTGGGCGTGAATTTCGAGGGCTTTGAACGGGTAATTGACCAGCTGGGCGGCATCGAGGTGGAGCTGACCAAGGCGGAAGCCAAGTACTTGATGAACGATATTTACATCGACGCAGGCAAACTGAAGGAAGGCACTAACCTGCTGAGCGGTGAAACGGCGCTGTGCTATGCCAGAGCCAGATATGTCAGCACCGGCACCGAAGCCAATGACTTCGGCCGTACCGCAAGACAGCGTATCGTGCTGACCAAGGTCTATGAGAAGATGATGAAGAAGTCCTTGCCGGAGATCTGGACGCTGATGGATTCTGTGATGGACTGCATTGAAACCGACATGAATAATCTGGACATTGTTTCTCTGGGTACCGAGTTCTATAATATGGGAATTGAAAACCTTCAGAGCTATCGTCTGCCCATGGACAATGAGTTCACCGACGAAAAGGTGAAGGGTATGTCTGTCCTGTCGCTGAACTGGGACAAGGCCCGCAGCCACCTGCAAGAGTGGCTCTATCCCGCACAGCCTGCACAATAAAAATGAATGAAAATCAGCCTGGTCCGTGCTTGGGACTGGGCTGATTTTTTAATTCGACAGTTTTCAACAGGATGTGTAAAACAAGATGGGGGACGATTTTGAACATCGTCCCCCATGAAAAGGTATGAAATTACCGGGTGAACAGCTGGTTCTTATTCACCAAAGACCTTGATGTAGTCCTGCTGGAACTTCACAATGCCGGAATCGGTCAGAGGATGCTTGGTCATCTGGTCGATCACCTTGAAGGGCACAGTGGCGATGTCAGCACCGGCACGAGCGCAGTTCATGACATGGCTGGTGTTACGGACGGAAGCAGCAATGATCTCGGTGTTGATGTCATCATACAGAGCAAAGACATTGGCGATGTCCTCGATGAGAGCCATGCCGTCCTCGTTGATGTCGTCCAGACGACCGATGAAGGGGCTGACATAGGTGGCGCCGGCGCGAGCGGCCAGCAGAGCCTGGTTCAGGCTGAAGATCAGGGTGCAGTTGGTGGGGATGCCCTCAGCGGACAGAACCTTGATGGCCTTCAGACCTTCGGTGGTCATGGGGATCTTAACGATCATGTGCTTGGGATCGATGGCGTAGATTTCGCGGCCTTCCTTGATCATGCCCTCAGCGTCCATGGTGGTAGCCTTGACTTCGCCGGAGATGGGGCCGTCAACGATGGTGCAGATCTCCTTCAGGGTCTCGACATAGTCGCGGCCTTCCTTAGCGATCAGGCTGGGATTGGTGGTAACGCCGCAGATGACGCCCATTTCGTTTGCTTTGCGGATTTCATCCACATTAGCGGTATCCAAGAACAGTTTCATGCTAATTCACCTTTTCCTTTCAGTTCTCTTCCGTATTCAGCAGCTGTATTAGCAACAGTTTCGGAAGAACATTTACGAAAGCATTATACATCACTTAAAATCATTTGGCAACTGGAAGAAATGTTTTGCTGATCCGACGAAAGAAGGGGAGATAAAGAAATGAAAGTAGGTGAAAATGCAGAAAAAAGAGAAAAGATGGGGCGCCCTCTTGACAGGGATAGAAACGCTTCTTATAATGTAAGCGACAATTGAACAGCCTTATCAAGAGTGGTGGAGGGATCGGCCCTATGAAGCCCGGCAACCTGCGTTTGACCAGTGCAAGCGTAAGGTGCCAAATCCGGCGGTATGTATCGAAAGATGAGGATACTCACGAAACACGTTCCGCCAAGGAATGTGTTTTTTTCTTGCAGTAGGCTGTTCCCAACCTCAACGACAAAGAAAGGAACTGAGCCAAATGAAAAAGAATCATATTTTCACTTCCGAGTCTGTTACGGAAGGACATCCCGACAAAGTCTGCGACCAGATTTCTGACGCAGTGCTGGACGCAATTCTCGCACAGGATCCCAACGGCCGAGTTGCCTGTGAGACGGTCACTACCACCGGTATGGTGATGGTGATGGGCGAAATCACTACTAATTCTTATGTTGACATTCCCTCTGTGGTCCGCCGTACGGTGGAGCGGATTGGCTATACCGATTCCTCCATGGGCTTTGACGCAAAGAGCTGCGCTGTGCTGACCAGCATTGATGAGCAGTCCGCCGATATTGCTCTGGGCGTGGATCACTCCATGGAGTACAAGGCAGAGGCCAAGGATGAGGCCGATCTGGTGGGTGCCGGCGATCAGGGCATGATGTTCGGCTTTGCCTGCGATGAGACCCCCGATCTGATGCCTGCTCCGATTTCCATGGCGCATCAGCTGTCCTATCAGCTGGCCCAGGTTCGTAAGAACGGCACCCTGCCTTGGCTCCGTCCCGACGGAAAGAGCCAGGTCACCGTGGCTTATGATGAGAATAACCATGTGGATTGGTGCCCTGCGATTGTGGTGTCCACTCAGCATGCCGCTGATATTGCTCTGAATGACCTGCGTGAGGCAGTCATCGAAGAGGTTATCAAGCCCATCATCCCCGCAGAGTACATCCGTCCCGAGACCAAGCTCTATGTGAACCCCACCGGCCGTTTTGTGGTTGGCGGTCCCTGCGGTGATACCGGTCTGACCGGCCGTAAGATCATCGTGGACACCTACGGTGGTGCCGCTTCCCATGGCGGCGGCTGCTTCAGCGGTAAGGACCCCACGAAGGTGGACCGTTCCGCCGCTTACATGGCCCGTCATGTGGCCAAGAATATCGTGGCTGCCGGTCTGGCCCGCCGCTGTGAGATCGAGCTGGCCTATGCCATCGGCGTGGCTCGCCCTGTCTCTGTTCTGGTGGACACTCAGGGTACCGGCGTTCTGGACGATGAGAAGCTGGCTGAGATCGTGAACCGTACCTTCGATCTGCGTCCCTCTTCCATCATTTCCTATCTGGACCTGCGCCGTCCCATCTACGAGCAGACTGCCGCATACGGTCACTTCGGCCGCAGCGATCTGGATCTGCCTTGGGAGCGCCTGAACCGGGTGGATGAACTGAAGTCCTATCTCTAATTGTATCTTTTGCTTGAATCAGACAGGATGCGTTTGCATCCTGTCTGATTTACCTTTACAGGTGTGCCGGGTGTGGGTATAATAGAAAGAAATTATCCTTCAAATGAATTGCTGAGGGGGCTGTTGGAATGATTCTGACACTGGATGTAGGAAATCTGAATATACAGATCGGCGGATTTGAAGGGGAGACCCTCATGTTTCATAGCCGCTGTGCCAGCGATCCCCGAAAAACGGAGGACGAGTATCTTCTGCTGATTCGTGACCTGCTGTCGCTTTATCAGGTGGATATTGCATCTATTGAAGGCGGAATCCTTACTTCTGTGGTGCCGATACTGACCCCTGTGCTGCGGTGTGCAGTGGAACGACTGATTGGTAAACGGCTGATGGTGGTGGGTTCGGGCGTGAAAACCGGACTGAATATCCGAATTGAATTTCCCAATGAGCTGGGCGGCGATATGGTGGTCAATGCGGTGGCAGCCCTGCAGAAATACCCCAAGCCGATTGCAGTTTTTGATATGGAAACGGCGACCTCGCTCTCGGTTATCGACCGGGAAGGTGCCTATGTGGGCGGAGCGCTCATTCCGGGCCTTCGGGTGTCGGTGGATGCCATGGGCGACAGTACGGCGCAGCTTCCCTATATTCCGCTGTGTAAACCCAAGAAACTGATCTGCTCCAGTACGGTGAGCTGTATGCAGTCCGGTGCGGTCTATGGGTATGCAGCTATGACCGATGGACTTGCGGCACAGGTGGCAGAGGAGCTGGGCGAACCGGTGACGGTGGTGCTCACGGGCAGCTCTGCGGATTTGATTGCGCCCTACTGTAAAAGTGAGATTAACCTTGATTTGACCCTGCAAATGGACGGTTTGCGGCTGCTATATGAGAAAAATCGGGGCCGCCGGTGGAAAAATGGCGGAAAAGACAGCGAAAAGGGCTAAAATACCGATAAAATTTATAGAATACTCATTGACTTTCCGGGGAAAATACGATATAGTAACAACCGAACCGAAAGGGAGTAGCTGGCACAGAATATTTGTGTATCCTATGGCGTCAATACGGATTGGAAACGATCCCGCTAAGGATTGAAATGGCGAGACTTTTGTGACAATGCTGGATGCGTTGCACAAAAAAGTCTCGCCTTTTTTGCTGCAACCATAAGAAAGGGCGATATGGATGGGAAATAAGCATCTGATCTGGGAAAAAAGTAAGGAAGAGCTGCTGGAGGAGTTCTCTTGCAGTGAAAACGGTCTGACGGGACAGGAAGCCTCCGCCCGTCAGGAGAAGTACGGACGCAACGAATTGCAGTCCGGCGCAAAGAAGAGTACAATTCGCATCTTTTTGGAGCAGTTTGCTGACTTCTTGGTCATCATTCTGATTGGTGCAGCTACCGTGTCTGCGGTGCTGGGCGACTGGGAGAGCACGGTGGTCATTCTGGCGGTCATCACCATGAACGCCATTCTGGGTACCGTTCAGACGATTAAGGCGGCAGCGTCGCTGGACAGCCTGCGGCAAATGTCGGCGCCTACCGCAAAGGTGCTGCGTGACGGCCAGTTTATCCAGATCCCCGGCCATGAAGTGACCGTGGGCGATGTGGTGCTGCTGGAGGCAGGCGACTCCGTCTGCGCCGACGGCCGACTGCTGGAATCTGCCAGCCTGAAGTGTGCGGAGTCCGCTCTGACCGGCGAGAGTCTCCCGGTGGAGAAGTCCGTGGAGCCGATTGAGGGCGATGTGCCTCTGGGTGACCGTAAGAATATGGTGTTCTCCGGCA
>RCNI01002439.1_pt1 | contig 11795 bp, 16 predicted proteins | sample 2041151 | NCBI WGS metagenome assembly RCNI01 (sample SAMN09708214, study PRJNA481090) | feces metagenome | isolation source: feces | place: Antarctica: Albino Rookery
AAGTTGAAGACAAACTTGATATAAGTACTTCAATAATAGGTGCCGGTATTCATATTATCGTAGCCGAAAAAATTTAAAAAAACTAAAAAGCTTATTGATTTTTAGTGGCAGTATAAATTACTTCACTTTATTTATCTCTAAGCTTTTTATTTTATGCTATTTTAATTTCGCGTTCCTTTTAAATAAATAAACCAATATCCCGCACCGACCATACATCCTCCTGTAATATTACCTAAAGTAACAGGAATCATATTCTTTATAAATCCAATCCAGTTAAGGCTGTCGGCTAAAATCCCATATTCACCTGCTGTAAAAATGCCTGCAGGAATACTGAACATATTTGCTACGCAGTGTTCAAATCCGCATAGAACAAATACTGCAATAGGCATATACAGCCCCATAACTTTCCCCTGCACTTCTGTCGATGCAGCTGCAATCCATACTGCTATGCAGACAAGAATGTTACATAAAATTCCCTTTAAAAAAGCATCTGCAAAACCCAGTTCCGTTTTTGCCACAGCAGTTGAAACAAGTAGATTTGCAAGTTCCTCGTTAAACATATCAGGAACATGACTGTATACAAAAGCAAGGGCGATTAAAAGAGAGCCTATTAAATTGCCCGCATATACAATTATCCAATTCTTCAACATTGCAGAAATGGAAATTTTCTTCTCAAGGGCTGAAATAATAATTAAACAGTTTCCGGTAAAGAGCTCACTTCCCGCAAGGATAACCATTATAAGGCCTGACGGAAACACTGCCGCATTAAAAATACGTGAAAGTGAAGGGTCGGTAGCAGTACACCCTGCTATAGCAGAACCTGCACCTGCAAAAGCAATAAATATCCCTGCCATTACTCCAAGGCATAACATACGGAATGTTGTAAGTATTGTCTTTTTTATTCCTGTATTAATAAAACCTGTTGCTATCTCTGCTGGATTTAACATCATTATCTCCTTAATGCTGATAAAAATATATTTTATTATACTATATTTTCTTTAATCAGACTATCACAATTTAAAAAGGACTGTTTGACACAGTCCTTTCAGACTGTAGACAAAGTCTCGAATGAGTACACTCATTTCGGGACTTTGTCTTTTAGTTAATTCTAATAAAATATTGAAATTCTAACATTTTAAGAAGAATTTCTGATATAATACTGATATAAATGCAAAGGATAAAGAAGGATAAAGGTTGGAATATCATGATTACTAAAAATAAGAAAAATACCAATCAGGTACAGATTGTTTCGATGGAAGATATGATTCCCGATGATCATCTTCTTAAAAAAATCGATAAATATATAGATTTCAATTTCATTTATGATCTTGTAGAAGAAAAATATTCACAGGAACACGGCAGACCAAGTATTGATCCTGTTATGCTGATTAAGATACCAATGATTCAATATATGTTTGGAATTAAAAGTATGAGACAGACGATTAAAGAAATCGAAGTGAATGTAGCATATCGCTGGTTCTTGGGCCTGGACTTCTATGACAAAGTACCCCATTTTAGCACTTTTGGAAAGAATTACAAAAGACGTTTTGAAGGAACCGATCTTTTTGAACAGATTTTTCAGCAGATACTTTTACAGTGCATGAAAACTAAAGCGATTTCAACAGATACACTGTTTGTTGATGCAACGCATGTTAAAGCCTGTGCGAACAGAAAGAAATGCAAGAAGATTGTAGTGGCAAAGAAGCAGGCAAGATTCTATGAAGATGCACTCAGAGAAGAGATAAACAATGATAGAGAACTTCATGGGAAAAAGCCGTTTAAATATGAAGATGACCAGGATGATATTGATCATGGCGATAATACCTCTGGTAATCCTGAGGAAATTAATGATACCAAAACAAAGAAAGTCAGTGAAACAGACCCTGAAAGTGGATGGTTCCACAAGGGTGAACACAAAGAAGTTTTTGCATATGCAGTAGAGGCTGCATGTGATAAAAATGGCTGGGTTATTGATTACACTATTCACCCAGGTAACGAACATGACAGTACAACCTTCCCAACACTTTATGAAAAACTCAGGAAACTTAATCCGAAGCAGATTGTAATGGATGCAGGATATAAAATTCCAGCCATAGCTAAAATGCTAATCGATGACGGCATAGAACCAGTTTTTCCATATAAGCGTCCAATGACGAAAAAAGGATTTTTTAAGAAATATGAATATGTATATGATGAGCATTTTGACTGCTACATATGTCCAAATAACGAGATACTAAACTACAGTACAACAGACCGTGAAGGATACAGGGAATATAAAAGTATGGCATATAAATGTGAAAGCTGCCCATATTTATCCCAGTGTACTGAAAGTAAGAATCATGTAAAAGTAATTACACGTCATATCTGGGAAAACTATATAGAAATTTGTGAAGATATCAGGCACAGAAAAGACACAAAAGATACATATGATTTAAGAAAAGAGACAATAGAGAGAATCTTTGGTACTGCAAAAGAAAATCATGGTATGAGATATACTCAGGAAATAGGTAAAGAAAAGATGGCGATGAAAGTCGGCCTGACTTTTACGTGCTTAAATATGAAAAAACTAGTAAATCTACTGGATAAAAGAGATTGGTTTACTAGTGATAAAAGACAATTTTTTGATATTTTACGTGATATCATCAATAATATGAATAATAATTTCAAATTGCAATGGATTTAAAAAAGAGGCAGCCAGTGAGCAAACTGATTGCCTCTTTTGTCTACAGTCTGATCTGAAACAACCTCGTAAGAGGTTGTTTTTTTTTATCTTGTGCCTGAGGCATTAAGTACATTCTTAATCTTATGCTGTACCATTCTTGTGATTGCATCTCTTCCCGGTCCAAGGTATTTTCTTGGGTCGAATTCAGCAGGATTTTCTGTTAAAACTCTTCTGATTTCTGCAGTCATGGCAAGTCTTAAATCAGTATCGATATTAACCTTACAGATACCGTATTTAACAGACTCACGAATCATTTCTTCGGGTACTCCCTGAGCTCCCGGAATTTCACCACCATACTGGTTGCATCTGTCAACGAATTCTTTTAGTACAGATGAAGCACCGTGAAGTACAAGAGGTGTTTCAGGAATCAGTGAATGGATTTTCTTTAATCTTTCAAAGTCAAGGTAAGGCTCACCTTTGAACTTGTAAGCTCCATGGCTTGTTCCGATAGCAATAGCCAGTGAATCTACACCTGTTCTTTCAACAAATTCAGCCGCTTCGTCAGGATCGGTAAAAGTAGCAGATCTTGCGTCAACTTTTATGTTGTCTTCTACCCCTGCAAGTTTTCCCAGTTCAGCTTCGACAACAACGCCGTGAGCGTGGGCATATTCTACAACTTCTTTTGTTAAACGTATATTTTCTTCAAAAGGATGTTTTGATCCGTCAATCATAACTGAAGTAAAGCCGTCATCTACGCATTTTTTACAGATATCAAAATTTTCACCGTGATCAAGATGAAGAGCTACATCAACACCTGTATCAGCAATGGCAGCTTCTACTAATTTTACAAGATATGCAGGTTTTGCGTATTTTCTTGCACCTGCGGAAACCTGAAGGATAAGTGGTGCATTTTCAATTTCTGCAGCATCTACGATCCCCTGAATGATTTCCATATTGTTTACATTAAATGCTCCAATGGCAAAATCACTGTTGAGTGCTTTTGCGAACATTTCTTTTGTTGTAACTAAAGCCATATGTAGTAACCTCCCTGTCTCAAATAAATCTACATTTTCATTATACACTATATTGGCAACTTTTCAACGAGTTCCATAACTTTTTTCATATCCGGGAGGGAAGATGATATCCCGTCCTGAGAGAGATTGTTTAATCGATCCATTAAATTTAACAGTGTTCTTGCATTATCAAAAAATGCATCTAATTCCAAAGTCTGAAAACCAGGACCTGAAAAATCAGCTCTTTTACTTAGAAAAAGCAGAAGAAGTAAAATCGGAATAGAATTTTTAGGCATAATGCACCTCCTTTGTCTATAAATATAGTATGAAATTAATTTATCAATGTGCATATATTATAGAGAAAGAGGTGAAAAAATGAGTATAGACGATAAAACAATCATGGAACTTGCAAATCAGCTTGGAATTTCAGGGGACAAAAAAAGGACTGTGCAGAGGGCAAAGTCCTATCAGAATAAGAGTGATGGAGAGCTGGTTTCGGAGATTCTGCAGCTAAAAGAAAAGCTGAAAGCAAAAAATATACCTTATGATAAACAGGTGGAAATGGTAAAAAGTCTTATGCCGATGATGAATGGCGAACAAAAAGCCCGATTGATTAAAATCATCGAGCTTTTACAATCATAATTATTGAGTTACCTGTTTTGCAATGTCTGTCCGGGTGCAGCCTTCGGGGAAAGTATAGGTTGTAGCTTTTATACTTTCAGGATTGTATCCGGCATCATTGCAAACCTGAACAAACTGATCATACGAATCAAATAATTTAGCATTAATCAGAACATCTACTGCAGCACTGGCACTTCCTCCCTGTATTGTTACATGTACTTCTTTTGAAAGAGTACCGTTATTCCAGAGAGAATCGCTTTTCTGCTTAGAGGCAGAAGGTGCAGTTTCTTCCTTATTGTCGGTGGAATCAGATTCATCGGTAACTTCTGACTGAGATGTCGTTGTTGTATGCGTTTCTTTTGCGAGAGTAGAAGGATAATTCATGATAGCATCCATTCTCCATGCAATTAGAAGTCCTGCTAAAACAAGAATAACAAGCGACAAAACAATGTCATTTTTGTCATACAAAAAATCTTTTAAACGATTCATTTTATTCCTCCTCTACATATATAATAATTTAACACACTTTCTCATAAAGAACAAATATTTTTTTGATTTGAGCGCGCCTATGTTGTATAATATTAAGTATGATTAAGATAGAAATAGGTAGAAATGAACAGAACCAGAGACTGGACAAGTTCCTTAGGAAATATTTGGAAAATGCACCACTTAGCTATATATATAAGACAATCCGAAAAGATGTAAAGGTTAACGGGAAAAGAGGAAAAGAAGACAATATATTACAATTAGACGATGAAGTGTGCCTTTACATTTCAGATGAAGATGTTCGGAAGTTTCAAAGAAAAGCAAGAAAGGTGAGATCTAAAAAACAGTTTAAAGTCGCCTACGAAGATGAAAATATTCTTGTTGTAGAGAAACCTTTCGGTCTTTTGACTCACGGCGATCATACGGAGAAAAAGAATCACCTTACCAATCAGGTTGTAGATTACCTGATTGAGAAGGGAGACTATAATCCGAGAATAGAGCGTACATTTGCTCCTGCACCGGTCAATCGTCTTGACCGAAATACAACAGGACTTGTTTTGTTTGCAAAAAATTATCCGGTGCTTCAGGAACTTAACCGTCTGATGCGAGAGAAAAATAAGATTAAAAAGTACTATATGACCATTGTCAGTGGAAAGCTCGAGAAAGAACTTGTACTAAGAGACAGAATGGTAAAGGACTCCCGAAGAAATAAGGTGACTGTGGTTTCAGAGGATAAAGAAGGTCTTCTGATGGAGACCATTGTCAGACCGTTAACCGGAAATGACAGGTATACTCTTGTTGAGGTAGAAATTATTACGGGACGCACACATCAGATCAGAGCACATCTTGCAAAGGCCGGTTACCCGATAATCGGTGATGTAAAGTATGGGGATAAGAGGGTAAACCGTTTTGTGAATGAGAAATTCGGTTTGACAACACAGCTTCTTCATGCATACAAGTTAAAATTTAATCTGACACACAGTGAACTTGAATATTTAACAGGCAAAGAAATAAGGGCAGATTTACCTTTTGAATTTAAAAGAATAAAAGAGACTCTATTGGTAAAGAATAGATAGGAGACAGGTAAAAATGAAGGAATGGATTAAAGATATTGCTATAGCAGCAGCGATTGCTTTTGTGATTGTTCAGTTTGTAAAACCTACAATTGTAAAAGAAAGTTCAATGGAACCTAATTTTTATGAGAACAACTATCTTCTTGTGAATCGTCAGGCTTACACCTTTAAAGAACCGGAGCGCGGAGATGTTATTGTATTTCACTCATCTCTGGTTCAAAGCAATGGCCATGAGAAACTCCTGATTAAGCGAGTAATCGGTTTGCCGGGAGAAGAAATAGATATTTCTGAAGGACAGGTATACATTAACGGGGAACCTCTTGAAGAGGATTATACTAAAGAAGGATTTACGACTGGAGAACTGACAGGTTTTGTTGTACCTGAGGGACAGCTCTTCTGTATGGGAGATAATCGAAGAGTGAGTATAGACAGCCGTTCGGAAGAGGTCGGATGCGTAAAGAAGGATGACTTGCTCGGTAAAGTTTTTGTACGGCTTTACCCATTTAATCAGATAGGACTGATTAGGAATCCATATTAAAATATTAATTTAGGGTAGGAGTAGATTTCAGGGTAAGAGATTATGAAAGAGAACATAAAAGACTGGATTAAGACAGTGTCTACAGCAGTGGTTTCAGCAATAATTATCATGCAGTTTGTTATGCCGACAAATGTATATGGAGGATCAATGGAACCTACCTTTCTGCATAATGACTATCTGCTTGTAAGCCGTCAGGCTTATGCCGGAAACAGGATGCCGCAGAGGGGAGACGTTATTGTTTTCGAATCAGAACTGAAAGACGAAGAAGGCAATAATAAGGTACTGATAAAAAGAATAATAGGACTTCCGGGAGACAGAATTGCCGTAAATAGCGGAAGAGTTTACATAAATGGAGAACTGATAGAAGAGAACTATATCAAAGATGATTATACAACGGGTAAGGTTATGCCGATGGAAGTTAATGAGGATAGTTACTTCTGTATGGGAGATAATCGTATACGCAGCAGGGATAGCCGTGATGTATCTGTTGGAACCGTCAAGAAAGAAAAGATTTTAGGAAAGGTATTCTTTCGGGTTTATCCATTTGAAAAATTTGGGAAAATCGGAGATAAAAAATAGTGAAAAAAACGCTGGTCTTTATTCTTTCCGCTGTAGTTGCAATTCTGCTTGCAATTCTGACAGCATCGGCATTTCAGATTATTACAATTACAGATAACAGTATGCTTCCTACGATTGAAGAGGGACAACATGCAGTGATTAGCAGATGGGCATATAGAAACACAGATCCAAAGAGAGATGACTTTGTTGTTTTTACCAACAAAGTCTACACAATAACAGGAGAGGGTTTCCTAATGACCAAGAGAATTATCGGACAGCCATCTGATAAAGTAATGATGACCGGTGAATCTGTTTATGTTAATAATAAAGTGATAGATGAAGACTATACTTTTATGAAAAGTCCATATGAGTTTGAGGAAAAGGTAGTTCCGAAAGACAGATATTTTGTCCTTGGAGACAATCGGACATATAGTACAGACAGTAGAAATGAAACTGTGGGTATGGTTGATAAAAGGGATATAATCGGAAAGGTAATTTTTATATGGTAAAGAGAGAACTGAAATTAGTGGCGAATAATAAAAAAGCCCGTCACGATTATTTTATTGAAGATGTATATGAAGCAGGTATTGTTCTTACCGGTACGGAGATAAAGTCGGTAAGAGCAGGTAAGGTAAGCATTAAAGAGAGTTATGCCAAGATTGAAAAGGGAGAAATGATTCTTTATGGAATGAATATCAGCCCTTATGAGCAGGGAAACCGTTTTAATGTTGATTCCCTGCGTCCACGGAAACTCCTTTTACATAAACAGGAAATCAGAAAACTTATCGGATATACGACACAGCAGGGACTGACTATTGTTCCGCTCAGAATGTACATTGATCTTAACGGTCGTGCAAAGGTTGAGATTGCAATGGCCAGAGGTAAGAAGAATTATGATAAGCGTGATGCTATTGCCAAAAAAGATGCGGCAAGAAAGATTGACAGAGCTATGAAGATGAGATAGTTAATCTTGACAAAGAAGCATACTTCGGCATATAATATATCGATAGCCCTGGTAGAGCTTTTATGGGGATGTAAAGGTTTCGACGGGGGCGGTGAATCAGGATAAGCGAGTCGTAGTCGCCAAGTCTACGTTAAAAGTGGCCGTTTAAATATAAACGCTAAAGAAAATAATAATTTCGCATTAGCTGCTTAATTTCGCAGCACGCGTGTCAGCCTCTGTTTACCTGTAGGCAGAGAATCTGGCATCGACCATACAGGAAAACCTTGCGAGAGTTCCCGGTATCGTAAGGGACCAACGGGATAGTTCTTCTTTCAGTCTGCTGATGGACGGTAAGAAGAGCGAATTTTAAAACATTAGCTGCACTCGGAGAAATTCTTGTGGAAGCGCTTTCGGACGCGAGTTCGACTCTCGCCATCTCCACCATCTTTTTGCTCTTGGAAACATTTTTCCAGGAGCTATTTTTATGCCCGAAACCAGCCTTGAAGTTTCAATGCTTCAGGGATTTTTTATTGGAATTTCAACCCTTATAGCCTGCAGGATTTTAGATTGCCTTGAAAAAAATCTTATGCATACAGACTATGTACATACATCGCAAAAAGATAAAAAATGTGAGGTAAAATGTGAGGTGAGACCGAAAATGCGAGGTGAAATGCGAGGTTACTATCGCTTTTGAAACTAACCAAATTTCGCATGGTAGCACGTTTTGATTACTTGCTTTATCATAAAAAGATTAAAAACATATATATAATTTTTACATGGCCATATCAACACAGGTATGGTCTTTTTTTATTAAAAATTTAAAGGAGGAAAATAAAATGACAGCCACCATTATAAAACCAAAAGTTATTGAATGTAGTTCAGAAGAGTTAGAGAAGCTGATGGAAGTGATTACAGGTGTATCGCAAGATGAAGAAGACTGTTACGAATGTGAAGGTGATTACGAGGTAATGATAGAGAGTGGTAAGGCTCTTGGAAGATTTATTGCAAGGGTTATTGAAAATCACTATCAGATGGCGGATGATCCTGAAGGAATATGTAAGTTATCAAGAGGATTTTCTGATTTATGTGATATAACCGATTCAGAATCTGCAACAGACCTGATTTTATCAGTACTAAGGGGATTCCATATGTATCCGGTAGCACTATATCTGGAAGAACTGATGGATTGTAATGATGAACAGTTTGCAGATTGTTTTATCTGCACTTTAAACAACTGCATTACAGATTATATAGAAGGAGCTGAGCTTTATGGGTAAAGTAATTTCTATATGTAATCAGAAAGGAGGAGTTGGTAAAACAACTACTACAACAAATCTTGGAGCAGCTCTTGTAAGAGAAGGGAAAAAAGTGCTCCTTATAGATGCAGATCCACAGGCAGACTTAAGCACCTGCCTGGGCTATGCAAACACAGATATTCTTGATGTTAACACAGCTACGGTAATGGCACGTTCTGCTAAAGAAGAAGATTTTAACGTAAAGGACGGTATCCTGAAAAACAAGGAAGGCATATATATTCTTCCTTCTAATCTTGAACTTTCTGCTATGGAAATGAGCCTTGTAGGAACAATGAACAGAGAGAGGATTCTAAAGAGGTATGTAGACAATGTAAAAAATGATTATGACTTTGTTTTAATTGACTGTATGCCTTCTCTTGGAATGATAACAATTAATGCCTTGGCAGCCTCAGACAGCGTAATTATACCTGTACAGGCTCAGTACCTACCAGCTAAGGGCATGGAACAACTCATAAAGACGGTTGCAAAAGTAAGACGATATGTTAACCCTAAGTTAAAAATTGATGGTGTCTTAATGACTATAGTAGATAAAAGAACAAATTTTTCTAAGGAAGTTCCGGAAATCATCAGGAACAGTTACGGCAATATTAAAATCTTTGAAACAGAAATTCCAGTAAGAGCCAAGTTAGCGGAAACAGCTGCAAGAGGAGAAACTATCTTCTTATATGAACCTAAAAGTGATATAGCGGGTGCATATAAGAATCTTGCAAAGGAGGTGATTCAGGATGTCCAAAGAGAAAAAGCCAAGCTTCACACTGAACACTGTAGATGATTTCTTTACTACGCAGGAAATGAGAAATGATGCAGAATTAAAGAGAATCCATAATATTGATATTGACCTTATTGACCCTTTTCCAGACCATCCATTTAAAGTAAAAGACGATGAAGATATGGAAAATCTGATGGAAAGTATTGAGAAAATAGGGGTAACTACTCCTGTAGTTGTCAGAAAGAAAGATGATGGCAGATATGAAATGATATCAGGACACAGAAGGTTAAGGGCATGTGAAAGACTGGGGGAAAGCACCATAAGAGCAGAGGTTGTTGACCTTAACAGGGATGAAGCAACTATTTATATGTGTGACTGTAACATGTACCGAAGTCAGATATTACCTAGTGAAAAAGCATTTGCATATAAGATGAGACTTGATGCAATGAATAGACAGGGAAAAAGAACAGACCTAACTTCGGACCCAGTGGGGCCGAAGTTAAATAGATCTAATGAGGAATTAGCAGAACAGGTAGGAGATAGCAAGTCACAGATTAAAAGATATATCCGTCTTACTGAACTTATCCCTGAAATCCTTGATATGGTAGATGAGGGCAAAATGGCAATGAGGCCTGCAGTTGAAATCTCCTATCTTCCAAAAGATTTGCAGGAGTCACTACTTGAAACTATGGATTATGAGCAGTGCACTCCATCTCATGATCAGGCATTAAGAATGCGTAGAATGCTAAGAGAAGGCATACTTAATCCAGAAACCATACTGGAACTTATGCAGGAGGAAAAACCAAACCAGAAAGAAAAGTATACCCTTAGAAAAGAAAAAGTGGATAGATTGATTCCTAAAGAGGTGCCTGCTACAAAGCGAGAGGACTATATCTTAGAGGCACTTGATTATTACGGCAGGTACAGAAAAAGACAGACAAGAGAACAAGAAAGATAGCAGGAGTATGCTGAATAATGCATAACGCTTTATCCCTTCCCTACAACCCTACCCTATTTACTAACTAACTTACTAAAGACAAGTAAATATATATTTTTCTTAGAATAAAGGCGAATAATAACCATCAGAACAAACTGGTGGTTTTACATACTTGCAAAATATAATTGCTATGACATAATACAGAAAAAGAAAGGAGAGCAAAGATGAAATCACAATTAAGAAGTAAAAGAATAATCATAGTGCTATTCCTCTGTATTCTAGTAGCAATCTGTTTTGTAAGTTATAAAAGTTCCCGATTAGAAAGTAAAAGTAAAGACCACACGGAAAAGAGCTATACTGGAACTACTTTTGGTTATAATCAGGAAGTAAATATGACAAAAGATAAAAATCTTGCAAAGGAGAGTGATTACCTTGATTTAACAATAAAAAGTGAGAATGACAAAGTATCAGCAGTTGAATCTAAAACAAAAATAAAAAAAGAAGAAAAACCTAAAATACAAGAACAGAATAGCAAAAATAAAGCGGGGATAGAAACCGCTACTAAACCTATTATGGAGCCTGAAATTAAACCAAATACTAAACCTGAGAAGAAGAAAGTCTGGATAGTTGATCAGAAAGCAGTCCCTGCTTGGGATGAAATTGTTGAGGATTATGACTTCCCAACAGGATATGATAGAGAATACTACTGGATTGAAGGTAGCGGAATCAGTGAAAAGTATTATTCAGGCCAGGAATTAAATAAAAGGTTAGATGAACTTGCTGATAAAGGAATTGTAGTTTCTTGGGGAAATGGTTCAGAATTTGTAAAAACAGGATATATGAAGAAAACCATTCATCATCCTGCAGTTCCTGAAAAAGGTCACTGGGAATGGAAATAAGTTATAACTAAAAAGGTAAGAGCCTAGACAGTCAATTAAG
>RCNI01001639.1_pt1 | contig 11793 bp, 6 predicted proteins | sample 2041151 | NCBI WGS metagenome assembly RCNI01 (sample SAMN09708214, study PRJNA481090) | feces metagenome | isolation source: feces | place: Antarctica: Albino Rookery
ATTAATTATGTGGTTAGTGTAAATATTCGCGCGTGAGGCGTCAAGATTTACGAAGTGAAAAGGTCCTGAGCAAGGTCCTTTTTTCTTTTTATATATACTTGTCTCTCCGTCTGGAGAGACAGTGTTTTTTGTCAGATGCTTTATTGGATTCCATATTGTCTGAGAATATTCAGAATAGGGCCTTCGATAGATTTTTCCCAGTTGAGATAGCCTAGTCCAGAAGGGTGGATACCGTCCACAGAGCTCTCCTCCTTGTCCATGCCGACGTCCGGAATAAGGTAATGGACGTTCTTGTATTTCTTCACGGCCTCTTTCATGAGCTTGTCGGCCATGGCGCGCTTCTTCTCCTCGAATTCTCTTTTTTCCAGATCGAAGTTGCCGCTCTGCCTGTAGATGGTCTGCATGAAGATGAGCGGAATGTCTGGATGCACGCTCTGGAGCTGCTCGATGAACGGGAAAAGCCTCTCGGCGATGGTCTCGGCAGAAGGATTGGAGAACGTGTCAAACAGCAGGGCATCCACGTCCGCAGCGTTGAGTACCTCCCCAAAATAAGGCTGCATCTCACATTCTCCAGTGCAGGCGAGGCTCAATACCTGCATGCCGGTCCTTCTCATGAACTGCATCGGAATGGTCATGCCGGAACGGGTGGTGCTGATGCCATGCATATAGCTGGAGCCGAACAGACCGATTCTATGACGGAAAGGAGAATCGAGATATTCGATGGTTGCATCCTTCTCCACACCAATCTTGACAGATTCCAGCTGGCTGTAGATAGGGAGATAAAGCAGGCATTCTTTTTCAGAATCGTCCATGTTCTCCATCAAAATGACATTTTCCTGATGCTTGAGGTCATCCGGGCAAGAAGCGTTGGCGAACAGCCATTTGCCATCTTTCTTGATATAGAGGTCATAGCCGCGCAAAGCATAGCCCATGGAATTGTTGCCCATGTTGCAATATTCGTACTTGCTTTTGACCGTAATGACAGAAGAATTGGTTTTGAATAGTACTGCCAGTCCGCTGGAACATCTTATTTTCTTTTCTTCAGATTCGGTGAAGCCGGGAAAATCCTCTGTATCCACCCTGTGATAGGGATTGTCTGTTTCGATGATTTTTCCAATAAGATTTAGTTCAGATGCTTCAGTAAATTTGTAGTCGTCATCGTCAGTTTGCGCATGTGTGCAGGATATTAGAAAGAGAACCTGCAGACCGATAAGCAGTAATGAAATTTTTTTCATGTATTAAATTTGAATATATCTACAAAATTAGTCAAACCGACTGAACAATGTTCGTCAATGTCGTTTTTTTTTCTTCTGAAAATGAAAAATATTGTCATTCTTATATTTTGGCATATGTTTTGCATTGATTGCAATCAAATAGTTTTTTCATAGGTTAAGTTTTAGGTTAGAATTTACTTTCGTGCGTAACTCGTTGTTTGATAATGCGTTACGCATTATTTATGTCCTGCCGGACCGGACGGGAGCCGATCGCCAGGATTCGGAGGCCATTAGCTGCCGTTTCAAAGGTGTTCTCAGGGTTGTCATTTCAGGTGCGCAAAGTTTTTACATAGGGTCCATAGGCAATTCGTAGTAGGGCATTGCTATTCTGCAACATCCGCTGGTTTTTCAGGTCTTTGCAGACGGACCAGAGGTAATTCGCAGTAGGGTAGAGGCGTTCCAGTGTTCAGAGCTATTTGTCCCTAATTCTCCATCTCTCCTCCTTTTCCCGAACCACATTTTCCCTTTTCCACCAGAATATTCCCGTACTTTCTCTTTCTACGAGCGGCCCGATTACCACCCAATTTTCCCATGTCTCCCGTTACCTTCATCTTTCTTTTTCCCCCAGAAGTTTCCCATTTTCTTCCGAATCTCACACCTTCCACATTACCCGATTACCCCCTCATTTCACTTATCCACCCAGAACTCTCCTGTAGATTTTTTTTTCGCTTCTCCCGATTACCACCCAATTTTCCCATGTCTCCCGTTACCTTCATCCTCCTTTTCCACCAGAAGTTTTCCATTTTTCCTGAACCTTACCACCTTATTTTCTCCCGTTTCCGTTCCCCTCGAAAGGCCCATTTCTCCCAGATTGTCCCGCTTCCCACAACCCTCATTTTTCAGCCATTTCCTCTCATTTCAAGAGGAAAGAAACCCGAAAAAGCAGCAAAAAAGCCATGTAACAATAATGTTATCACTTAAAACCTTTGTGTTATATAGATTGATATTTAACATATTACATAGAAATACACACTTTCCTGCCGATATTCCCTTTTCTCCAAGTCTATCTCGGAAAAATGCCTGGTGCCCCCTTACTCCGCCCTTGAAATCCGCCCTCTGCCCGCCCCGATCAGTAGGGGAACGCCTCGCCCCATACCATTCCCCACATCCGTGAAATGCTTATATCTGCCATGTTGCCTCAGACCAAGCACCCCACTGCGAGGAAATCCCATTCAGGAGCTCGCCGCAGCAGAGGGGAGGCCCTAGAAATCCGGCAGCCTGCGATTGTATTGGCCGGCTGTCATCCTTTTGGCGTTCTCACTCTTCGGGAAATGCTTCTGTCCAGCATCGTTCCGCCTGTAGGGGGTAGAGGGAAATGTCGGATTTTCTCACTTTTGTAAAGTACTGAATTACAATCTGTTGCAAGACTGCTCAAATTTAGGATTTCCGCCTCCCTGGTCTTTATGGGGGTAGAGGGAAATGTCTGATTTTTCAACTTTTATAAGATGCTGAAAGACAATCGGTTGTAAGACCATTCAAATTTAGGATTTCCGCCTCCCTGGTCTTTATGGGGGTAGAGGGAAATGTTGGATTTTCTCACTTTTGTAAAGTGCTGAATTACAATCTGTTGCAAGACCGCTCAAATTTAGGATTTCCGCCTCCCTCTTGTCTGGAAGCCCTGGAAGGATAGGGAAGGCGGTGAAGCTCGTGAATTTCAGGAAGGTAAGAAAGCCCGGGCAGAGTAGGAAGGTCAGGAATTTGGGAAAACTCAGGAAGGTCGAGAGATCAGAGGAATCAGAAAGGTCAGGAAGCTGAAGAAGCTCGGGGAGTGGGGCATTGTATGCACCGGCGAAATGGCCGAGGCATTATTCTAACAATGCGGAGTTCAACAAAATGCGGTGGGCACTATTTCAGCAAATGCCGTGGCGCTATTGCAACAGCGTTGGCAGGCCGAGAATGAATCCGCTGATGAGCGGATCCAGATAGTCCTGAAGGACAACTCGCAGTACGGAAAGGGCCTTGTTGAGTTCTCTCGTGACCTTCCCGGTGGAGATATTGTATTTCTGGGCAATCTCACGGCAGGTCATCCCTTTGATGCGGTTGAGCATGAAAATGTCAAAGGACAGCTGACTCATTTTCGAATTGGAGCCGGCAATCAGATTCTGCATCTCATGAACGAGAATCCCTTTATACATCTCGTCGGAGCCAAGATCCTCCATATCCGCCTGGGTAATTCCCCGGAATCTTTCATCCTGCTTGTTTCTCGTTTTGAGAGCGTTCAGACACCGGTCCCGGACGGTCATCATCATATAGGAACGGAGAGCATCTTTGGACTCGACATGGATGTCCTTCTTCTCAAGAAGATACATGACACTTTCGGAAACGATGTCCTCTGCCAGTGACGAGTCACCGACAAACAAGCGAGCCAGACGGATGAATTTCTCCCTTTCCAGAAAAAGACTCGCCACCATTTCTCTTGTCATTGCTTCAGGATGGGGCATGTTCAGGTTCAAAAATATTCTATAAAAGTAAAATCTTTTTTAAGATTATCCAAAAATATGGTTTCTAGACTGCATTCTGAGAATAAAATTGAAAAAAGTCACATAAAAACCGATACAAACGTCCGTTTGGATTGTTATATATATGGAATGCCTGAAAAGCCCCGGTCAAGACCGGCCGCCAAGACACAAAAAAGAGGCCCCCGAGAAAGCCCGACCCCTCCGGAAATGCCAATGTGACAGGAAAGAAAGAGTGAACCGAGAGAGCAGGAGCACCCCAAGAGCGCAAAGGGAGCAACTTATAAAACAAAATGAAACAGAAAAAACCAGAAGAATATGAAATACACAATTGACGACATTTTCAGTTACTGCCGCGGAGAATTTTCCGAGAGCGAGAAGAAGAAGTTGGACGAATGGATCCTTGAATCCCCATCCAACAAACAATTCTACATCTCTGCCCGGCAGACATACCAGCAACTACTCGTGAGAGGGGATGACGGACAGATTGATGTCCGTATGCGTGCCGCATCGGACCGCATCGCCCGGAGGAAGCGCAACTTCATCATTACGGCGGTCAACATGGCAGCGGCCCTGCTCCTTTTCTTCGGTCTCACCTGGTATCATGACATGAAGATGGACCGTCAGATGGAGGAGATCCTGCTCTCGCTGGCAGTTCCGGCAGGACAACGAGCCGACCTGACCCTCGCCGACGGCACAAAAGTGAGCCTCAATTCAGGAACGGTCCTGCATTATCCACCTGTCTTTTCCGGAAAGGAAAGGAAGGTCCGTGTGGAAGGAGAGGCACGTTTTGATGTAATCCACGACAGTCGTCATCCTTTCATTGTCGAAACCTATGCGGCCGATGTCAAGGTACTGGGAACCAATTTCGTAGTCTACGCCGAGGAAGAGGCCGGAGAGTTCTCCACCTCATTGATCGAAGGACGGGTAAGAGTGACAGACCGCAGTGACAGGACCGGCACCTGGACGCTGGAACCGAACCAGACCATCATCCTTGAGAACGGCAAGTACCGCATCGAGAACAGGTTGGATCCACAGGCACTCTACTGGACGGACGGCCTGCTGAACATAGAGGACATGTCCTTCTCTGACCTGCTGAAGAGGATGGAGAGAATATTCGATGTCAAGATAAAGGTACGCAGAACCGACATGCCGCAGCTTGAGGGATCAGTCGGACAGATCAGGGTATCTGACGGCATTGAGAATGCACTCAAGGTACTCCAGTTCCTGACCGATTTCAGCTACACCCGGGACGGAAACACCATCTACATAGACTAAGGCGCTGACAAAGCCCTCCCCACATAACCGATAACTAATAATCAATAATAATACTGAGTGATGAATCAAAACGTACTCTACAAGAAACTCTGTAGATTCTCTTGTTTTATCCTCATCCTCCTGGCAACGGCGGTTCAGGCCGCATCAAAACCGCAGGGGGACGAAAAGATTACCTTGTCCTTTGAGAAAGCCTCTCTGGAGAAGGTGATGGATGCGATAAAGCAACAATCGCAGTATGTCTTCGTCAACCAAGGCGTGGACATCAGTAAACCAGTGAGCATCCATGCGGAGAAGCAGCCCGTGAAGGAAGTCTGCCGCATCGTCTTCGGACAGCTTCGTGTGGAATGGAAAATTTTTGGAACCACCATCGTCATCAAGAACCTGCCAGAGGAAAAGCCTCTGTCCATTTCCGGAACTGTCAAAGGAACCGATGGAACCCCATTGGTCGGCATTTCCGTCTATGTGCAAGGAACCCAGGTGGGAACCGTCACCGATCTGGACGGCAGGTTTTCGTTGGAAATACCTGTAGAACAGCTGGACGGGAAGTTGGAGTTCAACAGCATCGGCTACGAGACCCAGGTCTTCCAATTGGGCAAAAGGACGCTCTACAACATTGTCATGAAAGAAGAGACGGTCGCTCTTGAAGGCACCGTCGTGACCGCCCTCGGCATCCGCAGGGACGAGAAAGCGCTGAGCTACAACGTGCAGCAGGTGGATTCTGACCTGCTCACTGACGTGAAAAATGCCAACTTCATCAATTCTCTCGCAGGAAAGGTGGCAGGCGTGACCATCAACGCCTCTTCCTCCGGAATCGGTGGAGCAGCTAAAGTGGTGCTGAGAGGCAACAAGTCCATTTCCCAGTCCTCCAACGCCCTCTACGTCATTGACGGTATTCCAATGTATAACTTCGGCGGTGGCGGCGGTACCGAATTCGACTCCAAGGGAGCAACCGAATCCATCGCCGACCTGAACCCGGAAGACATCGAGAGCATGTCTGTCCTCACCGGAGCGGCTGCAGCAGCCCTCTACGGCAGTGAGGCAGCCAACGGTGCCATCATGATCACGACCCGCAAAGGAATGTCCGGCGGCGTGAAAGTGACCTTCAGCAGCAATACCGAGTTCCTCGACCCTTTTGTACTGCCCAAATTCCAGAACCGATATGGTACAGGACTCAACGGCAAGAGTGGCGGCAGCGCCGTCTATAGCTGGGGACCGAAGATAGCGGAAGGAGCCCGATTCGGCTACACCCCGATGGACTACTTCAATACCGGCATGAACCTGACCAATGCTTTCTCTCTGAGCGGCGGTACGGACAAGAACCAGACCTATCTCTCCGTAGCGGCCGTCAACTCTGACGGCATCATCCCGAACAACCGATACGACCGCTACAACTTCACTTTCAGAAATACCACTTATCTGCTGCAGGACCGGCTCCGCATCGACATGTCCGCGAGCTACGTCAAGCAGATGAGCCTGAATATGACCAACCAGGGTGTCTATTCCAACCCACTGGTTCCGGTCTATCTTTTCCCGAGAGGGGACAATTTCGACTTCTACCGCACCTTCGAACGCTACAACCCTGCCTCCAAGATGATGGAACAGTTCTGGGGCACCGACCTCGTGGGTGACAAACGAATGCAGAACCCCTACTGGATCAACTACCGCAACCTCCGCAACGATAACCGTGACCGTTATATGGCGACCCTTACGGTCGGCTATGACATCACCGACTGGCTCAACCTGACCGGCCGTGTGAAGATGGACAATACCAACAACCTCTTCACGGACAAACGCTACGCATCCACCGAAATCACCATTGCAGAAGGCAAGAACGGCTTCTATGGCGAGGAAAGGGGACTGGACAAGCAGACCTATGCCGACCTCATGCTCAACCTGGACCGGAACATCGGCAGGGACTGGAGCATCGTCGCCAACCTGGGTGGATCGTACAACAGCATCCAGACCAGCAGCTTCAAGTACAGCGGACCAATCCGAGAGAACGGTCTGGCCAACATCTTCAATGTCATGGACTTGGATGACACCAAGAAAAAGGCGGAGAAACACGGTTGGCACGATGAGACACTGTCCCTCTTCGGCAGCTTCGAACTGGGCTGGAAGAAGATGCTCTACCTGACAATTACCGGACGTAACGACTGGGCTTCCCAGCTTGCCGGTTCCAGCAGCAAGTCCTTCTTCTATCCATCCGTCGGTCTCTCCTGGGTACCTACCGCAGAATGGGACATGGGAGCACTGAGCTACCTGAAGGTGAGAGGCTCCATCGCATCGGTCGGTATGCCTTTCCCAAGGTTTCTGACCATGCCAACTTTTGAATACGACTACACTTCCAAAATCTGGAAGGACAAGACCCACTATCCTATCACGGACCTGAAGCCGGAGAAGACGACCACCTATGAGGTGGGACTGGAAATGACCTTCTGGAAGGACCTCAGCCTGAACCTGTCCTGGTACCTGGCTGACACTTACAACCAGACCTTCGACCCTCATCTTCCTCCTTCATCGTCCTACACGACCATCTATCTCCAGACTGGCAGCGTGCGGAATACGGGTGTCGAGGCGAGCCTCGGCTACGACCACACCTGGGACGGCTTCAACTGGAACAGCAACTTTACGTTCAGCTGGAACCGGAATGAAATCAGGGATCTGGCATCCAATGCCGTGAATCCCATTACGGGAGAGCCGCTCAACATCACCGAACTGCAGATCAAGGGACTGGGCAAGGCACATTATCTTCTCCGGAAGGGTGGAACGCTGGGAGACCTCTATACGACTTCCGACCTCAGCTGCAATGACAGGGGATACATCGAGCAGGACAAGAACCAGGATATCTCCATGGTGGACGACGGAGAGGAAAAGTATCTGGGAACCGTCTTCCCGAAATACAACATGGCATGGCGAAACGACTTCAGCTGGAAGGGACTTCACCTCGGACTGCTCTTCTCCGGCCGTATCGGTGGCATCTGCTACTCGGCAACCCAGGCGAACCTCGACCTCTACGGTGTGTCCGAGGATTCGGCTCAGGCCAGAGACAACGGTGGAGTGCTGATCAATGGCAGGACCATGATGGATGCCCAGAAGTGGTACCAGAAGGTCGGCTCACAGGAAGGCCTTCCGCAGTACTACACCTATTCCGCCACGAACTTCCGTCTCCAGGAACTCAGTCTGGGCTACACGCTGCCGAGAAAATGGTTCCGCAACAAGATGGGAATGACCCTATCCTTTGTGGGACACAATCTGTGGATGATCTGGAACAAGGCACCGTTCGACCCGGAAGCCATCGCATCGACTGGCAACAACTACCAGGGCATCGACTTCTTCATGATGCCGAGCCTGCGCAGCCTGGGCTTCAACGTGAAACTTGATTTTTAGGAGGACAGAGACATGAGATATAGAAACATATTATTAGTGATAGCCACAGCGGCCGTTTCCTTCTCCTGTGAAGAACGCTTCGAGATGCTTAACACCAATCCCAACGAAGTGACCGCAGAGCAGATGGAAACCAACAACTACCGCACAGGAACCAAGGTACTTGCCCTCCAGAACCAGGTAATCCCGGTTGAGGAACACATGTACCAGTTCAATGAAGCGCTGACCGGAGGACCGTTCGCCGGCTATACCGGTTCGACCGTCGATACCTGGCTGACCCGGTTCGAAACTTTCAATCCGTCAGCGGACTGGCGCAAATGGCCTTTTGCCAATGTCATCACCGAAACCTATGCCCCTTACCGTGGCATTCTCGACTCCAGGGATGACATGGCGATTGCCTTCGGCAACCTCATGAGAGTTGCCATCATGCACCGTGTGACCGACTGCTACGGCCCTATCCCTTACAGCGACATCCTTACCAACGAATCTATCTTCGTCAAATACGACAGCCAGGAGGAGGTCTATAGAAAGATGTTGGAGGAACTGGATGCTGCCATAAGTGTCCTGGAGCAGAACAGAAACCTGGATGCCTCCGCATGGAGCAAGTACGACCAGGTCTATTTCGGTAACATCGGCCAGTGGTGCCGCTATGCCAATTCCCTCAAGTTGAGGATGGCGATGCGGATGAGCTATGTGGAGCCGGAACTGGCCAAGACCAAGGCGGCAGAAGCCATCGCCGCTGGAGTGATTTTGTCCAATGCCGACAATGCCGCCATGCATGCGGTCGAGAACCGCACAACCCTTCTCTTCAACGACTGGAACGACCACCGTGTGGGAGCGGACATCATCTGCTACATGAATGGCTACAACGATCCGAGACGCGAGAAGATGTTCACCCAGGTGGATGTCAAGGAAGAAGGGAAGACCGTGAAGGGGTACGCCGGAGTGAGAATTGGCAGTGACATTTCCAGCAAGGACGCTTTTGTTCATGCCTATTCCAGCATGCTCGTCAGAAGCGGAGATCCTTATCTCTGGATGAATGCTGCCGAGGTCAGCTTCCTCATGGCGGAATATGAACTGCGCTGGGGAGACCCAGCCCGGGCCAGGGAACTCTACGAAAACGGCATCCGGCTTTCCTTCGAGGAGAGGGGAGCCTCCGGAGCGGAAGAATATCTGGCAGACAATACCAGCAAACCAGATTCCTATACCGATCCGCTGGGAGATTACAGTGTCTCACGCAAACCGAGTGAGATTACCATCCAATGGGATGACGACGCAGACAGGGAAGTCAATCTTGAACGCATCATCACCCAAAAATGGATTGCCATCTATCCGCTCGGTGTAGAAGGGTGGTCCGAATACCGCAGGACCGGCTATCCGAGACTGTTCGATGCCCCACAGGACAAGAGCGGCGGTACGGTGGATCTCAACCACCATGCACGCAGACTGCCTTATCCGGTAGAAGAATACCAGCAGAACCGTGAGAATCTGGAGGCGGCAATCACTCTGCTCGATGCGGAGAGCACCGGAGACAGGAACGGTGACAAGATGGGAACTCGCCTTTGGTGGGATGTCAAACCTTATAAAGACTAATGAAGATGAGAAAGACAATATATAAGATGATGGCATGGTCCATACTGCTCACTCTGGGACTTTCGTCCTGCAGTGACTGGGTGCTGCCCGAGAAGGTCGGAACACAGACGACCTTCCCTTGGGAGGAGGATGCAGACACATGGAATGCCTACTTCGAAGTGCTGAACGTTTACAAGGAAAGGCAGCATAGCATCGTCTATGCCTCCTTCCACAATGCGGATGACCAGGGAGACGGGGAACTGAACTACATGAGGAATCTTCCGGACAGTCTCGACATCGTGTCTTTGACCAATGCTGACCGCTTCAGCGGAGCGGACCGGGAAGATCTGGAATGGATGCATCGCATGGGAACGAAAGTTCTCTATCAGGTGGACTATGCCGGACGACAGGATGAATTCAAGGACGAGGCCACTTTGGGAGCCTATCTGGACCGGGTGGTCGCATCGGTAACTGAGTATGGGCTGGACGGGTTCTCCTTTACGGGACATCCGGACTTCTCTGGAGAGGACCCGATGGGGGAGAAAGCCGCATCTCTGCTCGTTGACAAGTTGGATCAGGAGGGCAAACTGCTGGTGTTCGAGGGCAATCCCCAATTTGTAGCAGAAGCGGACCGTGAACGGATCGACTACTATGTGCTGGACACCCGAAAAGAGGAATATGAACTGGATGTGAAACTGGCTGTACAGGAGGCTCGTCAACTGGGCATCCGGAATTCACGGATTCTCCTTTCTGCCGGAATGGACGGCACCATGACCGATTCCAACCTTCAGGAGGTGCCGCAGCTGGAACAGATCAGCTCGATGGTTCTTTCTCAAGGACCCTTGGCTGGCATGGCACTGTACGGGCTCGAAGGGGACTACTACCATCCTGGAACGAACTACGCCGGTGTCCGCCGTTTGATCCAGAAACTGAATCCGTCAAGATGACACTGAAACGAAATTAATGAATATAGATATGATGCATAATATGAAAACAAGTTTGCTTGTGCTGGTGGCAATGAGTGTGCTGAGCGTTTCCTGCGACCGCTTCGAGGTCAAGGAGAAGGTCTTTGACAACTCGGTCTATCTGGACGTGAGCGCCAAGCACTCCGTGCAGCCTGCCTCCTTCAGCAAGAAGGCCTATGCCTTGACGAAAACTTTGTCAGTGGAGATGGCCTATCCGGAAGAGGAGGACGTCACCGTGACGGTCTCCGTGGACAATGCTCTGGTCAGCGCCTACAATTCCAAGTATGGAACAGACTACGAACCGGTGCCGCAGCAGTACATGGATTTCAGCGAGAGTACTGTCACCATTCCAGCCGGCAAGACCACCTCCGAGACCATCGGAATCAATCTGAAAGGACTTCGTGGAGAAGGTGCAGAGGAGACAGGAGCAATGGAGATTGACCACAACTATCTGCTTCCTGTCCGGATTACCTCTGCCGGAATTTCTTCCATGAAGGGGGCGGATGTCGCCTACTATCTGGTCCGGAGAACTTCTGCCATCACGACAGCTGCCGACCTGACCGACAACTGGATCAAGTTCCCGTTGCTCGACCAGCCGGGACCGCAGGCGGATGCCTACAACGGACTGACTGCCATCACCTATGAGGCACTCATCAATATCAACCGATTTGATCTGAGCAACGGTTTCGGAGCCTGCGCCATCTCCACTATCATGGGAGTGGAGCAATACTGCCTGTTGCGCATAGGGGATGTCAAGTTCGAACGCCAGCAGCTCCAGTTTGACGGTAGCGGCGGCGGTTCCGAGTTCGGCAAATTCCCGGAAGCCGACCCTGCCAAGAAACTCTACGAAGGGGAATGGTACCA
>RCNI01001640.1_pt1 | contig 11772 bp, 8 predicted proteins | sample 2041151 | NCBI WGS metagenome assembly RCNI01 (sample SAMN09708214, study PRJNA481090) | feces metagenome | isolation source: feces | place: Antarctica: Albino Rookery
TGATTTAGTAGAACGTGCAGCGGAATACTTAACAGCGCCAGGGCTAGGCTCTCATATGGGGTCTTATACTCCAGGGTATCGTTTATTCTTCCAAGGCCTTTTTATGGCTCCTCATGTTGTATTGCAAGCCTTAAAAGGTGCAGCTTTTACAGCGGCGGTAATGAAACGCCTCGGTTACGATGTATTCCCAGCAGTGGATGCCGATCGTTATGACTTAATTCAAGCGGTGAATTTGCATGACGGTAAAGAGATGGAATATTTCTGCCAAGGCATGCAAGCGTACTCACCAGTAGATGCTTTTGTGGCACCAGTACCAGGAGATATGCCAGGATATACAGATCAAATTATCATGGCTTGCGGTGCTTTTGTACAAGGCTCCTCCATAGAATTGAGTGCGGATGGTCCTATTCGTCCGCCGTATACCATCTTCATGCAAGGCGGTATTGTATTTGAACATTCTATTCTAGGTGTACTTGGTGCAGCAGAAGAAATTCTAAAACATCGCAAGTAAGAATAGAGATAGCAAGAAATTAGAAGCATGGGTTAGTGGGCAAATCTACTAAGCCATGCTTTTTCTAAAATATAATAAAAAATCCTATTTTCTTAATAAATCTGATATACTAAAAAGATAGAATATATCGAAAACTTACATATATGTAAATATAAAGAGGTATAAATGAAAGCGAAAATTGCTGTTGCAATGAGTGGGGGTGTAGATAGTTCTTTAACTGCTTTGTTGCTGATGAAGGAAGGCTATGAAGTAGTAGGGATTACCCTCGAACTCTATGTAGATGGAGAAGAGGATGCGGCTGATACGAAAGCCGTTAGAGATGCACGGGCCTTTGCGGAAAAATATGGGATTGAACATCATGTGATTCATGCTAAAACAGCATTTAAAGAATCGGTGGTGGATTATTTCTTAAATGAATATAAAAACGGTCGCACGCCAAATCCGTGTGTATTCTGTAATAAAAATATTAAATTTAAATTGATGTTGGAAAAAGCCTTAGAATTAGGCTGTGAAAAACTCGTTACAGGTCATTATGCCCAAGTACGTTATAACGAAGAAACAAAATTATATGAACTCCATAAAGGAGCGGATCCTAAGAAGGATCAATCCTATGTTCTTTATACGGTAGATCAACATGTGTTAGAACATGTGCTATTCCCTATTGGACATCAACATAAGACAGAAGTTCGTTCGATGGCGTCAGCATTAGAAATGCCAAATGCGAATCAACCAGATAGTTTAGATATTTGTTTCTTGCCAGATAATAATTATCAGGAATTTGTAGAAGCCCGTATTGGCAAGGATATAAAACCGGGTGAAATCGTCCATATTGATGGTACGGTGTTGGGGAAACATACGGGGATTCACAATTACACCATAGGCCAACGAAAAGGTTTGGGAATTGCTTATGCATATCCTTTATATGTGGTACAATTAGATGGTGAAAAAAATCGCGTTATCGTGGGACCGAATGATGCTTTATTCTCCCATACGATGATTGCTAAATCCTATAATTTTGTCAGTGGTATTCTTCCGGAAGGAACATTGCATTGCGAAGGCAAAATTCGCTATGCGGCGCAACCATCTCCTTGTGATGTAAAAATCTTGGAGGATGGTACTATGGAAGTTACTTTTGAAGCGCCACAACGCGCCATTACACCGGGACAGTCCGTTGTACTTTACGATGGAACACAAGTTTTGGGTGGCGGCATTATTGATAAAACCAAGTAGAAAGGAAAATATATGTCTACTGAAAATATTCGTAATTTTTGTATTATCGCGCATATCGACCATGGTAAATCGACCTTGGCAGACCGTCTCATTGAGCAAACGGGCACATTGACGAAACGCGAAATGGAAGATCAAGTTCTTGACTCCATGGATTTGGAAAGAGAACGTGGGATTACCATTAAAGCGCAAGCGGTTCGTATTCTCCATAAAGGGAAAGACGGTAAAGAGTATATGCTCAATCTCATCGACACACCGGGGCATGTTGACTTCTCTTACGAAGTATCTCGTTCCTTGGCGGCTTGTGAAGGCGCTTTGTTGGTAGTCGATGCAGCGCAAGGTGTTGAAGCCCAAACTTTGGCTAATGTATATATGGCATTAGAACATGATTTGGAAATCATTCCTGTTATAAATAAAATTGACCTTCCTTCTGCCGATCCAGAACGCGTGAAAAAGGAAGTAGAAGATGATATCGGATTAGATGCATCGGAAGCTATTTTGGCGAGTGCGAAGGCCGGTATTGGTATTGAAGAAATTTTGGATGCAGTTGTAGAACATATTCCAGCGCCAGAAGATCATTCCGATAAACCTACGAGAGCTCTTATTTTTGACTCTCGATTTGATGCATACAAAGGGGCGATTGCCTATGTTCGTGTTATGGAAGGTTCCATCAAAGCCAAAGATGTCATCCGTATGATGCATTCTAATAAAGACTTTGAAGTGACAGAACTCGGTGTATTTACACCATCTCTCGTGCCAGTAAAAGAATTGACATGCGGCATGGTAGGTTGTATCGCTGCGAGTATCAAAAATGTAGGGGATTGCCGCGTAGGTGATACGATTACATTGGCGAACCGTCCAGCAGAAAAACCATTGCCAGGTTACCGTAAAGCGACACCGATGGTATATTGCGGTTTATACCCAGTAGACAGTAAAGACTATGAAAACCTTCGTGATGCTTTAGAAAAATTACAATTAAATGATGCGGCATTAGAATATACACCAGAAACATCCTTGGCCTTGGGCTTTGGTTTCCGCTGTGGTTTCTTGGGCTTGCTCCACATGGATGTAATTCAAGAGCGTTTAGAACGCGAATACAATCTTAAATTGATTACAACCGCGCCGTCAGTACACTATAAAGTGTTCAAAACAAATGGCGAAGAAATTTGGATCGACAACCCAGCAGATTTACCACCTGTAACAGAAATCGACCATATTGATGAACCATATGTAAAAGCTACGACTATAGTGCCGAAAGATTATGTAGGCGTAGTTATGGAATTATCGCAGGAAAAACGCGGTATTTATCAGAGCATGCGTTATCTTGATGAAACAAGAGTATCTATCGTATATCATCTCCCATTAGCAGAGATTATCTACGATTATTTCGATAAAATGAAATCTTCTACAAGAGGCTATGCTTCTTTGGATTATGAATTGATTGGCTATCAAACATCACCAATGGTGAAAATGGATATCCTCCTCAATGGTGATCCTGTAGATGCTTTGAGTATTATCGTACATAAAGATAAAGCAGCGGCTCGTGGTCGTATGCTCGCTGAAAAATTAAAAGAATTGATTCCACGCCAAATGTTTGAAATTCCAATTCAAGCGGCTATTGGTAATAAAATTATCGCCCGTGAAACGGTTCGTGCGATGCGTAAAGACGTATTGGCGAAATGTTACGGCGGCGATATTTCCCGTAAACGTAAATTGTTAGAAAAACAAAAAGAAGGTAAGAAACGTATGAAATCTGTAGGTAATGTTGAAATTCCTCAAGAAGCTTTCATGGCGATCTTAAAAGTGGGCGACAATCAATAAGATCTGTAGAAGAGAGCTGTAATGAATATTACGGCTCTTTTCCATAGGGGAAAGGAGGATCCTATGAGAGATATTAGCTTATATATTCATATTCCTTTTTGTGCGCAGAAATGCTCCTATTGTGATTTTGCGGCCTATGAACGGCTTGATGAATATTTTGAAACCTATATGGCCGCTCTTGAAATGGAATTAGATATGATCAAAGAGCGCTACGGTGCTTTGGCTTTTGATACCGTATATTTCGGTGGGGGAACGCCGACACATGTTCCTAAAGAGTTACTCATTCATTTCATGGAAAAATTGAATCGTGATTTTGATTTAACAGCCTGCCGTGAATACACGGTGGAATCAAATCCTGGAGATATTAGTCGCGAGTATTTAAACGCTTTAAAAGAGCAAGGCGTAACTAGAATGAGTTATGGTATACAGTCCTTACAAAATCACTTGCTAGATACTTTACGACGCTCTCATACGGCAAAAGAGGCTTATGAAACCGTTGAAGAGACATTAAAGCAGGGCTTTGAACATTGTAATGTGGACTTCATATATGGTTTACCGGGTCAATCGGTGAAAGATATTCATGAAACATTGGAATTTTTAGATCGATGCTCCGTCGATCATGTGTCCATTTATGGCTTGCAATTAGAGAAGGGGACCTATCTTTATCAACAGGTAGAAAAAGGACTTATTTCTCTACCAGATGATGATATAAGAGAAGAAATGTATGATGCGCTTATCGAGGGTTGTGAGAAACGCGGTTTTACAAGGTATGAAATCTCAAATTTTGCTAAAAATGATGCTTATGGTATTCATAATTTACGGTATTGGCAAGGCAAAGAATACCTTGGTATAGGTGCAGGAGCGCATGGGTATATCGATGGTGTACGGTATGAAAATACGCCGTATGTTGTTCCGTATTTTAGAAAAATAGAATGTTATGAATTGCCGCAGATAAAAAGGGAAAGCATTACTGCGGAAAGAGCTGCCGAAGATTATTGCTTCTTAACTTTGCGCACAAAGTGGGGGATTTCCATAAAGGATTACGAAGAACAATTCCATCGCTCCTTTAAAGACGATTACGGGCAAATAGTGGATTCATTGCAAGATAAAGGTTTAATTGAATGTACCGATGATCATGTACGTCTCACTAGAGAAGGGACGAAGTATGGGAATTATGTTTTTTCTCAATTTGTAGGTGAACTTATTTAAATTAGAGATGAATTGTATAAAAATATATTCAATAAATGTATAAAAAGTGCTGATTTCATATCAAATCAGAATGGAATGATATCAAAAATGCATGGATTATAGTTATAACCTATAATAATTGCTCTAAATTCATCTATGTGCTAAAATGGAAAACGGTAATAGGTATACAGTATATCAGCGTAATTTTTAAGATAAGAGATATTTGCTAGTGAGTTTATAAACCTATTGCATTCATAACTATTGTATAATCAAATACTGTAACCACGGATTCACTATCAACTGTCGGGGGTGAGACTCATGAGTGAGAACAAAAACACTTTATGGAGCTTGTTCCAAGAACGTAAATTAAGTCGTCGTTCTTTTGTTAAATCCTGCGTAGCTTTAACAGCTATTTTAGGATTACCGCCTACAATGTTTAAAAACGTTGTAAAAGCAGCGGAAACAAAAGAAGTACCAGTAGTTATTTGGCTACATGGTCAAGAATGTACAGGTTGTACTGAATCCTTTATTCGTTCTGGAGCTCCATATGCATCTGATGTAGTGCTAAACATTATTGATTTAGAATATCAAGACACTTTAGATGCAGGCCAAGGTCAACTTTTGGAAGAACATTTGGACAAAGTTATGGAAGAGAACAAAGGTAAATATGTTCTTGTAGTTGAAGGTGCAGATGCACTTGGTAACGATGGCACATATTGCATGGTTGCTGGTATTCCATTTACGGAAAGACTTAAACAATGTGCAAAAAATGCAGCATTCGTTATTACTTACGGTTCCTGTTCTTCTTGGGGCGGTATCCAAGCAGCACATCCTAATCCATCGAATTCAGTAATGATTTCCGAATCTATTAGCGGTGTTCCATTGGTTCGTGTACCAGGATGTCCTCCAATTCCAGAAGTAATGACTGGCGTAATTATGTCTTATGCATTATTCGGTCAATTACCTCCAGTTGATTCTCAAGGTAGACCAAAACAATTCTATGGCAACCGTATCCATGATACTTGTTACCGCAGAGCATTCTTTGATTCCGGTCTATTTGTTGATGAATTTGATGATGATGGTTCAAAAGCTGGCTGGTGTTTATACAAAGTCGGCTGCCGTGGTCCACAAACATATAACTCTTGTGGCAATTTGAGATGGTGGAACGGTTTATCCTATCCAATTCAATCTGGTCACGGATGTATTGGTTGTTCCGAAAACGGATTCTGGGATAATGGTGATTTCTATACTCGCTTGCCAAATATTTATACACCTGACTCCATTGTAGATGCTGACACTATAGGTGCAGTAGCTGCCGGTGTTGCTGGTGTTGGTGTTGTAGCACATGGTGCTATGTCTATTCTCAACCATCGTCGTGAAGAACGCAAAAAATTGGCTGAAGAACAAGAAAAAGAACATAAGGAGGAAAACGATAAATGAAACATGTCGTAGTCGATCCAATTACACGTATTGAAGGTCACTTACGTGTTGAAATGAAAATAGATGAGGCGACAGGCAAAGTAGTAGAGGCTTTATCCTCCGGTACAGCTTGGCGTGGTATCGAGCTTATCCTGTTAGGTCGTGACCCACGTGATGCTTGGGCTTTCGCACAACGTATTTGCGGTGTATGTACTTCTACACACGCACTTGCAGGTCTTCGCGTAGTTGAAGATGCTCTTGGTATCACAATTCCTAAAAATGCGAACTATATTCGTAATATCATGCATGGTACAATTGACTCACATGACCATACAGTACATTTCTATCATTTACAAGCATTTGACTTTGTAAGTCCACTTGAAGCATTAAAAGCGGATCCGGCAAAAACAGCAGAATTACAAAACCAAGTTCTTGAAACTTATGATTTAAGAGGTATTGGACCTCATTTTGAAGGTATGGATTCTGATTCATATCCAAAAGCCTTCCCTAAAGCGACAACTGCTTTCTTCGTAGCGCTTAAGAAAAAATTAGAAAAAATCGTTGATTCTGGTCGTTTGGGCATTTTCTCTGCTCAATGGTGGAATCACCCTGATTACAAAATACTTCCACCAGAAGTACATCTCATGGCTGTTGCTCATTACCTCAATGTATTGGATCAACAACGCGATATAGTAATCCCACATGTAGTATTTGGCGGTAAGAACCCACATCCACATTACATTGTTGGTGGTATGCCTTGCTCCATTTCTCTTAATGATATGAATGCTCCAATCAATGCACAACGTCTTTCTGTAGTTGATACTGCAATGAATAAAACGCTTCATATCGTAGAAAACTACTATTTACCAGATTTATTGGCAATTGGATCTATCTATGTTAAAGCTGGTAAAACTGATGGCGGTGGTTTAAGTGGTAAACGCGTACTTGGTTATGGTTCCTACCCTGATGAGCCATATACTGGGACAGCGGATGGCGATTACAACAAAAAATGTATCGTACGTTGTAATGGTATCGTAGAAAACTTTGACCAAGGTGTTGCTAACGCTACATATATCGACCTTGCAGGCGAAGACTTCATGAATAAAGATTTAATCACAGAAGAAGTTGAACATGCATGGTACGAATATCCAAATGGTGAAAAAGCACTTCATCCATCTGTAGGTGTAACAAAACCTGATTACACTGGTCCTAAAGTAGGTACTAAAACACATTGGGAAGAATTAGACCAAGAGAAAAAATACTCTTGGATTAAAACACCAACATACAAAGGTCAACCATGTGAAGTGGGTCCTTTGGCAAAATATATCATTGTTTATACAAAAGTAAAACAAGGTATTATCGAACCAACTTGGGCAGAAAAAATGATCGTAGATCAAATCGATACAGTATCCTCCGTATTAGGTTTGGAACCACATCAATGGATGTGCTCCACAATCGGTCGTACTGCTTGTCGTGGTCTTGATGCAAACGTTGCAGCTTATATCCAACGTTACTTCTTCAACAAATTGGTTAACAATATTAAAGCAGGTGATACATCTGTTGCCAATACTGAAAAATGGGATCCATCTACATGGCCTAAAGATGCAAAAGGTGTTGGTCTCTTAGATGCTCCACGTGGTGGTTTAGGACACTGGGTTCATATTAAAGATGCTCGTATTGAAAATTATCAATGTATCGTTCCAACAACTTGGAACTCTTCTCCATTGACAATTACAGGCGAACATGGTGCATTTGAATCCTCCATGATGGATACACATATTCAAATCCCATCTGAACCATTGGAAGCAGTACGTTCCGTACATTCCTTTGACCCTTGCTTAGCTTGTGCGACACATTTGTATAACAAAAAAGGTGAACTTCTTTCCACATTCAACACAGATGTGCTTTGTAAATAAGGAGTGAGAAACCATGATCGTACAAGAAACTAAGAAACAATATTATGTATTCAGTCCATGGCTTAGAACATTCCATTGGATTATGGTACTTAGCATTGCAATATTGTTCTCAACAGGTCTTTATATGGGTAATCCAGGATTCGGTGGTTTCGCTGGTATTTCACCAACGATTCAAGTAGGAAACTGGTTCTCCATGGAAATGATTCGTCGTGTGCACTTTGTTGTAGGTTGGATTTTTATTTCCGCTATGATTCTTCGTGCATATGGTTATTTCAAAAATCCAGGTGACCGTTTATTCCCTTATTTCTGGAAAAAACGTTACTATGAAAGTCTTGCATGGACATTGCGCCATTATTTATTCCTTCCACAAAAAACGGAAAAATCATACTTACGAAATGGTTTGGCAAGAACAGCATACATTTTGTTGTATTTCCTAATATGGACAGAAATGATTACTGGTGCAGCTATGTTTGCGATGATTCGCCCAAATAGCTTCCTTGCAAAAATATTAATGCCTATCGTTAATGCTATGGGTGAATATAATGTACATTTAGTTCACCATTACATTGCTTGGATTATTATTGTATTCGTAATTATTCATATTTATATGGTATTCCGTGAAGATATGTTCGCACATAATGCGGAAGCATCCAGTATGATTAATGGACATAAAGAATACTTTGAAGACCCTATTGATGTAAAGGATATCGAAAATAATGATTTCTGGTATTAATGAAAAGCCACCTATTACTGTATTAGGTGTAGGTAATATTTTAATGACTGATGAAGGTCTTGGTGCGACAATTGTAACTGAGTTAGAGAAAGAATATTCTTTCTCTAACGATGTTCAATTATTAGATGGTGGCACGATGGGGATGGAATTACTTCATTACATCGGTGATGCTACACGAATTCTTTTGGTAGATGCCATTAATTTTAATAAAGAACCAGGAACAGTATATAAATTTACTCATCAAGATTTAGATAATTATTTTAATGCAAGTATTTCCGTGCATGAAGTAGGGATACAAGATATTTTGCGTATCCGTATTATGCAGGAAAATCCTTTTGAAGAAGCCGTAGTTATCGGTGCAGAGCCTGAATCTCTTGAGATTGGCTTGGAATTAACCCCGACATTACGTGCGAAAGTTCCTGAACTAAAAGAGCTCATTATTAATCAACTACGAGAGTGGGGAGTGGAGGTAACTAAGAAATGATTGAAAATTTCAAAGCGATACAAGCCGTAATCGGAGAGATTAAAGGAGCTATGGTAAAATTATTAGAAAATAATGAGACAAGTACCATATTTTTAAATAATTCAGGGCTCACGGAAGAAGAAATTGTTGAGCTTTTAGAAGCATTGGGTAAAGGTAATGTTTCCATCGAATTTAAAGAAGGAGATCAACCTGTAAGCTGGTATGAAACAGACTACCGAGGTGTATGGGCTGGTGTATACCGTAATCAACAGGATGCTGCTTTCTTATATACGATTGAGATTGCTTACTATCCTGAAGTAGCTGGAGCCAATGCTTACGATATTGCTGAGAGTATTAATGACATCGGTGATCTCGCGGAAGCAACAACGCTTTAATAGATAAGACGCATCCTTCATAACAAAGATGCGTCTTATTTTATTTGAGATTGTATTTGCTATAAAGTACAATGTCAAATGAAATACGCCTTATATAAAAGAAAAAAGCCAAGGTAGACTGCGAGGAAAGGAATCGGTAAATGGCAAAAGATAATATAAAGGGAAAAATTTTAGTCATCGGTTCTGGACCTGTGGTGATTGGTCAAGCGGCTGAGTTTGACTACTCGGGCACTCAGGCTTGTTTGGCATTGCGAGAAGAAGGCTATACGGTTGTATTATGTAATCCTAACCCTGCGACAATCATGACAGATACCACTGTGGCAGATATCGTATATATGGAGCCGTTAACGGTGTCCTCTTTATTGACGATTATAAAAAAAGAAAGACCACAGGCACTTTTGGCAACACTCGGTGGGCAAACAGGATTAACGTTAGCTATGGAGTTAGAACAAGAAGGCATCCTCAAGGAATATGGTATTACAGTCTTGGGGACAGCGGTTGAAAGTATTCGCATGGCAGAAGATCGTGAAGCCTTTAAAGAACTGTGCCAAGCCATAGGGCAGCCTGTTATTGCATCAGATATTGCTCATACAGTTGAAGAAGGACTTCACATTGCTGATCATATAGGGTATCCTGTGGTGCTGCGTCCTGCTTTTACCTTAGGAGGCACCGGTGGTGGCTTTGCAGAAGACGAAAAAGCTTGTAAAGACATGCTTACAAGAGCCCTAGCTTTATCACCTGTTCATCAAGTACTCGTTGAAAAAAGTGTCGCAGGCTATAAAGAAATAGAGTATGAAGTGATGCGTGATTGCAAAGGGACAGCGATTTGCATCTGTGATATGGAAAATATCGATCCAGTTGGGGTTCATACTGGCGATTCTATCGTCGTATGTCCATCGCAATCGTTAGATGAAGAGATGAAGGCGATTTTACGAGAATCGGCCTTAGCTCTCATCTCTGCATTACATATAGAAGGTGGCTGTAATGTACAGTTTGCTGTTCATCCTAGTAGAAAAGAATATTACTGTATTGAGGTAAATCCAAGAGTATCTAGATCGTCAGCATTAGCATCCAAAGCCAGTGGTTATCCTATCGCAGGTGTCTCTGCAAAAATCGCATTGGGAAAGACTTTGGATGAGATTATGATTAATGGTACGAACGCTTTATTTGAACCTCAGTTAGACTATATTGTGTATAAAATGCCACGTTTTCCTTTTGATAAATTTCCAGAGATTCATCAGCGATTAGGAACACAGATGAAGGCAACGGGCGAGGTTATGGCCATTGGTAAAACCAATGAAGAAGCGCTTTTGAAGGCTATTCAATCATTAGATATGGGGGTAGATCATATTCAATTAGAGGAAATACAATCCTATTCAGATACTGAGTTAGCCCAAAAAGCAAGAGAGCCTTTATCGGATAGCATTTTTGCCATAGCTGAATTACTACGTCGTCGTGTGCCTAAAAAAGAGTGGGATTGTGGTAACTATGATATATCTTTTATAAAAATCATAGAAAATATAATTGCCATGGAAGAAAGACTGGAGAAATATCCTGGAGATTGTGATATTTTACAACAAGCTAAGGAAATGGGCTTTAGTGATAGCGTAATTGCTAAGTTATGGAAACAATCGGAAGAAGAGATATATCGGTTGCGACATACTAAAGAGATAGCTCCTGTTTATAAGATGATTCACAGTTGGCCCTTGTCGAAAGACTCTACTATCCCTTATTTTTATTCAACTTATATGGGAGCGGATGAAAATAGAATTTCAAATCGCAAGAAAGTGATTATTCTAGGTTCTGGTCCTATTCGCATTGGACAAGGGATAGAATTTGATTATTCGACAGTGCATGCGATTCAGGCAATCCGTGAGGAAGGCTATGAGGCCATTGTCATTAATAATAATCCAGAGACCGTATCGACGGATTATTCGATGGCAGATAGGCTCTATTTTGAACCGTTGACGGTGGAGCATATTCGAAATATCGTAGAGAAAGAAAAACCGGTAGGTGTCATTGTAGCATTAGGTGGTCAGACGGCGATTAATTTAGCGCCAGCTCTAGCGAAATGTGGAATTCCTATTTTAGGAAATTCT
>RCNI01001683.1_pt1 | contig 11769 bp, 8 predicted proteins | sample 2041151 | NCBI WGS metagenome assembly RCNI01 (sample SAMN09708214, study PRJNA481090) | feces metagenome | isolation source: feces | place: Antarctica: Albino Rookery
ACAACAAACTGCCCGTCTGCAATGGTAAAGTTCAGATCCTTTAAGATCTGTACTTTTCCATAACTCTTATTCACATGTTCAAACTGAATCATAGTACCTCCTTTTCAAGTACCAGTCGGTGGACGGCTTCTGCGGATTCAGAAGAGCCAACGACCACAATCACATCTCCGGGATACAGCTCTGCATAAGGCCCCGGGGACAGGATCAATGTGCGTCCCCGGCGAATGGCAATGATGGTTGCCCCTGTGGACTGCCAGAACTGCAATTTTCCGATGCTCTTTCCAATCACCACAGACCCCGCCGGGATCTGCACTTCATAGTTGGGCAGCGGTTCATCGGCGGCGGCAAAGGTCTCCTTGCTTTGCACAAAGGCCTTGATGGTGGCAGCCATCCGCTGATGGAGTTCATCATATTCTTTCACTAAGGTGTTTAATTGCGCCCGCAGCGCCTTGGTGTCGGCGCTCTCCTCAAAGTGATCGATGTACCGCTTGGCACTGTCGGCAGACAGAACCGTTGTTCCGCTCTGGGGCTTGATCTCCACCACCTTCATGTCCGCCAGAAGCCGCAGGGCCCGCCGGATGGTTTCGGGAGATACATTGTATTCCGAGGCCAGCACCGACCTGCCGTACATCCGCTTTCCCTCCTGGAGCTCTCCCTTGGCAATGCGTCTGGCAATATCCAGGGCAATCTGCAAATACTGGGAGGGAACCACCACGTTTTTCACAATCTATCACCTCACATTGAATGAGGCTATTATATACTAACAACTTGTATTTGTAAATAGGTGTGTTAGTTCAGTCTGTGAACACACCGTTAAATTACTATAAAAAATTCCCCCCTGCCATGGACAACAAAAAAGCAGGCACTCCCAAAGGAGTGCCTGCCTCACGCTCCGGCTTATTCGTTGCCGGCTTCCAGATATTTGTGGTTCTGATCGGGCAGGCCTGTCATACTGCGCAGGCTGATGCCCAGTGTGGAGAGATTGTGCAATGTTGCCGACACTGCCGGCATTAGGACACCTGCGACACCCAGTGCGATCAGCATGCCATTGAAGCCCAGAACGAACCGATAGTTGCTGCGGATACGCTTCATCAGCTCCGTGGAGATCTGGCGCAGACGCACCAATTCCCACAGGTTCTCGCCTGCAATGGTGATATCCGCAATCTCCTGGGCAATGGCAGCCCCGTCGCTGATGGCAATTCCCACATCCGACTCGGACAGAGCCGGGGAGTCGTTGATGCCGTCACCCACCATAATTACGGTGTGACCGGCCTTCCGAAGCGCCGCCACATAGTTGGCCTTATCCTCCGGCAGTACCTCTGCATCGAATTCATCCACGCCCACCTGCTTTGCGATGGCGGCGGCGGTACGCTCGCTGTCACCGGTCAGCATTACGGTTTTCTCGATCCCCAGCTTCCGCAGGGCCTTCATCACAGCGGCTGCCTCCTGCCGCAGGGGGTCTACAATGCAGATAACCGCTGCCAGCTGGTTGTCGATAGCCAGGTAGAGGTGGGAATATTCCGGCGGCAGGTTATCGAATTCCTCCTGCTCCTCCGGAGGAATCACACACTTTTCGTCCTCAAACACAAAATGGGCGCTGCCGATGAGAACCCGCTTCTGCCCCACCTTGCTCACAATGCCGTGGGCCACGATGTACTCCACCTTAGAGTGGTATTCCTCGTGCTTGAGATCTCGCAGCTTAGCCTCCTCCACCACGGCATTTGCCATGGAGTGGGGGAAATGCTCCTCCAGACAGGCCGCCAGACGCAGCATCTCTCTTTCCTCATTGCCGCCGAAGGGCACCACCCGGGCCACTCTGGGGCAGGCCCGTGTCAGGGTGCCTGTTTTGTCGAACACGATGGTATCGGCCTTTGCGACAGACTCCAGGAATTTGCCGCCCTTTACGGTGATGTGCTCCTTTCCGGCCTCCCGCATGGCAGACAGCACCGCAAGGGGCATTGCCAGCTTCAGAGCGCAGGAGAAGTCCACCATCAGCACGGACAGGGCCCGGGTCACATTCCGGGTCAGCACAAAGCTCAGGATACTGCCTGCAAAGGTATAGGGAACCAGTTTGTCCGCCAGATTGGAGGCCTTGCTCTCCGAGGCAGACTTCAGCTGCTCGGACTGCTCGATCATGGTGATGATCTGGTCGTAACGGCTCTGACCGGAGGCCTGCTTCACCTCAATGACGCATTCACCCTCTTCTACAACGGTGCCAGCGTACACAGGGCTATCCAGGTGCTTGGGAATCGGCACGGATTCACCGGTCAGGGAGGCCTGGTTTACCATAACCTCACCCTCGATCACCACGCCGTCCACAGGGATCACACCGCCCACACGCACAACTACCTGGTCTCCGGTCTGGATCTGGGAGATCGGTACCAGCACTTCTCCCTCATCTGTCCGCAGCCAGACCCGATCCACATTCAGCGACATGCACTGGGCCAGATCCTGGATGGACTTCTTCCGGGTCCACTCCTCCAGCAGCTCGCCCAGCTCCAGCAGGAACATGACAGAGCTTGCGGTTGTAAAGTCTCTGCGGATCAAGGAGATACCGATGGAGATGGCATCCAGCAGCTCCACCTTCATTTTGCGGTGGAACATGCAGTGAAGTCCCCGTCTTACAAAGGGGATTGCATGCCACAGGATTCTTGCAATGTGCAGAGGGGCAGGCAGAAACAGGGTGCTGACCGCCTTCATGGCGACTTTCCCCACCAGTTTCTCCTGGAATTCCCGGTTTAACTGGCGGCTGCTGTGGGCAGGGGGTGTGATGCTGCGCTCTGCCTCCTCCCAGGAGAAGCGGCCGATGGCTTTTATAATGTCTATGCGGTCGCCCCGGTACTGTACCACCACGCATCTTGTGCGCTCATGCACCGTCACCTGGAGCACGCCGCCGGTCTTCTGAAGCCAGGCCTCCAACAAATCTGCCTGTTTTAAGCTCATTTGCTTCTGAACCAGCCGAAAGCGGATCCGCCCCCGGCTTTCATGTTCAATGATTGCCTTCATATGAAACCTCCATAGTAAAAGGAGTCGCCATAGCGACTCCCTCTACTGCCTGTTATTTACGCTTCCTCACAGTTGCAGTCGCAAACCTCAGCAGCCTCTTTTGCTTCGGCTTCTCTTGCAGCACGCTCCTCATTCAGGTCCTTTGCAGAGGCCAGAATGTCGCCTGCATTCTCCTGTACGGTTGTCACAGTCTCCATGACGGAGTCCTTCATACGCAGACCTGCGGCAGCGACATGGGTGTAAACCTTCTTGGCATCCTTGCTGGAGAGCAGCTTGATGCCTACAGAACCAAATAATGTACCGCCTACGAACCAGGCCAATCTTGTGTATTTATGCATAACATATCTTCCTTTCTATGCTGATTTACTTATTTATGCTTGTATCCAGTTATCATTACCATAATCATACAAATTACGGCGCCCCAGGCCCAGAATCTATGCTGCTTCATGGCAATTCCTCCTTTTGGATTTCATTGGTTTCTTACAAAAAACAACTTTTTTCTATCTTTTTTGTATCCTTTTTTATTATAGCACAGCATGTCACAGTTTGACAAGGCTAACTTTATTTATTTTTTCACAACAAAAAGGCTGTTTTTCCCATCAATATCTGTTGAAAATTAAATTTTCTTAAAAAATGCATTTTTACCCCGTTTAAGCTCTGCGGGGATTTTTGCTTTACTTATGAAAACACCGCAGCACCTCCCCCAAACACCGGGGGCGCTGCGGTGATTTTCTGAATTTCACACCGGATCCGACCGATATTTTGTCCGTTTACTGCACATTGCGGCTGGAGTTCTCGTCCTCCACATTCCTGTCGATGCCGCATTTGTCCGGAGGCTCAAAGCGGACATCCTGCGCTGCCTCGTAAAAACACGCATGTGCAGAACTTCTGTTCCGCGCCACCCGCTTTAGGACTTCTTTCCTGTCTGCGGTGACTTTTGTGGGTTACTCTAAATTTGTGCTCTTATTTTCTACCAGGCAGCCCCTCAGAAAACAGTCTCAGCAGTTGATATTTTCCTCTTCCCGGTGTAGAATAGTATAAATTGAGATGGGACTTTTGATTGGGTTTCCGCAGGCAGGACCGGCCCGCCCCTGTGTTACAGGATCTTAATTCCAAATCAGAATTCCTTTTTTCATTTTATATTCTCTGTGGTATCGTGTCCGCATGAAGCCACAGAAAGGAGACCTGGGAGCATGAAAAATACAAATTGTGATAAAATGATCATCGCAATCATTCAGAACGACAATTATCGCAGAATTGTCGAAAAGCTCAACGACCATGGATTTTATGTGACTGTTTTGAGCTCCAGCGGCGGTTTTCTGAAGCGTCCCAACGCTACCATCATGATCGGTCTGAACCACGAGCATCTTGCTGAGGCACTGGAGGTGCTGAGTCACTTTGGAGAGCGCACCGAGATGGAGTTCCAGATGGCTCCCTCTATGGAAACCGTTGTCTACCCTCTGACCACGCCCCCCATGGCGGTTCCGGTTCAGTGCGGCGGCATTGTGCTGTTTGTTCTGGACGTGGAGCAGTATCAGCGGTACTGATGAATCCACCCCTGCCCCCCTGCCCTGCGGCAGGGGGGCAGTTTTGCTCCGATGATAAAGCTGTGGGGCCCCGGGATCGATCTCCGGAGCCCCACAGTTTCTTTGCTAAATACCGGGTCTCTTCCTTTTTCAGAGTGTCCAGCTCACCGCCAGCTCACGCTGATCCACAAAGCGGCGGTAGATTCCCTCCTGTCCCATAAGCTCCGCATGGGTGCCTCTTTGGACGATTTTTCCCCTGTCCACCACCAGGATCTGGTCTGCGTGGCGCACGGTTTTGAGGCGGTGGGCAATCATGATGATGGTCTTATTCCGTGTCAGTTCCCCGATGGCCTGCAGCAGATCCTGCTCATTTTCCGGATCCACGTTGGCGGTGGCCTCATCCAGAATGATAATGGGCGCATCCTTCATGATTGCTCTGGCAATGGAGAGCCGCTGGCGCTCACCGCCGGACAGAGAGCTGCCGCTCTCCCCGAGGACGGTCTCATACCCCTGGGGCAGCGCCATGATAAACTCGTGGCACTTTGCCTTCTTCGCCGCCGCAATCACATCCTCCATCGGTGCATCGGGCTGGCCGAAGCGGATATTATTGGCAACGGTATCCCGGAACAGATACACGTTCTGGAACACGAAACTGAAATTCCGCATAAGGGCATCCATACTGTAGTCGTTTACATTCCGTCCCCCCAGGGTCACATTTCCGCTGTCCACATCCCAGAACCGGGACAGCAGGTGGCAGAGGGTGGTCTTGCCGCCGCCGGAGGGGCCTACGATGGCGGTGGTGGTGTTCTGAGGGATCCTAAGGGAGATATCGTCGATGATCTTCTTCTCCCCGTAGGCAAAGCTGATGTGCTCCGCCTCCAGATCCCAGTTCTCCGGCGCTGTATCCTCCCCGGAGATCTCCATGGTGGGCAGATGCAGAATTCCATTGGCTTTCTCCACGCACAGATCCACCACCCGCACCAGTGCGGAGTAGTTTCCGGCTCTCTCCAGACCTTCCATCACCATAAACGAGCAGATCATCAGCATAATGCAGTGAAACAGGCTCATGCTGCCGCTTGTGTAGAAGCCCAGAGATGCCAGTGCAATCCCCACGCCGATCATCTTTGCCACAAAGTTCTGGGCGGTCATATAGGGGATGAGAGTAAGCTCCATGTCTGTATTGGCCTTGGAATTCTCGTCAATGCTGCGCTCCAGCTTCCGGTTGTATTTGCCGGACATATGGTAGGACTTCACCTCAGAAATGCCTTTGATGTACTCCAGCACCCGCTCCACAACAGCGGTATCGGTGCGCACCTTTTCCTCTGCCCGGGCCTGGGCCGCCCGCTGCAGGAAATGGTTCACAAGGCCGTAAATGAGCAGCCCCACTACGATGAGGCTTCCGATCCGCCAGTCAAAGAGGAACATCATAAGGGTGACCACAGCGGTCATGAAGACTCCCTCTGTGACCATCATCACCACCCGGGTACCCACATCCGACAGGCTCTCCATGGTGTTGGTGGTCACGGATGTAATGACACCCAGACTGTTCTCGTTAAAATAGCCCATGGGCAGATAGCGCATATGTTCCGCAATCTCAATGCGCTTGCCTGCGGCAGTTCCGTAGCCCGCCTCGGTCTGAAGCATGGTAGCCCGGTACTTAATTAGGGATGCCCCCAGAACCGACAGCAGCATAATGCCGAAGGAGATCCAGATATGGCGACTTTCCAGATTTCCGTCCAAAATAGCCTGCAACAGCACGCCGATTGCCGTCACTTTCAGCACCCCGAACAGGGCGGCAATCACAGACAGGACAATGGATGTATAGAATTTTCTCCGGTTTTCCCGGCTGCAAAACTCAAAGAATTTCTGAAGTGTTTTAAGCATTTTCAGCACCTCCACTTACCTTGTCTCTGGCGGAGATATGGGCCTGCCACAGCTTTTCATACAGCGGGCAGCTCTTCAAAAGCTCCTGGTGGGTTCCTCTTGCCTGGATATTGCCCTGGTTTATCACCAGGATCTGATCGGCCTCCACGATGGTAGACAGCCGGTGGGCAATGACGATTAGGGTCTTACCCTTTACGAGCTTTGCAACCGATGCCTGCAAGATGGCCTCATTTTCGGGATCCGTATAGGCGGTGGCCTCATCGAGAATCACGATGGGGGCGTTTTTCAGCATGGCCCTTGCAATGCTGATGCGCTGCTTCTCGCCGCCGGACAGGTGGTCACCGCCGCTGCCAACCACCGTGTCAAAGCCCTTTTCCAGTCCCATAATAAACTCCCAGCAGCCGCAGTCCTTTGCCGCCTGCTCCACCTGCGCATCGGTAGCCGAGGGATTTCCCATGCGGATGTTCTCCCGAATGGTGTCATCAAAAAGGAAACTGTCCTGGGAAACGTAGGCAATCCGCTTGTGATAGCTGTCAGCCGACAGCTGCCGGATATCCGCACCGCCGATGGAGATGCTGCCGCTGCTTACATCCCAGAAGGAGGCCAGCAGCTTGGCGATGGTGGATTTGCCGCCGCCGGAGGGGCCTACCAGAGCGTTCATGGTACCCTCCCGGAAGGTGGCCGAGATCCCGTGGAGCACCTCCTGCTCATCATAGCCGAAATGCACATTCTCCAGGCAGACAGTGTTGTTTTCCGGCACTTGCGCATCCGTCTTAGGCCTGGGCATCTCCTCACCGTCTACAATGGAGGTCACCTCACCGATCACCGTATTGAGCTTTGCAATGTCATCGCTGTAGGCCATGCAGTTGATGATGGGAGTGATGAGGCCCATGGAGAGGATGATCACCAGAATAAAATCCGCCACAGCCAGAGAGCCGTTCATCACCCACATGCCGCCAATGGGCAGCACTGTAAGCAGGGTGGCCGGCATAATATTGAGGGCAAAGGTAAAATAGACATTGTTTTTCCGCATCCAGTCCACATAACTGTCCGCCCCCTCTTTTGCCGCAGCCACAAATTTCTCATAGGAGCTTTTGGCCTTTCCGAATACCTTTATGACCTCAATGCCGCCGATGTATTCCACGGCAACGTCGTTCAGCTCCTTGGTGGCCTTGACTGTGCGGTTGTAATTCTCCTCATAGCCGATCATCATGCACATAAAGCAGAGCAGGCCCACAGGGAAGGTGATGAGGGACACCAGTGCCATCCGCCAGTCGATCACCAGCAGGTACACAATGGTCACCAGCACCGCAAAGAGATTGCCGGATATCTCCGGGATCATATGGGCCAGAGGGGTCTCGATGCTGTCGATCCGCTCCACCAGAATGTTTTTGAGGTTTCCGGCGCCTTTGGTCTGCACCTGTCCCAGGGGCATCCGCTCCAGCTTCATAAGGCCCTGTTTACGGATATTGCCCAGCACCGCAAAGGTCGCCACATGGGAGCAGCTGGTGGAAAGGCCGTGAAATACCACCCGCAGCAGCCACAGGCCTGCCATAACCAGGCAGTCTGTTAAGTAGCCTGTAAAATCCATGTTACCGGACAGCAGCTTGTTTACGATATGGGCCACCACCACAAAGGGCAGCATTGCACACAGCGCCCCCAACGCCGCAAGGATCACACTTAAAATATAGCGGCTGCGCTTGGTGTCGGCAAACTGCATGATCCTGGCAAAGGCATCATTTTTCTTCTGATTGTTCAAATTTATCTCCTCCTTCAGAGCTTTATTTCAGCTGTTTTTCTCCACAGCTCCCATGTCCCTTGCTGCACAAGCAGAGGGAGCCTGCAACAAAAACCGGGCCAAGTGGTATCTTTCCTGTACGCTTTTCTCTCATCTCCCCTGTATGAATGGAATCTCAAGTTAGCATAAGCTAACTTATAGCCAAAAACTATAGGGCCTCAGTACCCCATAATTTTTTGCCAGCCTGCCGTATAAAAATCCCGCAGCTGACTTGTGTATTCCCGGGCCTCCTCCCGGGGGATATCGTGGATGACCATTTCAAAAAAGGCCGAAAACATACCGCTGATCAGCATATGCTCCAGCTGGGGGTTCACCGCCTTAAGACGGACACCGGAGGCAGCCATGACTTTCTCAAATTCATGAGTGGCCTCGATATCCAGCTGGGCCAGATCGTGGATGAGATGCTCGTATTTTGTACCGTCTGCACAGCACAGAATGAGCCGAAAGGCCGCCAGATGATCGTAAATATACTCCGTCATCCGGGTCATGCCCTGGGCGGTGTAATCCTGCATATCATTTTTCTGAGACTCCGGAGGCAGCTGGGAAAAGGAGTGAAGAATTTTGCGGTACAGCTCCATCAGATAGGCATACTGCTCCCCCACAAGGGCATCGAACAGGGCCTCCTTGCTGTCATAGTACCCGTAAAAAGCTCCGGTGGTCACACCTGCCTGCTTCACAATGTTCCGCAGAGATGCCCCTTGATAGCCCTTATTCTGAAATTCCCCATAAGCGGCCTCGTGGATTTTATTCAGTGTTTCCCCCATTTTCGGTTCTCCTCAGATATAACAGTGTTATATAACACCGTTATAATACTCCCGGGATCCGGGTTTGTCAACAGAAATCTGTCACGCTTCCCCATGTGCGGGATGCTTTTTTCCCGGCTGTCCCCGGCAAAAATCCCCTCATCGGAAGGATGAGGGGATCCTGTTATGGTTCTGTCGGCTCATTGGCAAACAGGTTTTTATCGTAGAACTTGGAATGCTTTTGCAGCTCCACATCCAGATACTGGAAGCCGTACTGCTCCGTGAGGGTCTGCACCCCGGAGAACAGGTTGGTACCCAGACCCAGCCGCTCTCCCGAGATCTCCACGCCCATGGCCGCCAGGGTGGTGGGGAACATGTCGTAGGTTCCGAAGCGGCGGTTCTTCTCCTTCACAGGCTCCACCGCCGGGTTAATAATGCAGTTATACACGGTTCTTGTGTAATCCTCGTCAATATCGTGGAGGAAGTCCGGATCCATGGTGAGATGGTCACCGCTGATGACGATGGTGGTGTTCTCATAGAAGGGCTGCTGCTGAATCCACTGCACAAACGCATAGACCTGTCTGGAGGAGCAGGCGAGAACATTGGCATACTGCTTCTCGTACTTATCCTGGCAGAGTCTGCACCGGTATCCGTCCGGGAAATGGGTATCTGCTGTGAGCATGGTGAAGTTGAAGGGTTTGCCGGACTGGGCCAGCCGGGTCAGCTCCTCTTTTGCATAGACGAAGAGCTTCTCATCTTCAAATCCCCACCACTGACGGTAATCCTTGGGCAGTCTCCCCGCCTTCTTGAGGGCATTGATATCCACAATGTCATAATTTCCGTGCTCCGTAAAATAGGAGTCCCGGCTTGCAAAGGCCGCATCGGAGCCCATGAGCAGGGTCTGCTCATAGCCCTCTTTTTCCAGGATTTCGCCCAGAGACACAATTCCCGGCATATAGGAATTTTCCCCGCCGTAGTTCTCTGCGGTCAAGGGTACCTTGATGGTGACACCGGATGTCTGAGCTACCATGGCCGCAGCTGTCCAGGTGGTTCCGGTGAAGGACAGGGCGCCGCCGATCCCCTGGGTGTTGGAAAAATTGATATTCTCCTCCGCCAGCTGCCACAGCTCCGGGATGTAATTGTCCGCAATCACCTCTCCGGCGGACTGATCGGCGTATGTACTCTCCATGGATTCCAGAAAAATATACACAAGATTTCGCTTGTTCTCCGGGAATGTCAGCTCTGCCTGCTCTGGATCCACGTAATGATTCTCGATAAAATTGGACTTTGTCGTGAGGGTGTACAGGTAGGGAAACACATTCATCCGCAGCAAAAAGCCGAAACCGGAGAGGCATACCAGCATCACAGAAAGCCCCAGGGCATGGCGTCTGAAATAGCCGCAGGTCTTCCCGTCGCAGTATTGCAGATACTTCTTTTTATCGCTGAGTTTCTCCCGGAATCTGCCGGACAGGAGAAAGTATATCCCCAGCTCCAGGGTTCCCAGCAGGATCGTGGCGCCTCCCACAATGAAGACCGCATTCCAGGTCAGCCCCCGATCCACACCGGCTGCCGACGATTTTAACTGGTACAGAATCTGGTCAATGTTGATCTTGTCGTAGCTGTTTGCCAGCCATATGGTCAAAAACAATATGAGATTTGCCGAATACAGAAAAATACCTGCAAAAATATGCTTTCTGCGGTTTTTACGTTTTTCCTTAATCACCTGTTTATCCCTCGCAATGCTATGATTGGCTTTCTCCCACAGCAGCAGGCCGGTTCCTTCCGTGGGAAAGCCTTTCGGTGCAGGCCGTCTTCTGCCGGGGTCTGCCCGGGGAGCCGAAGCGCACCTGTACGGATAAGGGCAGCAGCATAGTCACAAATTTTGTGCCGAATATGCTCTGTCCATGTCAGAATGCTTCCTATTATGCCAGAAACTGTATTGTTTTTCAACCATTTCCATATCTTGTAACAAATTGTTTAAAAGGCGCTCATATTCTCCGGAGAATTGTCGCTTTTCCGGGGATATCGAATCGTTTTCCTCTGCATTATCACCAGTATATACATTTCTTGGGGGATTAGAAGCAAAAAACGGTACGGGAACAAATCCCCGTACCGTTTTCATTTTTCGATGCAGCAGAATCTTTATTTATGCCTTCTTCTGGCCTTTCTTTCTGCCATAGACTGCCAGGGACAGAAGTGCTCCGCTGGTCAGAGCCAGAGCCGCCGCCTGAAGGATCGGATCCCCGGTCTGGGGAGTCTGAGGCTTCTGGGGCTGCTGGGTGGGTTCCGTAGGCTCCGGTTTCTGAGGCTCTGTGGGCTCCGGTTTCTGGGGCTCTGTGGGTTCCGGTTTCTGAGGCTCTGTGGGCGTTACGGTAGGCTCCTCCTCCGGAACAAATGCCCAGGTACCGGTGAACTTCACAGTGTTGCCCTCTGCCTTTGCTGTCCAGCCGCTGAATGTCCAGGTGCCGTTCTTGCCGTCCTTGGTACCTGCAACGGTAGTCTTATCGGTGTAGGTCTGATCCATAGCGGCCTTGGCCTGGGCTTCTGTGTTATAAACAGTCTCGTCCTTGGGAAGGCCCTGGGGAGCTTCGGTACCCCAGTCATAGCTGACGGTGTATACATCGGCGGTAAAGCTCCAGGAACCTGTAAATTTCACAGTGTTGCCCTCTGCCTTTGCTGTCCAGCCGCTGAATGTCCAAGTGCCATTCTTGCCGTCCTTGGTGCCTGCAACGGTAGTCTTATCGGTGTAGGTCTTATTCATAGCGGCCTTGGCCTGGGCTTCTGTGTTATAAACAGTCTCGTCCTTGGGAAG
>RCNI01004220.1_pt1 | contig 11759 bp, 11 predicted proteins | sample 2041151 | NCBI WGS metagenome assembly RCNI01 (sample SAMN09708214, study PRJNA481090) | feces metagenome | isolation source: feces | place: Antarctica: Albino Rookery
AGAAGACACTATCAGCGACACCAAAGACATAGAAAAAGAGTTAGAAAACAAAATAGAGTGGGAAAAAGTATCAAAAATCATCAGCGAAATTGAAGATGAAAGAGAACAAGAAATTATCATTCTTCGATACGGCTTAAATAATAAAAAGCCTTTAACGCAACGAGAAATTGCGCAAAGGCTTAATATAAGTAGATCTTATGTATCACGTATTGAAAAAAAGGTTTTAAATGATATTAGAAAGAATTTCAAATAATCATCTTTTGAAAATATTGCCACCATTACAATCAATAGCAACAGTAAGTGGGAAATTATTAAAATGCAATCTTTTAACAGATTCGCAACCTAAATCTTCGTATGCGATAACTTCGCAACTGTCAATACACTGTGAAGCTAACGCACCAGCACCACCAATAGCACACATATAAACTGCTTTATTACGAACAATCGCTTCGCAAACGGCTTCGTTTCTCTCCCCTTTGCCAATCATTGCAACAACGCCCATATCAAGTAATCTTGGTGCAAAGACATCCATACGGCTAGAAGTTGTTGGGCCACATGAACCGATAGCAAGATTTTCCGGAGTAGGAGTTGGGCCAGCATAATAAATAGCAGCATCCTTTAAATCGTAAGGCAAAGCTGTGCCATTATCGAGCGCTTCAACTATTCTTTTATGTGCAGCGTCACGAGATGTATATACAGTTCCGCTCAAATATACTCTATCGCCAAATTTAAGTTTAGGTGCATATTCACGAAGCTCATTTACAGAAAGATTATAATCCATATTTATCACCATAATAATATATTTGAAATAACAAAGGGGTTGCAACGCAACCCCTTATTGTAATTATGCATTTAAGTCAACATCACGTTGTAAGAATAACTCACCGAATGCATTTGTTTTAATTGTGTATTCGTCTTCTTTAACCTTAAACTTATCTTGTGAATCAGTTTGAGAGAGTTGATTTTTAACTGATGTCTTCCAGCTTGGTTCATCGCCTGTACCTTCAAAGTACATTACATGGTAACCAAACTCTGACTTAACGATAGCAACATCGCCAGCTTTTCTAGCTGCGTCGAAGCACCAACCATTGAATGATGGAACCATTTGACCAGGAAGAACATTCTCATAAAGACCGCCCTTTTCAGCTGAGCCAGGGTCTTTAGATTCTGTCTTAGCAAGTTCGCCAAATGCTTCTGGTGTCTTGTCGCCACTGTTGAATGTATCAACAATTTCTTGTGCCTTATTATAAGCTGTTTGCCATTCTTGTTCGCTAGCAGTTGTTTGGTCGAATTGAGGATCATCAGAAACTACTGGTGAAATAAGGATATGACGAACATTTACAGGTTTAATATCTGAAATACCAGCTGGACGCATTAAGTAAACAACTGTTGTTGAGTATTGCTTAACTTCGCCAGCTTTTCTATCAGCTGAGAATAACCAATCAAGTCCAGGATACAAGCCAGGCTCATTGTCGTTATGTTCTTCGCCCTCAGCATGTGTATGTTCTGCTGCTGTAGCAATAGCATATTTATTTTGCTTTAATACATCTTTGTTAACAGCAATGCTAAGTGTCCAGTTTGGATCTTCACTAATAGCTTTCTTAGTGAATTCGTCTGTTGAATATTTTGAAGCAAGAGCGCTGAAATTTGAACCATCTTTCTTGAGTTCTTTTACGAATGCCTTAGCGTCATCTTCGTTTGTACATTCAAAGATACGAGCATCAATTGTAGCTAACTCGTCATAATGCTCAGCCTTATATGATTCAACTTGATCGTATAACTTTGTTCAGCAAGGTTCTTCATGAAGTTTTGCTTGTAGTTTTCTGAAATGAATGAAACTTTAAGTTCTCTCTTCATTACATCAACATTGATACCCTTACCCATTGTAGCTTTCATGAAAGCGTTAATCTCAAAGCCGTTCTTGTGAGCTGCTTCTTGATATTGAGCAATGTTATCGTCGATTTGCTTTTGTTGTTCAGCAGTAATCTCTGGCTCTTGACCACCATTTTCTGCTACTGCTTCATAATAATAGAGGTAAGTAGACTTGATATTGTCTAAAACTTCTTCTTCCATGTGTTCAGCCCAAGTAATAACAGTGCCGTCTTCCTTAGTGAAAGATTGCTTGTCAAACTTCTTGCCGAAATCAACATCAAGATCATATTGTTTAGGGTCTAATTTGTATTGAACAATCATCTTTTGTTGTTGTTTAAGATTGTTGTACATATTAGCAAAGTAGAAGTTGTATGTACTTACTTTGATTTTATGAGCTGTACCATCTTTATCTACGATAGAAGCAGCTGTAACTGTCTTTTGTGGAATTGAGAATTGAGCTAATAAACCATTACGAACAGCGCCAGTAGCGATGTATGTAGCTAAAATAGCAACTACTAAAACTACTGCAACAACAATTTTAACTGTCTTTGCTGTTGATTGTGAAACACCATTTGATGATGAGATTGAATCTCTTTGCTTAATAAGTGCGTCACGCTTAGCAATAAGACTATTCTTCTTGCTTTCGTTTTGTTCATTAGCAATTTGAGTTTTCAATTCGCTGATTAAAGCGTCATACTTTTCTCTCTTTGCTTTAGCCTTAGCTCTTTGCTTTTCAGCCTTTGCTAATGCCTTTTCAGATTTCTTTACGTTCTTAGAATCTTTCTCTTTAATACTTGAAGAAAGAATATCCAAGTCTTTTTCGTTGTCTTTTTTCATACCCATTGTTAACAATCCTTACATAATATAATGTTTTTATAACAAAAATATTTTACACTATAATATAAAATATTACAAGTGTTTATCAAAAATAACTTTTGTTGATTTTAACCAATATTTAGTGTTAGTTTTTGACACTAACCACTAAGAATTATTTATAATCACTAACTTTAGCTACTTTTGTCTTAGCCATAACACTACCGTGTTCAACAAGCTTGTGATCTTTGATTTCAGCTTCAGCCTTTTCATAAATCATTTCGCTATTAGCAATACCTAAATAAAGTGGCTCATAGCTCTTGAAGAACATTATATGGTAGCCAAACTCTGATTTAACGATACCAGTATCGCCATATTGTCTGTTAGGGTCAATAGCCCAATTTTCAAAATCTTGAACTGTGCTACCTAAAGTACAATTATCAATAATACCACCATACAAACCACTTCTGCCCTTAGAAGTTGACTCAGTATCTTCTGAATATTCTTCAGCGAGTAATGCGAATGCAAGCTCGTTCATTTCGCCATTCTTATAGGTATCGTAAATATTTTGAGCTTCGTTCTTAGCTGCTTCCCACTCTTCCTCGGTAAAGTCAGCAGTATTTGCGTCATCTTGTGAATGCTTTGGTTTAACTAAGATATGTCTAACAGCATAAACATCTTCGTTGTACGCTTCGTTAACTGCTGGCTCGCCAGTCTTTAATACAATAAACACGCAGTTAAAGTAATCATCAACGAAGTAGTTGCAAGAATTTACAGCTGTTTCGCTGTTAAATACCCAATCCTTAACATCACTATTGAAATCAAGTGATTTCATATTGATTTTTGTCTCAACGATTTTTTCAAGCTCAGCGATTGCTTCATCAGCAGTTTTATAATGACCAAGCTCAATATTTTTATCAATCAAATCTTTATAGATTACTGGTACTAACTTCTTTAATGAAGCAACATCAGTAATATTTTCGCAATAAGTTTTAGCGTCAGCAATAACTTTATCCTTTGAACCTTCTTCGTTAACATCGAATGGAACTAACAAGAATGCTGCTGGCACTTCTTGGAACTTAGTAATATTCTCGTTGAAGAAATTGTCTTTCTCTTCGTCTGTATAATTATTCTCAACAAAGAAACGGTTCTTATATTCATTAGCAATGAGTTGTTGCTCTAAGTATTTTTTGTATGTAGCTAAGCCACAATACTCGCCGAAATGCTTTTGAGTGAACTCGTTAATGCCAAGCTCTGCTTTTTGAGCGCTTTCTTTAACAGCAGCAACTTCCTTATCAATATCTGCTTGTTGCTGAGCTGAAAGCTTAACGCCAGACTTAACACCTGACTCATAGCAAGACATCATACCTTGAAGATAAGCTAATGTTTCTGTCTTGAAGTATTCTTCAACATTAACCATATTACCTTCGCTATCTAAAATAGTTTGCTTGCTGAAAGGAACATCACTTTTAAGCTCACTACCGTGTGATCTTAAAATACGGTTTACAGTGCCATTATAACAATAGTTGTACATACCGATACTAACTGGAGTGTCGCCAACAGTAACTGCTACATTACCAGGATTCATTTTCTCGTCAGCATTTGGAACAGTGTAATATCTTACGCCCATAAATACGATTAAAACTGCTACTAAAACAGTCAATACAGAAGCGAGAATGAATTTAGGAATATTTTTATCAGCAGAACTTACGCTAACATTCTTGTTAGTATTTTCAGTTTCTGTTGCTTCCTCTTGAGTAGCTTCCTCGGTTGAATCATTAGCAATTTCAAGGCTAAAATCATCATCAAGTGACAAGTTCTCATCTAAAGTTGGAGCAGCAGCGTCGAATTTCCATTCTTTACTATCTGTTTGCTCGTTTGTTTCTTCATTAGGCTCTGTGCTAGCACAAGCGGTATCGCCTGCTACATCATCAAGCACTTCGTCGTTATTATCGACATATTCTTTTTCTTTTTCGTCCATAGCAATAGCTCCTATTAAACAATTTAAAATATATTATACTATACTAAACTGGTTATTTCAATAGTATTAAATACATACATATTGATAGTAAAAAACGCTCAAATGCTAATATGCTTGAAATTTGTCGGCATTTGTAGTATATTACTATGGTATTTATGAAATGTACAAGGATGTGAATATATGTCTAATAGCCTAAATCATGCTATAGATTACAAGCTATGCCTTGGCTTATTTATAACATTAGGCGTTTCTATGTTAGTACCTGAATATATCGCACCATTTTTTGTTTTTGGTCTTTTTATTTACTTCAAAAGGCATTTTAGCAAAACAAAAAGAAACGTTTTAATGGGTGATTTTGGTAAGCTATTTTTAGCATATATGTGTTATATGGTTATATCTTCAATATGGAGTAAAACTCATCTACTATCCGCTTTAATCGGCTTGTTATGGATGGGGTGCTTCCTAGGATACTTAATTGTAGCGAACACATTAAACACTAAAGAAAAGCTAGACTATGCCATATTATTTGTTATTACAAGTGCAGGTATTATAGGCCTAATTTCTTTACTCGAATTTATTACTTACAATTTATCGTCTACAACAACTTGGTTTAATTACTATTTCCCTAATCCGCTTTATTACGATATTAACGATTACATATTTAATAAAATTCCAGTTGATATTGTAAACACTAAGATTGATTCTAGAGCTTCTGCTACATTTGATAATCCACTTATCCTAGCAACCTACTTAGTTCTAGCAAATCCTTTCTGTGCTTACGGATGCATTCATTTTGAAAACAAAAAGCACAAAATTATTAGTTCAATCTGTCTTGTTATGTCACTCGGTGGCATAATTTCTACCACTTCTCGTGGCGCATACATAGCAACAATTATTTCATTCATCGTTATGTTTGTAACTAGCAAAAAGGCTATTAAAACGCTATTGCCTTTCGGTATCATCAGCTTAACCGCTGTGCCAATCGGTCTATATTTAAGATACACAAGCACAACGATTGATGACTTTGTCAATTCAACCGACACTCGATTTGACATTTGGAGAAGTTGTTTCGATATGTTCATTAAACATCCGATATTCGGCTTAGGTGCTGGTACAGATAATATTCACACCTTACTCGTTAACGAATACGGAATAGACAGAACGCATGCTCACAACTTATTTATTCAAATGCTAGTTGAGGGCGGAATTATTGGCGAAATATTCTTACTAGCAATCATTGCGTTGCTATTTAGAAATTTGATTAAAATAGTTAAATTGCAGAACAGAAAGTTCAGCAAATACTCTATAATGTTTATGTCATCTATGACTGGCTTCTTCATCGCTTCATGCACAGAATTTACATTACAATCTCCTAAAGAGCTTATGATGATGTTCTTTGTATTAGGTTTCAGCGAAGCTACACTTAGAATAGCGCAAAAGACAGCGCAATTCCCTACACCACGATATGATGAATACGATGACACAGACTTTGAATTAAACATTCCAGAACAAAGCGAGCTCATAACAAAGTAAACTATCATAATAAAAAAATAAAAGAGATTGGTTAATTTAACCAATCTCTTTTTTATGTTCAAATATCTAATTGTCTATCTGCCATTTGAAAAAGAACGAACAATAAACTTAGCGCCAAGTCCTTCGCAGATTTCTCTTGATTTCTCAATATCTTCTTTGCTAATAACATCAACAACAGTCATTCTAACATCGTCACAGTATTTAACGCAATCTCTTGTAAAGTCAAGCATTGCATCAAATGCCTTACCAGGATAAATATTTCTTGTGATTTTATCATACTTCTCACTTGATGGGTCATTAAGTGAAACAGAAACAATATCGAACACAGAGCAAATCTCCTGTGCAGTTGGTCTGCCATTTATCAAGTCAGACAAACCATTTGTGTTAACTCTAAGTTTAATATTAGGATACTTAGATTTGAAATACTTAGCTGAATTCATCATATTATCGTAAGCGTTGGTAGGTTCACCATAGCCACAATAAACTACTTCTTTAACGCCAGTAAAATCATAATTATCAATTGCTTTTTCAATATCTGTCAATGTTGGCTCGTTACCATCGAACCATAATCTTTCGGCATCGCCTACGGCTTGACCCTTTGAGCGAATGCAAAAAGCACAATTACATGGACATTTATTAGTAATGTTAAAATACACGCCACCCTCAAGTGTATATATAATATCAGTCACGACAAAACTCCCTTTACTTATAGCTTATTTTTAATTTTAGCCTTTAATTTTGTTTTGTCAAGTGCTGCAGCCAAAATTATGAAAACAACTGCGCTACCAACTGCTTGGAATATAGTGGTAGGTAAATTAGTGAAAATTGCAGCTTTACCTATAATAATCACATCAGCAATAGTATATCCAACAATAGTAATTAAACCTGCTGGAATTGTAGCAACGGCAGTTTTCCAAGTCAATATCTTATTTGAATTTTTACTAGCAAAAGCAACTACTAAAGCGATTAACGCCTTGATAATAATTGTTGCTGGAGCATAAACAACTGCACCGCCAACAGTTAAATCAACAAGTCCTTCGCCTAGCGCACCGGCGATAACTGCCCATGGGCCACCGATAATGCCAGCACAAAGATAAATCAATGCGTCGCCGAAGTGCAAAAAGCCAGGGCCAACTGGTGCAGGCACTTGGACAAATCTAGTAAACAAATAGATCATTGCAATAAACATAGCTGTTATAGTAATCTTTAAAACCTTGTTTTTTTTCATAATAAACATTCTCCTTGATTAAATTTCACATTGAGTATATACTAAATCTGGTATCATTAAAATACACAATTTCAACTATTTTTAAGAGGACAGTATGAAAAAGTATGTAACTATATATAATTACTACAAAAACAAAATATTAAGCAATCAACTAAAAAACGGCGACAAAATGCCATCAATCAGAGATAATATGAATCTATTTTCAATAAGCAAGACTACTGCTCAAAATGCTTATTTTGCTTTGCAAGCTGACGGTTTTATAATGGCAATGCCAAAAAGCGGTTACTATGTATGCTATAAATCGACTAACATAATTGAAGATAAACAATCAGTACCAAAAACGCAAAGCATAAAATATGACCTTAAAAGTGGCGACGCAGACAAGGACAGTTTTGATATTAAGCTATGGCAACGATACATAAAGAACACTCTACGCCAACAAGAAAGGCTTTTATCATATAGCGAGCCACAAGGCGAATACGAATTGAGAGTAGCACTATCCGATTACATTAGAACTAAGCGAAATGTAATTGCATCCTCTGACAGAATCATAATCGGCGCTGGTATCCAAAGTCTATTACATATCTTATGTTCATTATTTGAAAAAGGACAGACGGTATTCCGGATAGCAGTTTCGTGCAAGGTATTTCGCAATTTGAAGATTACGGCTACAACGTTAAGACGAGATACAAAGACGCAAACATAATATATGTATGCCCATCACACATGACAAACTTCGGCGATGTTATGCCAGTTAAAAGGCGAATGGAATTAGTAGAATATAGTAAGGCGCACAACAGCATTGTAATTGAAGATGACTTCGACAATGATTTTGTATATCACTCAAAGCCAACTCCGTCACTATTCACATTATCCGGTGGCGACAATGTAATCTATATTGGCTCATTTTCAAATGTGCTTATTCCAAGTATTCGTATTAGTTTTATGGTATTAACTGACGAGCTAACACAAAAATACAAACAAAGCATTGATAAATACGCACAGACTGCGAGCAAGACCGAGCAAATTGCGCTCAGTCAATACATTAGGGACGGACACATACACAGTCAAACTAGAAAAGTTAGAAGACTTTATACTAACAAGACTAAATTACTAAATGATAAAATCAATGAGGTAATACCAAACGCAACTACGCACATAAGTGAAAACGGCTTGCAAATCAAATTATCACATAAATTCAACAAGAGCGAAAGCGTATTTATAGAAAACAATTTGAAAGTTAAAATACAAAGTTTAGAAAACGGAGTTATAAATTTAGTACTAATTCCGTCGTCAATTTCTCTTAACGAATTAGACGATGTAGCCTATGCACTCAAAAGTGCATTAGAGTAATTTTTTGGACACTAGATAGTCCTAAATTACGGACACACCGCATAGAAGATATTGTTACTAACTTCCTTTTTATGTACAATAAATTTGTAGAAAAAAGGAGGATTTAGACATGAAAAAATCAATCATTAACATTACAAAATCAATTTTAGTTTCATTATCAACCCTAGTAGTCGGCTTTATCGCAATTAGCTTACCTTTTAATTTATTCAATACTCTTACTGCAAAGGAAATGAGAATAATTTTCCTATGTGAAGTAATTGTTTATAGCATTATGTTTGCCCTTTTCTTCTTAGTAAAAGAAAAGAAAGAAGAAAAGAGAAAGCAAAAATTAAAAGAGAAAATCACAAAAGAAAAGCGCAGAATCCAACTACTAAAGGACCTTGAAGAATTCAATATGGTTGCATAAAAAAATCCCACTAACTAAACGTTAGTGGGATTTTCTTTTAATACTTTATTTAACTTCTTTACCGTTAGTTCTAATGTCTCCGTTTGGTAACTCTTCGTTCATATCATCACTTGGTTTTGACACCTTTTTGACTAAATCTCTAACTTGTAAATAGGACACAACGCCCAAAATACAATAGAATAAAAGTGCAACACCGATAAATCTAACTATCGACACAGTAAGTGCTGACGAATTAAACATTGCGATAATACCAAAGATAACATTTAACACAGAAAGCAAAACTGTAAACCATCCACTTACAGGCTTAGCGGCAATAAATTTAAACGAGGTAATCAAATTGAATATACCCGTTGTCATCATAAACACACCCAGTATCACTACAATTAGCGATATGATAGCCCTATACTGAACGCATACGACGATACCAGTAATCGTAACGATAATACTAAGTGACAATATAAAAGTGCCAACTTCTTTTCTAAAATAGTTTATAACACCCGACATACCCAATATAATCAACGCAATACCGACCGCAAGAGCAGCAAATGTAATACATTGTTGCGGAAAGATTATAAACACGATACCCATTACTGCCGCTAGGACGGCAGCAACGATAGACAGTTTTTTCAATTTACTAACAAATTCCATTTTACTCCTTTTCGGCAGCAACTATCTTCTGAGCAATATGTTCAGGACATTTCTCATAACGAGCAAAGGTTGTTGTAAATGAACCTCTACCTTGAGTGATTTGACGCATTGCTGTTGAGAAAGTATTCATTTCAGCTTCAGGCACTTCTGCGATAATTTCTTGCATACCGTCGCTATTTGGTGTCATACCTAAAACTCTACCACGACGCTTATTTATATCTCCAATAATATCGCCCATTGCTTCATCATTACAAATCGCATTCAAAGTTACGATTGGTTCAAGCAAAATAGGAGAAGCCTGTGCAACGCCATTCTTGAATGCAATAGTTGCAGCCATTTTAAAACTCATTTCGCTAGAGTCTACTGGGTGGTATGAGCCGTCAAACAATGTAGCTTTTACACCAACCATTGGATAACCAGCAAGAACGCCCTTTTCCATAGATTCTCTCAAACCTTTTTCAACTGCTGGGAAGAAGTTCTTAGGCACAGCACCACCTACAACTCTCTCAGCAAAAACAAGCTCTTGTGTATCAAATGGTTCAAACTCGATGAATACATCGCCGAATTGGCCATGACCACCTGATTGCTTTTTATGTCTACCCTGTGCGGTTACTTTCTTAGTGATTGTTTCTCTATAAGCAACTCTAGGCGCAACAAGTGTAGCACTTACATTATATTTTGCCTTGAGCTTTGACAAACATACATCGAGATGTTGCTCACCAAGACCAGAAAGCACTTGCTGTTTAGTTTCAACATTAGGCACATAAGTGATTGATGGGTCTTCTTCTCTCATCTTATTGATTGCATTAGCAATTTTTTCATCATCGCCCTTATTTTCAGCAACAACTGCCATTGAATATGTAGCACTAGGAATAGCAACATCATCAAGTTTAACAACATTGCCAGCTTTACACATTGTATCGCCAGTTTTAAATGTTGAAAGCTTTAATACAGCACCAATATCGCCAGCAGCAATTTTATCAACATCATTTTGCTTTGCACCAACAGTATTAACAATCTTACCGATTCTTTCTTCACCGCCAGTACGAGTATTAACAACTGTCATTTGAGAAGTGATTTTACCGCTAATAACCTTAAAGTAATTCATCTTACCGATGAATGGGTCAGCAACAGTCTTAAAGCAAACTGCAACTAATGGTGCGTTCTCATCAATGCAAACTTCAACTGGCTCGTCATTAGCATCGATACCATATTCTGCCTTAGGTTCAGGGCAACAATCATTGATAAAGTCAAGCAACATATCAACACCGACACCAGTTAAACCGCTAAGAGCGAATACTGGAACGATAGAACCGTTAGCGATACCGATTGAAAGACCTTTAATCTTATCTTCCTTAGTAAGAGGTTCGCCACCGAAATATTTTTCCAATAGTTCGTCATCTACGCCAGCAACTGCCTCGCTAAACACTTCTTTAATAGCGTCAAAACGAGAAGTATCATCATGCACTACGCTTGACTCGCTTCTAACAATGTCATCGTATGTATAAGCCATATCGTCAATCATATTGTAGTAACCAACAACTTGAGAATCAGAGATAATTGGAACAACAACTGGGCACATACAAGTGCCAAATTTAGCTACTAATTCATTAAATGATTTATAGAAATCTGCACGAGGGTCATCCATTTTAGATGTAACAACCATACGAGCCATACCCTTTTTACCAGCATTGCGGAATGCTTTTTCAGCGCCTGCAGCAACGCCAGAACGAGCAGATACAACAACGATTGCAGTATCAGCAGCTCTAAGACCTTCGGCTGAGCCAAGTGCGAAGTCGAAAAGACCTGGAGTATCAACAACGTTGATTTTAGTATCTTTATAACCGAACTGAACAACTGATGAAGAAATACTAATTTTTCTCTTCTTTTCTTCTTGGTCAAAGTCAGATACAGTATTACCCTCA
>RCNI01001691.1_pt1 | contig 11756 bp, 11 predicted proteins | sample 2041151 | NCBI WGS metagenome assembly RCNI01 (sample SAMN09708214, study PRJNA481090) | feces metagenome | isolation source: feces | place: Antarctica: Albino Rookery
AGGGTCTCGTTGAGGCAAATACGGCGTGTTAAGGTCTCATATCGGGTGACAAGTTCGCGCTGACGGGATATCGAAGGTATCGGCAAACGAACCTCACACATCTCCGCCCAATCAAATATCTCACGTGCACTGCCGTGGGACTTGAAACGTGCATAACGATCAAATTCGGGACGACGAAACCACATCATCAAATATTCGGGCAAAAGTTCATTTTCATCTCGAACCTCAAAAGAAGTATAGATTGATGAAACAATCGCTTTTTCATCGGTCAGCAATGCAATAGCAATTTTATCCCCTCGGCGAGAAGTATCTGCAATATACACAAACTGTCCTCGGCGCACAACCTTATAAGAGGACATATCCGTACCAATCGTATTGGCTATCGAAGGAATAAACTCCTTTGACACACTCACACCCAGCAGATTCGTCACCGCCAAATCACGATTACGAACATCCACCTCGCGGATATAATCGCCCAAACGCTTATAGTCTGATCTCATAGCCCAAAGTCTTGAACAAGTCCAACAACTCTTGACGGGAGGTTGCCTCCTCGCGGAGCAATTCACTCATCTCGCCCTGCAATTCCTTCATCTTCGTCTCAAAATCAACCCCCTCGTCCCGATTGACAAATTCGATATATTTGCTCGGCACAAGAGACCACCCTTTTTCCTCAATCTCCTGCAAGGTCGCAGAATAGCAATATTCGGGAACATTGCGGTACGAGCCGCCCTCCTGTTGCCATTGGTGGAAATTGGAGGCTACCTGCCCGATCTGTTCCTTGGAGAATTGGATGTATTTCTTCTCAAACGGTTCGCCCCATTGACGAAGGTCGATAAACAATACTTCGTTTTGACGGTCGCGATACTTAACCGTCTCGCCATTGACATTCTCAAGATGTGCCATACGTTTGTTGCGTCCCGCCAAAATCCACAACGTAACACTAATATCGGTCGAATAGAACATATTGCGGGGCAGGATGCAGATGGCTTCCACCAAATGATTTTGGAGCAGCTGGCGACGGATATTGAGTTCGACACCATCGCCACTCAACGCACCATTGGCAAGCAGAAATCCCGCAACGCCATTCGACGAGAGTTTCGATACGATATTGAGAATCCAGCCATAGTTGGCATTGCTCGTCGGGGGTACATCGTAGCCCATCCAGCGGGGATCATCCGTAAGTTCATTCGCCGCACGCCAATCCTTCTGATTGAACGGCGGATTGGCCATAATGAAATCCGCTTTCAAGTTCTTGTGCTGGTCGTTATGGAAGGTATCGGCCGCAAGTTCGCCCAAATTATTGGCAAGACCGCGAATCGCAAGGTTCATCTTCGCCAATTTATAAGTCGTATTGGTATATTCCTGACCATAGACCGATATGTCGAGTTTATTGCCGTGATGCGCCTCGATAAACTTCATACTCTGGACAAACATACCGCCCGAACCACAACACGGATCATAGATCTTGCCGCGATAGGGCTGAATCATCTCCGCAATGAGATTGACAATCGTCTTGGGGGTATAAAATTCGCCCTTACCCTTACCTTCGGCAATGGCAAACTTTCCCAAAAAGTACTCATAAACGCGACCGATCAGATCGTGTTCCCGATCCTTCAGCGTGTCGATCTTATCAATATCGTCCAAAAGGCTGGCAAACTTGGTCTTATCGAGGCTCAAACCCGAATAATAATTGTTCGGGAGTGCTCCTTTCAAGACGGGGTTATCGTGCTCAATGGCAGAGAGTGCCTTATCAATCTTCAGCGTGATGTCGTTCTGTTTGGAGTTCTCCATGATATAACTCCAGCGACAGATATCTTCGAGATAGAAAACACTCTTGGCGTTATAAAACACAGGTTCATCAACGAAAGCCTCGTGTCCCTCGGCGATCAATTCCGATCGGCGTTCCTCAAAGCGATCACTCGCATATTTAAGGAAAATCAGGCTCAGCACCACATGTTTATATTCGGACGGCTCGACCGATCCGCGCAGTGCAATGGCCGACTTCCACAGCGCTTCCTCCATACTCAGTTCTTTGACTTGTTTCTTTGCCATAGTTATTTCTTCTCGTTGATTAAATCTTTAACTTCTACCTTTAAAATCGTCGCAATCCGAAACAACAACTCCAAACTCGGTTGGCGTCGATTGCACACATAGGAATTGACCATGCAGAAACTCTTGCCGAGTTGCGCTGCAAGCCATGTCTGTTTGATGCCCTTCTCGTCGAGCACCTCCTTGATTCTATTCAGAAGATATTCCATCTTTTCAATGATTATGCCATACAAATATATAAAATATTATGCGCTATTCGACATTTCCTCTGCCGAAAGAAACGAATGTCGTATTGAAAAGTTTTTATCGGATATCGGGATGAGAGGATTTTTTGAGGGTATGTTCCACCAAATTTTATCAAAATCAGGTTATAGAATAATGTTAATTCAGTATAAATTATACGGGTAAAGGGATCTGTCCGACAAGGTCGATTCCGATACCCCTAATAAATTATGGCGGAAACACTTTTAATGAATTTTGTATGCACGGACACTCAAAGACATAGACTTTCACTACTGCATGGTTGCGATCTAAACACAAAAAGGCGGGATAACCCTTTTGTAGGATTGTCCCGCTTTTTATAAATCAGTCTCCGCTACCCCGCCTTCCGCACCAGAAAGTCCAGCAGGCTCTGGTTGGCGCGGTTATCGACCGAGGCCTCCTCCTTTTCGAGGAAAAGGTCGCTCAAGGGGGTGCATTCGCCGCAGATGTCGATGCCGATCACCCGATCACGATCCAATACTTCGCCCAGCAGCCGTTCCAAGCCGCAGAGGCTCAGCGACCCCTGATCCCAATTGGTGATGACCGCCTGCCGATCGAGCACATCCTTGTCGATCGAAACATAAACGGGTAGCGACTCCCGCTCCCGTGCAAAGCGACGCCACGTGGCGGCATTTTGCAGATCCCGCTCGCCATAGAAATGCACCCGCGACCGATATTTCGGATCGACCTCTTCGATCAGATGCTCGTCCGCCCCCACGATCGTCACCTCGCCCAACAGGGGATTTTCGTCCAGCATCGTCTTGACCCATCCGCCACACGACAACACCCCGTCGAACAGCGGTGCCTGCATGTCGGGATGATGGTCGAAGACCAACAGCGAGAACGGCTCACGGATCTTGTCCGTCCAAAATTTCGTCACGTAATGATAATCGCCCGAATCCATAAAGTGGATTCCGTGGGGCGAACAGGCGTCGATCTTACGGCGTAACTCCTCGGCGGCCGACGGATCGCAATAACAATCCGTTCCCGCGATCCGCGAGCAATCCACAATGTGAAAATCCTTCTTTCGGGCAAACTGCTCGAAGCGATACACACCCGTAAAATTCATGATCACCACATCGGGTTTCATCTCGTCACTCCTTTCCACAAAAAAAGCCCCGCCCCACAAGGGACAGGACTCAATGCGATGCACACGATCATGTTTATTTGATTTCGATCATTCTCGGTTGATCCATCGGTGTGTCCGGTGCTTTTTTCTTCAAATCGACCGTCAAAACGCCGTCGTTTACCGAAGCCGAGATCTGTTCGCGATCGACATCATCGGGCAAAGCCAGTGACTGCCGGAATTTCGAGTACGAAAATTCACGACGCAGATACTTCTTATCTTTGTCTTCCTCTTTCCGCTCGTCCTTCTTTTCGACGGCTACGACCAGATGTTCGTTGTCCGAAAGATAAATCTTGAAATCGTCCTTGGTCATGCCCGGTGCGGCAACTTCAACCTTGTAGGCCTTTTCGTCTTCGCTGACGTTGATTGCGGGTGCTGTGGCATGAGTTTTAGGCATCCAATCGGTATCGAAAAAGTCATTAAACAAACTCGGCAACCACTCTTGGTTGTAATTTCTTCTCATAGGTATCATACTCAGTTCCTCCAAATTTTAAGTTCAACAATCATCTCCGGATTGAACCTCCTTTCGATATTCAATTCGCTTATAATCAGATCAACTTGCGTGCCAACACCCTTTTTCTGCCTAAATGGCCGATTTCGGACACACGCCCCGGAAAAGTGTGTCAAAAGATGACACCGTGTCATTCCAAAACAAGAACGGGACACTCCTTTTCAGGAAGGGAGTGTCCCGCATGTTTTCCGCGTAAAAAAGTTCAGCAGCCGCTGCCGTCCAGATTGCAGGCCGAACCCATGGCCACGGGTCGCGATTTCAAACCTGCCTCTTCGGCTATGAGGGTCACGCGCCCGTCCTCCAACACGAAGCACGGAATGCCGACCGCACCCACCTTGCGGGCGTGATCGAATGCCTCGTTATGATCTCTCAATTTCAAAAACGCCTTGAGGTCTCTGACATGCTCGCCGATGTCGATCACCTCGTATCGGTCGTCGCCCTTGACCTGCTCATCGACATAAGTGCAGTCGGGACAGGTGCCCATACCATAAATCTTAATCATTGTTCTTCTGTTTTTAGGTTTTACTTTCGGAAGCAATTTAGCGATTTTTTCCGAAAACACAAACAGCCCGTTTCCCGAAGGACAACATCCCGACATTTTTCCTACCTTTGTTTTCGGATTCCAACAATTTAAGAAAATGATTTATTTCGACACCGATTACATGGCAGGAGCGCATCCGCGCATTATGGAGCGTCTCACCGAGACCAATCTGGAACAGACGGCCGGCTACGGCAACGATGCCTACACCCGACACGCCGAACAACTGATTCTCCAAGCCTGCGGATTGCCGCACGGAGAGGTACATTTTCTGGTCGGAGGCACGCAGACCAACGCCACGGTCATAGATGCCCTGCTGGCACGCCACGAAGGCGCACTTGCTGCCGAAACGGGACACATCAACGTCCACGAATCGGGTGCAATCGAAGCCACGGGACATAAGGTGCTGCCCCTTCCCTCGCACCAAGGCAAAGTCCGCGCCGATGAGGTCGAGGAGTACATCCGCACGTTCTACGCCGATGCCACCTGCCAACACATGGTCGCACCCGGCATGCTCTACATCTCGCAACCGACCGAATACGGTACCTTATATAGTAAGGCAGAACTCGAACACCTCCACGCCGTGTGTCAAAAGGCCGAAATTCCGCTCTACATCGACGGCGCACGCCTCGGTTACGCGCTGGCATCGGACGAGGCCGATTTCACGCTGAAGGATCTGGCGATGCTTTGCGATGTGTTCTACATCGGCGGGACGAAGGTCGGCACGCTCTTCGGCGAAGCGGTTGTCGCCACCCGTCCCGGACTTTTGGGCAATTTCTTCCCGCTGATCAAACAGCACGGCGCACTTTTGGCCAAAGGTCGCCTTTTGGGTATCCAGTTCGAGACGCTTTTCACCGACGGACTCTACCTCGAAATGGGTGCACACGCCGTCCGTCTGGCCATGAAGGTCAAACGCGCATTCCGCGACAAGGGTTACGAGGTGTATATGGATTCGCCGACCAACCAACAATTCTTCCGCCTCGAAAACACGCAAATGGATCGCCTCGCGCGTGAAGTCAGTTTCGAAAAATGGGGAACGCGCGGCGCAACACACACCGTCATCCGCATCGTGACGAGTTGGGCAACCCGCGAAGAGGATGTCGATCGGCTCATCTCGCTGCTCTAAACCAAAAAAGCATCACTTTCAAGAAGTGATGCTTTTTTTTATCTCTTTTCCGATCCGCTATCGGGTCATCAGCAAGGCCAGTTGCTCCAACCATTTACGATCGACCTCGTCGAACGTATCGAGTTTTTCGCTGTCGATGTCCAACACTCCGACCACTTCATCCCCGCGTTTGAGCGGCACAACGATCTCCGAACGCGACAGACTGCTGCACACGATGTGTCCCGGAAAAAGATCCACATCGGGAACAATGAGGGTATGACCTTCCGCCCATGCCGTACCGCACACCCCGCGTCCCTTACGGATTCGGGTGCAGGCCAACGGACCTTGGAACGGGCCCAACACGAGTTCTCCATCCAACACACGGTAAAAACCGACCCACCAGAAGCCGAACGTATCCTTCAGGCATGCCGCCACATTGGCCATATTGGCAATTTCGTCCTGCTCCGCCCCGACAAGCGATTCGAGTTGCGGAAGAAGTGTCGCATAGCGTTCCTGTTTGGAATCACCTTTTATAATCAGATTCTCTGCCATAATTTTTCTTTGCATTATCCGGACAACAAATATAGAAATTTGTCCGATCATAAAGAAAAATTACTCCGTCCAAATTTTTTTCCGCACTCCGTTTTCCCCCAAAAAGAGACTTCGGGTTTGTCTTTTGTTCGTATTTTGCACACCTTTTTGTCTAAAATTCAGGAACAAAACGACAAGTCCTCCAATTTATTAAATTATTTTAATCAAATCATCCCGCACTTATTCTTACTCTTTACAGGAAATATGTTGGAAATTCCGAAAAATTTATGTAATCTTGTATAACAATTAACCACCTATTACGTTATATGATATGGGAAAAATAACAAGTGTATTTAGTATTCTTGCAACAAGAAAATTCTGGGTCGAACTGTTGATCATGACATTCGGCATGCTGATTGCCGGTACGGCAGTCTATTATTTTTTAGTACCGAGCAACCTGATCGTCGGTAGTGTGACCGGTTTGTCGATGGTCTTGTGTAATCTGTCCGAATCCATTTTCGGCGTTCCTCTTGCTCTTTCCACCATCGTATTCAGCATTAACCTTGTGCTTTTGGTCGCCGCCTATTTCCTTGTAGGCAAAGAGTTCGGAGCCAAGACCGTCTATACGGCACTGATCCTCGGCCCGATCCTGAAAGTACTTGAAACCTATTTCCCTTATACCGAATTTTTGGCCAAAGATGCCAACGGCAATCTGATGACCTCCGTCATGGGCGATCCGTGGCTGGATCTTCTGGTATTCGTCATCATTCTGAGTGCCTCACAGGCCATCCTCTTCAAAATCAACGCCTCGACCGGCGGTCTGGATATCCTCGGCAAGATCATCAACAAATACCTCCACTTCGACATCGGTGTGTCGGTATCGGTTGCAGGAGCCATGATCTGCTGTACGGCATTCGCCATGAACCCCTTCAACCTTGTGGTCTTGGGTCTTTTAGGTACTTGGATCAACGGTCTTGTCATCGACTACTTCACGGCAGGTCTGAACCGCAAAAAACGCGTACACATCATCTCGAAGCACAACGACGAATTGCGCAAGTTCGTCATCGAAAACCTCAAACGCGGCTGTACTCTCTTTGAGGTGACGGGCGGTTACAGCAACGAGAAGAAAATCGAGTTGGAAGTCCTGCTTACAACCGACGAATTTTCTGCCTTGATGAACTACATCAACAACCACGATATCGACGCCTTCATCACTGCCGACAGCATTTCCGAGGTTTACGGCATCTGGGCCAGCAAGAACCGCAAGGAAGTATCCCGCGCAAAACTTTAATCCGAACCCTTATAAACAACATGCTGCATTGCGATCCGTCCTTCGGGAATGGGTCGCAATGTATTTTTATGCCCATACAAAAAATCGGGACGACCCAAAGGTCGTCCCGATCCTACAAACAAAACCTATTACGAATTAGAAATCAATCATTCTCTCCTTAAAAATCAATTCTCTCTCCCTCGTAAAGTGCCGTGTAGAGTTTCACGAAGTCCTCGACCGAAGTCTTGCGGGGGTTGAACGAGGTGCAGACATCCTGAAATGCGTGCTCGGCCATGCGGTTTACCTCCTTCATCCAAGCCTCCTTCTCGATGCCGTACTCGCGGATCGATGCGGGGACATTAATATCTTTCTTCAGATTCTCGACAGCCGTTACGAAATCCTCTGTCGTCTCGCCACCGATCAATTTCGCAAGGTCGGCATAACGATCCGTGACCTTAGCATTGAAACGCATCACAAGGGGCAGAGCCAGTGCGTTTGCGCGACCGTGGGGAATACCGAACACACCGCCCATCTGGTGAGCCATCGAGTGGACGATACCCAGCCACGAGTTCGTGAAGGCAAAACCTGCCAGTGCCGAAGCATCGTGCATGTTCTGACGAACCTCACCGTTCTGGGGGTCTTCGCAAGCCTTCTTCAGGTTGTCGAAAATCAGCGTGATCGAACCTTTGGCAAACGCATCGGCGTAGTTGTCGTCGATGTTCGATACGTAAGCCTCGATCGAGTGGGTCAGAGCATCCATACCCGTGTTGGCGGTCACGTGCGCAGGCATCGACTTGCAGAGGTCGCCATCAACGATGGCCACATCGGGCTGCAACTCGTGCGATGCGAGGGGATATTTCACGTCTTTCTCGCGGTCGGTGATTACGGCCAGCGAAGTGGTCTCGGTACCCGTACCGCTCGTCGAGGGGATTGCCACGAAACGAGCCTTGTTACGCAGGGTGGGGATGCCGAAAGGCTTTGCCATCTGCTCAAAGGTGATGTCGGGATATTCGTAGATCACCCACATGGCTTTCGCCGCGTCGATGGCCGACGTACCGCCCAGACCGATGATCCAATCGGGCTGACACTCCGTCATGAAAGCCGCACCCTTGCGTACGGTGTCGATCGAAGGATCGGCCTCAACGCCGTCAAATACCTTGCAGGCCATGCCCATCCCGGTGAGGATGTCCTCGCAACGCTTCAGCGTGCCGTTCTTTACGACCGAACCCTTACCGGTGATGATCACCGCCATTTTGCCGGAGATGTTCTTCAACTCCTCCATCGAACCGTTTCCGTGGAACAACACGCCGGAACCATATAACTTTGCCATAGTATAATTTTTTAGTGTGTTAGATACTCTTGTCGTTTGACGCTGCAAAAGTAGTAAGCACACTCCACGGCGCAGTTATAAAATTCTGCCGAAAAATTATAGATTTGAAACCGACCCCGATTTTTTTCCGTTCATACCCTCCTTCAGACGATTTTTCAGGGCAAGGGGCGTCTGCCCGAATTTCTGTTCAATGTATTTATTCAGAGCCGATTGTGACGAGAATCCGAATTGGAAGGCGATCTCCTTGAAGGTCATGTCGTCCAAAGCCAACGCCTTTTTCAACTCCAACGACAGTTTTTCGTGGATGATCTCCAGAGGCGACTGCCCCGAATAGTGACGCGCCACGGCCGTCAGTTTCTTGACCGAGATACCCATCTGCCCGGCATATTGCTGCACCTTACGCTGCTCACGAAATTCGGCATCGACCTTTTCGCGGAAACGGATATATATAGAGGTATCCGTATCGTTCTGCGCCAGACGCTCCGAGTCGGGAAAGAAGTCGATGATCTTCAAAAGCAGGATTTTGATCATCAGTTTGACCTGCATCTTGCGGACGGAGTTCAGATCGGCATAGAGCCGCTCGATCTTTCCGACAAATTCCATCATCTCGTCAAATACACCGGGATGCTCCTTCAGAGACAGGTAGTTGATCTTCCGCTGGAGGTCGATGTTGTAATCTTTCAACTCGTTACGCAACATTTCCAGACAGAAGATCGTCTGATCGAACATCACGATCGTGATCCGACAATCCGCATCGGGTTCCAGACGATGGATCTGATGCGGAAAGACAACCGACACGGATTTTTCACCCAGCGTATGCTCCCCGAAATCAATCTGCTGACGAGCCGTCCCCCGCTCGACAAGAATGATCTGGAAAAAATCGTGGCGGTGTGACCCCGAAAGTACATTTTCGGGCGAAAGGTGATGAATGTAAAAATTCAGGCACGGAGCCCCCGCCGTATAGTCCGTAAGTTGTTGATTCTGCTGTTCCATAGTGCAAATAATGTTCTCCGGACAAAGGTATAAAATTTGTGATTTACTTTTACAATCCCCGCGAATATATTAATTTCGCGGCAGAGAGATTTTCAATAAAACGAGATGGAAACAAAAGATATTCCCGTTCTGTTGCTTACGGGCTACCTCGGTAGCGGAAAAACAACTTTGATCAATCACATTTTATCCAACAGACAAGGCTTGAGATTTGCGGTCATCGTCAATGACATCGGCGAGGTGAACATCGACGCCGATCTGATCCAGCGTCAGGGCGTGGTCAGTTCGAAGGACGACAGCCTCGTGGCATTGCAGAATGGTTGTATTTGCTGCACACTGCGTACCGATCTGATCGACCAACTCTACCAGTTGATGAAAACCCGGTCGTTCGACTATATCCTCATCGAGGCGAGCGGTATCTGCGAACCCGAACCCATTGCCCAAACCATCTGCCAGATTCCCGATTTGGGCGGCGGCTACACCAAATACGGCATTTGCCGCATGGATGCCGTCGTGACGGTAGTCGATGCCCTGCGCATGCGCGACGAATTTGCTTCGGGACGCGCCCTCACGCGTGAGGATCTCCAAGAGGATGACATCGAGAATCTCCTGATCCGGCAAATCGAATTTTGCAATCTCGTTCTTCTGAACAAAGCCTCGGAGGTAAGCCCCGAAGAACGTACACGCATCCGCGAGATCATCCACACGCTCCAACCCACGGCCGAGATCATCGAGTGCGACTATGCCGACGTGGATCTCAACCTTTTGATCGACACCCACCGCTTCAGTTTCCGACATGTGGCCACTTCGGCAGGATGGATCAAGGAGTTGAACCGCCCGATTGACGAAATCGAGGAGGAAGAGCACCACCATCACGAACATCACCACCATCATGACCACGACCACGGCGAAACGGAGGAATACGGCATTTCGACCTTCGTTTACTACCGACGCAAGCCGTTCGACATGAACAAATTCGACTATTTCATCGGCAACGAGTGGCCGATGAGCATCATCCGCTGCAAGGGCGTGTGTTATTTTGCCGACGAGCGCGATATGTCATACCTGTTCGAGCAGGCAGGCCAGCAGAAACTCTTAAGCCAAGCAGGAGCGTGGTATGCCGCCATGGATCCCACCAAACTCATGCTCATCATGCAGCAGGAGCCCGACCTTGTGAGCGAATGGGACGAGGAGTATGGCGACCGTATGCAGAAACTCGTGTTCATCGGTCAGAAGATGGATCGTGACGAAATCACCCGATTGTTGGACAACTGCCTTACGGAATAGCCCATGCCGAAACGAATTTTCACCCTTCTTTTTTTGCTTGCAACCCTTACGGCCGCGGCCGACGAAGGATGGATTTTGCGAGCCACGGACTACAAAGCCGACTATACGGGTGCCTCGGTGGCCAACGGTACACTGGGCATTCTTCCTTGGAAAGAGCCTTTCGAGGTGCGCCACGTGATTCTGAACCACGTATTCGAATACAGCAACGCGACCCGTGTAAACGGTGTTTTGCGCGGATTGAACCCTTTCCGCCTAAAGATGGAGGTCGATAACCGACCTTTGAGCGAGGAGATGATCTCCCAATGGGAGCAGTCGATTGATCTGAAACACGCCCACCACCGCACCGCCTTTACGGCCGATGATCGGGTGCGGGTAGCCTACTCGGTGACGGCTCTGCGCAACATGCCCTATGCGGGTATGATCGAGGTGGAAGTCGAAGCACGCGATCAGGTGACCCTGAAATTCACCAACCGCATCGACACCCCCGAAGGCGAATACCGGACACCCAACTACGCCAGTCACTTTTGGTGGACGGACGCCCCATCCGCCTGTTGCGCACCGATGCCCAGACGCGATTCGGTCGCTACGGCGTATCGGCCGCGTCGATGTTCCTCCACGACGAAGGATTTCAACTGACGGATTCGGACACCGAAGCCACACTTTCGATCACCCTTCAAAAGGGCGAACGCCGCAAATTTGCGCTTGTCGGGGCGATCTGCACCTCGCGCGATTTCAGCGATCCGCGCAGCGAAGCCGAG
>RCNI01002847.1_pt1 | contig 11748 bp, 13 predicted proteins | sample 2041151 | NCBI WGS metagenome assembly RCNI01 (sample SAMN09708214, study PRJNA481090) | feces metagenome | isolation source: feces | place: Antarctica: Albino Rookery
GGTCTGGAAGGCAGCAATATCATGCTGCTGCGGCGCAGTGATATCAAGGTCATTGTGGATATTCTGATGGGCGCTGAAATGCCTGAGGAAGAATTTGAACTCAATGAGCTGACGGTCAGCGCCGTGTGCGAGGTTATGAACCAGATGATGGGGTCGGCTTCTACGGCCCTGGCAGATTTTCTGGGTTACCCGGTAAATATCTCCACTCCGGTTCCCTTTGAACTGGATGATATGGAGCAGTTCAAGCAAGAGCATTTGCCTCAGGGGGATGATACGGTCGTTGTGGTCCGGTTCTCCTTCAAGATCGAAGATGCGCTGGAAACCGAATTCATGAATGTAATGGGCGTGGGACTTGCTAAGGAATTGCTGGCGGGTCTTGGCCTTGGGGGCGGCGCTGCTCATGAGCAGCCTGCTGCACAGCCAGCCGCACCCGCTCCAGCCGCACCCGCTCCGGCTGCGCCGGAACCTTCCTCTGGCGGCGGAAAGCTCAGTCAGGAAGAGATCGAAAGACTGATGGGCGGTATGGGTGCAGCTCCTGCCACACCCGCTCCGGCTGCGGTTGCGGAGAATGTAAATGCACCGGTGCAGCCGCCTGTTGCGAATTATGCACCACAGCCTCAACAGCCTGCGATGGATCCCGCTGCCCAGTATGCTTATGGCGCAGGGGCCACAATGGCTTCTCAGGGAATGCCTGCTCAGGGAATGGCTCCTCAGGGGATGCCTGCTCAAGGGATGGCTCCTCAGGGGATGCCTGCTCAAGGGATGGCTCCTCAGGGGATGCCTGCTCAAGGGATGGCTCCTCAGGGCATGCCATACATGCCGATGTATTATCCGTATCCCCAGCAGCCTCAGGTTATTCAGGCAGATCCTCGTATGATCGACACCCATCCCGCTTCCTTCCCGGAGCTGGATCTGTCCAACCGTATCGGTACAGAGCAGGCTGATAATCTGGATCTGATCATGGAGGTTCCGCTGCAGGTTACGGTGGAAATCGGTCGTACTCGGAGGAAGGTTCAGGATATCCTCGAATTTTCCAAGGGCTCGCTTGTGGTTCTGGATAAGCTGGCAGGCGATCAGGTAGACCTCTTCGTTAACGGAAAATGCATCGCAAAGGGCGATGTGGTGGTCGTGGATGATAATTTCGGTGTCCGGATCACAGAGATCCTTAAGGATCATGCATTTCTTAGCTCCAAAAAAGGTTAAATCCTCTAACAATCGATAAAAATATTTCTAAAAGGATGGAAAGAGTTATGTCAAAGAAAATTTTGATTGCAGACGATGCCGCTTTTATGCGTATGATGGTTAAGGATGCCCTGAGCAAGGGTGGCTACACAGATGTACATGAGGCTGTTGACGGTGCTGATGCAGTGCAGAAGTACGATGAGCTCAACCCCGATCTGGTCATTCTGGACATCACCATGCCGAACCTGGATGGTCTGGGCGCTCTGAAGGAGATCCGCGCCAAGAACAGCAACGCCAACGTCATCATGTGTTCTGCCATGGGTCAGGAAAGCATGGTTATGGAGGCTGTCCGCTCCGGCGCAAAGGACTTCATCGTCAAGCCCTTCAAGCCTGAGCGTATCCTGAAGACTGTAACTGCTATTCTGGGTGAGGCCTGATCGATCGCGAAATGTGGTGGCCATTATTTTGGTATGTGGTTTGTGTTGTTCTGATCCTTTGCTTAGCTTACTGGGTCACGCAAAAGAGAGCTGGAATGATGGGCGGCTCATTGGGGCAGCGTGGTAAGAAGCTTCGGATGGAGCTGCTTTCACAGATGATGCTCGGCAAAAATGAGCGTCTGCTCATTGTGCAGACCGTCGGCAGATATTTTCTCCTTGGTTCCACCAGCGGCGGGATCACCGTGCTGGCTGAGTTTTCCGAGGAGGAAATAAATGCATACAAGTCCAGTGAAAATCCCAGTAACGAGGAAAAACAAAGCCTTTTCTCAGGATTATTGGAAAAAGAAATGAAGAAAAAGCAGAGGTGAGGGATCGGTATGAATCCGAATGGTATCATAAATGTCAACGGAGATAATGTTCAGGCGTTGGAAATCATTTTTCTGACAACTGCCATTATGCTGCTGCCCTCCATTCTGGTGATGATGACCTCATTTACCAGATACATCATTTCCTTTTCGTTCCTGCGTTCGGCAATGGGAACACAGCAGACCCCGCCCAATACGGTTCTGGTGGGTTTGGCGCTGTTTCTGACCCTGTTCACCATGGCGCCTGTCTTCGACGAGATCCGGGCGGATGCCTATGAACCATATGTGGCAGAAACCATTTCTCAGGAGCAGTTCGTGGAGCGGGCACAGGTACCGCTGAAGGAGTTTATGCTCCGCAACACCAAACCCAATACACTGCGCATGTTCTGCAATATGGCGCATGTGGATATCCCGGAAAAAATAGACGATGCAACAGCGATGAAGCTGCCACTGAGCATCATCGTTCCGTCGTTTATGACCTGCGAACTCCAAAGAGCGTTTATGATCGGTTTGCTGCTGTACATACCGTTTATGCTGATCGATATCGTTGTCTCGTCCACACTGATGGCAATGGGTATGATCATGCTGCCGCCCTCTATGATTTCCATGCCCTTCAAGCTGCTGCTTTTCGTGACAGTCAATGGCTGGGAATTGCTGTTCTCCAGTTTGATCCAGGGATTTCATTAGCGCGGAGGGTGTAGTGTATGAACACAGATATGATCACAGATGTTCTGCATGAGGCCGTTGGCGTCACCTTGAAGCTGGGCGGCCCTATGCTGATCCTCAGCATGGCGGTGGGCGTGATCGTGGCGCTGTTTCAGGCGGTCACCCAGATCCATGAGCAGACCATCGGCTTTATCCTGAAGCTGGTGGTGGTGGTTGCCGTGCTTCTGATCGGCGGCAGCTGGATGCTCACAACGCTGCAGGATTATCTAAGAGAGATTTTTGCTATGTTTACCTTATAGGGGATGAGTTCGTTTGGATTGGTCTGGTTTGACATTGATGCTCTATATTACGGCCCGAATGAGCGGATTCGTTCTCTTCAGTCCCATTCTGGGACGAAAAAATATACCCGGTATCTTCAGAAGCGGTCTGATCCTGGTCCTTTCTGTTTTTACATATCCCTTGGCTGAGGGTCAGCCCATTCTGGTCCCCGAGGCGATACCGGATTTTGCACTTCACGTTCTGCAGGAAATGCTTCTTGGCTTTATTCTGGGTATGGTGGTGCAATTCTTCCTATATATCCCGCATTTGGCCGGATTGATGGTGGATACCCAGATGGGTATGACCATGAACCAGATCTATGATGCCGGCACCCAGGGAAATGCATCCGTCACCGGTCAGATCCTGAATGTTCTGATGCTGCTGCTGTTTTTTGCGGCCAACGGACATCACACTTTGCTGCAGATCATGATCTCCTCGGGAGAGATCGTTCCCTATGGAGCGGTGAAGATCGGCGAAGAAGCGCTGAATGCCGGACTGATGCTGTTTGTAGAGTGTACCGTACTGGGCCTGAAGCTGTGTATGCCGATTCTGGCGGCAGAGCTGATCGGCCAGCTGGGCATGGGCCTGATGATGAAAGCCATTCCGCAGATCAACGTATTTTCCATCAACATCGAGCTGAAGGTGTTGATTGGTTTGACTGTTTATTCTGACTGCGCCGTTCAGTGAATTTCTTTTGCAGACGGAGCAGAAGATGCTTTTCAGCCTGAGGCAGATGCTCCAGATGATTGCCTGAGATTGTCCGTGTTCCACAGGGGGGGAAATAAGTTTTGGCAGATGGTTCAAAGACCGAAAAAGCGACCCCGAAAAAGCGAAGAGACGAACGAAAGAAAGGTCATGTATTCTTAAGTAAAGACGTTGTTTCTGTCGCGACACTGGCAATTTCCTTTTTCACATTTTTGTTTATGGCGAAAACCATTGCCGAAGGTCTGGGTCAGACCATGATACTGGCCATCGGCGGATGTTCTGAAGTTCAGTCCGGTGTAGACAATACGCTGCAGGATCTGAGGAATGGATCTTTGATCGTGCTGCTGAAAACCTGTCTGATGCCGCTGGCGGTTTCGGTGGGGGCTGTTGTGGCAACCTTTGCCCAGACCAAAATGCTGATCAGCTCCAAACTTCTGGAGCCGAAATTCAGCAGGATCAACCCGTTACAGGGTTTCAAGAACCTGTTTTCGCTGAAAAGTGTCATAGAAGCGCTGAAGGGTGTTCTGAAGATCTCGCTTCTGCTGACCATCGTTTATCTATGCCTGAAGGATATGATCGACGACAGTCCTGCGTATATGTATACGGATATCCCTTCGGCAACAGCGCATATTCTTGAAGTTGGCAGGAGTATGGGGCTGCGTGTTCTGCTTGCATTTGTCGTGCTGAGCGCCATGGACTTCATGTACCAGTGGTGGGATTTCGAACGCCAGATGCGCATGAGCAAGCAGGAAATCAAAGAAGAGTACAAACAAATGGAAGGTGACCCGCAGGTTAAGGGTAAGATCAAAGAAAACCAGCGCCGAATGGCACAGTCTCGTATGATGCAGAGTGTTCCAAATGCTGATGTAGTCGTCCGAAACCCTACGCATTTTGCCGTGGCACTGCGATATCGTCCTGGAATTGATAATGCGCCGATTGTTCTTGCGAAAGGTCAGGATGAACTGGCTCTTCGAATTGTAAAAGTGGCACAAGAACATCAGGTCGCAATTATTGAAAATGTGCCGCTTGCCAGAGGCCTTTACGCTTCTACGGAGCTGAATCAGGAAATTCCACCTGAGTTCTATGGTGCAGTTGCGGAAGTATTGGTTCACATCATCCGCCTGGACCAGGGAGCCGCTTCGTCAAAGGCCCCGAAAATTGAAAGATAGGAGACGGAAGATTTATGAAGCGATTGTTAAACGATGCGCTTAACAATGTGATATCGCTGGGTGTAGTCGTGGTTGTTCTTTTTCTGATTATTCCGTTGCCGACCACACTGCTGGATTTTCTGTTGATCATCAACATCGGTCTTTCGATCATGATCTTGATGATTACGATGAATATTCGGGAAACGCTGGAATTCTCCATTTTCCCTTCCTTACTGCTGATTACGACGTTATTTCGCCTTGGATTGAATATTTCCAGTACCCGTTCCATTCTGAAAACGGGCTACGCAGGAGAGGTTATCCAGAATTTCGGTAATTTGATCACAGGCGGAAACATCGTCGTTGGCGTTGTCATTTTTCTGATTATCGTATTGGTTCAGTTTATCGTCATTACAAAGGGTGCTGAGCGTGTCGCAGAAGTTGCTGCCCGTTTCACACTGGATGCAATGCCCGGTAAACAGATGGCTATTGACGCGGACCTTTCCTCCGGCCTCATCAACGAGGCAGAGGCTAGAATTCGCCGAGGCAAAATTCAGAAGGAAGCAGACTTCTATGGCGCTATGGACGGCGCCACGAAGATCGTCAAGGGCGACGCGGTCATGTCGCTGCTGATCACGCTCATCAACTTTGTGGGCGGCGTGATTTTGGGCAGTGTCATGGGCGGCGAAAGCTTCTCTGTGGTGCTGCAGAAATACTCCATCGTCACCATCGGTGACGGCCTTGTTTCTCAGCTTCCGGCACTGATGATCTCCACCGCAACGGGTATGATCGTCACAAGATCGGTATCCGAAGGCAGCCTGAACAAGGATGTGGTGGGTCAGTTCAAGCAGCAGCCCAGAGCCATTATGGCCACCGGCGTGATCCTGTTTTTTCTGGCCTGTATTCCCCGCACCCCCCATCTGGCGCTGTTCCTGGGCGGTACAGTCCTGACCGGCGGCGGATTCATGATCTCCAAGAAGATGCAGGAGGAGGCAAGCAAAGCGCCTGTGGACGAGGAAATCGTTCAGCAGGAAGCACCCCCCTCCGAAAACGACTATTACAAGGATATCAACAATGTCTATTCCCTGCTCAATGTAGAGCCCATTGAGATGGAATTTGGATACAGCCTGATCCCCATGGTGGATGAAGGCCATGGCGGCAAGCTGATCAGCAGAATCGTCATTTTCCGAAGGCAGTATGCGCAGGACATGGGCTTCGTGTTCCCGTCCATCCGACTGCATGACGCCGCTTCGCTGGGTACGAATCAGTATGTGATCCGGATCCGTGGTGAAGAAGTGGCCCGAGGAGAGATTCTGGTGGACTACTATCTGGCTCTGGAGCCCAGCAATCCGCTGGGTGTCATCGATGGCATCGAGACTGTGGAGCCTGCCTATGGCATTCCCTCCCGGTGGATCTTGCCGGAGAATAAGGAAATGGCAGAGATCTATGGCTACAACGTCATTGACCCGCTGTCCGTTATGCTCACCCACCTTTCTGAAACCGTTCAGCGCCACGCCTATGAGCTGCTGAACCGTGCAGAAACCATCCAGCTGGTGGAGAACCTGAAAACCACTCAGCCGGAGCTGGTGGAGGAGACGGTTCCCAACATCGTATCTTACTCCGTGCTGGAAAAGGTGCTGAAAAACCTGCTGAAGGAAAGCGTTCCCATCAGAGATCTTGGCACGATTCTGGAATCGCTGTCGGATGCCCTGAGCCAGGGCAGAGATCTGGACACCGCCACAGAACAGGTGCGCGGAGCGCTGGCACGTACCATCACACGCCGTTTCTGCGAGGATGGTCAGATCCGTGTTGTGACACTGGATGCAGAGGTGGAAAAGAAGATCATCGCTTCCCTGACCCGCAACGATCAGGGCGTATATCTGGCAATGGGCGCAGAGCTGATGCAGCTGATCGTTTCCCAGATGGGCGAACAGATCCGCAAGTTCAACGAACTGCAGCAGACCCCCATCGTGCTGATCAACCAGCTGATCCGTGGCTATTTCAGCCGTATGATCACCCAATTCTTCCCGAACGTATATGTTCTTTCCTTTAGTGAGATCACCAATGATGTTCAAATCCAATCCATTGGAAACATTTCCATGAAAGGATCTGTGCAGTCTGATCGAAAGGCGGCGGAGGCATGAGCGAAACAGCGGTAGTTGCGAAGCAGAAATACACGCCTGAAATGATCGAGCAGATCGAAACATCGGATTTGCTCAGACTGTATAAAGAGACGGGCGACGAGGAATTGAAATGGCCTCTGGTCCTTCGGTATGAAAATCTGGTGAAAAGCGTTGCGTTCCAGATCAGGGGCGTGTACAGCGACTTTGCGCAGATGGAGGATATCATCAGCGAAGGACTGCTGACGCTGGTGAAGGCCGTGGATCGGTATGACCCGGAAAACGATGCCAAGTTCGAAACCTATGTGAGTAAGCGGATCCGGGGCATGGTGATCGATCTGGCAAGAAAGCAGGACTGGGTTTCCAGAAATGTGCGCCGTCGTTCCAGAGAGATCAACAAGGCCATCGATGATCTGACCAATACTTTGGGCCGCTACCCGACGGAAAAGGAAGTTTCTGAGAAGCTGGGAGTCACCGAGCTTCGGTATCGAAAGGATGTTGCCAATATCGCTCTGGGGGACATGCTCCAGCTGGATGCGATTTTGGATTCTGAATACGGCTACCAGATCGGCACACCCATGGACGGCGCCCACGGTCAGCCGGAAGCAGCCCTGCATGAGCGGGAGCTGAAGGAAACACTGGCCGAGGGGATCGCGTCCCTTCGGGAAAATGAGCAGATCGTGATTTCTCTGCATTATGTGGAGAATCTGAAACTGAAGGAAATTGCCCACGTTATGAATCTGAGTGAACCGAGAATTTCGCAGCTTCATTCCAGAGCAATTCAAAAATTGCGGGTATATATGGAGAATTATATGCTGGACGAAGGTAATTCGAAGCATACATAGGGGGAAAGGAACAATCATGTTTAAAGGCTTCTATAATTTGACATCTGCCATGTTGACCCACCAGCAGAACTTAAATGTCGTGGGTAACAACATGACGAACATTTCCACAGCGGGTTATAAACAGAGACAGTACACCGCCACCACATTTGATGAGGTGATGTACAGCCGTCTGGGCAACAAGGATGGAAAGGGTCCCGAGATCGGCCCTCAGAGCTATATCCGTGCCACCAGTGACATCGTCACCGATTTCCGTCAGGGCGCTTTTGAGCCCACCGGGATCCGGCTGGATTTTGCCATCAACGGCGAAGGCTTCTTCGCGGTAGAGGACGAAAACGGCAATGTGGCCTACACCCGGGAGGGCAGCTTCTCCCTGAATGAAGATGGTTACCTCTGCCTTGGGGGTCATGGCCGGGTGCTGAATGTTCAGGGAAATCCCATCTACATGGGAACCGACAAGATCAAAAGCGATGGTCAGGGCGGTATCTTCACCCAGAACGGCGGATTCATCGGCAGGATCGGCGTGTTTGAATTTGACGATCCGGCTGAGCTGACCCTGGATGAGCGCGGAACCTATCAGGGTGAGGGCGCACGGGTCAACAACGATGCGGCAGTCCTCAATGGGTATCTGGAACGCTCCAATACAAACATCGTCAAGCAGATGACAGATATGATCGCTGTGCAGCGTTCCTTCCAGAGTGCGGCGCAGGTTTCCAAGATTTACGATCAGATGATGACAAAAGCGACCAACGAGCTTGGTCACTTATAATGGAGGCGGCTTCTTATGAATCTATCGTTTTATACCGGAGCTGTGTCAGCCCATCAGCAGAATGAACGCATGAGCATTCAGGGCAACAACATAGCAAACGTCAACACATACGGTTTCAAGGCGGAAAAGGGCCGCTTCGATGCCCTTCTGTATCAGCAGATCAAGGCTGTGGATGAAGAGGATCCTCTGGTTGGCTCGGGTGCAAAACTGCTGATGTCCAGCACGGATCATCGTCCGGGAGCGCCTCTGCAGACCCATAAGCCTCAGGATTATATGATCGAGGGTGACGGCTTCTTTGCACTGCGGGATTTGGGAACCAACGAGATCACGCTGACACGCAACGGCGCATTCAGCGTTGCTCCGCTGTCTGTGAATGGAACGGATAAGGATGGTGCTGCGGGCAATGTGCAGCGCTGGTACCTTTCAGATGGAAACGGCCGCTTTGTACTGAATCAGGCCGGCAATATGATCGAAGTGGCAGACCCCAATGCCGTGCAGCCCGTCGGTATTTTTGACTGTGAAAACTATGACGGCATGCAGCATCTGGACGGCACCCGGTTCATCCAGGTGGAAAAGAACGGCATGCTGCGGATGGGCACCGGCAAGCTGATCAACGGTTCTCTGGAAACATCCAATGTGGATCTGGCAGAGGAAATCTCGAAGGTCATCGAATCACAGAGAGCTTACGGCATGGCATTGAAGCTGGTGCAGGTTTCTGACGAATTGGAATCCACCGTCAATAGCCTGCGTGGTTAAGGAAGAGGAGGGACACGATGATAAAGCGGGATTATAGCGAACTGGATGCTATGGAGTTGGATACACTGAGAGAGGTCGGAAGTATTGGCTCGGGCAACGCAGCCACGGCATTGTCGGATCTCATCGGACAGCCCATTCGGATCAAAGCCCCTGAGGTTCGCATCATGGGCTATAATGAAGCCATCGAATGGATCGGCGGCCCGGAAAAGATCACCGCAGGTGTTATGGTGAAACTGGACGGTCAGATCAACGGCATCATGCTTTCGGTTCAGCAGCTGGAATTTACCAATCTGGTTCTGAGCAGCATGCTGGGCAAAACCGTGCAGGATTATTCAGAGCTTGGAGAGATGGAAAGATCTGTGCTGACCGAGGTCGGCAATATCATGATCTCCACGTTTATCAACGCACTGAGCAGTTTGGCAGATATCAATGTGGAATTGACAGTTCCGGCGTTTGCCGTAGACATGCAGGGAGCCATCCTGATGGTTCCCATGGCGGAATACGGCGGACAGTCCGATTATATTATGACCATCGGCGGCGATTATACCTATCAGGGTGAGACCGTTCCATGTCGGCTCCTGCTTTCTCCGGATATTCGCTCGCTGAATACATTACTGAGAAAACTGGGTGTAAGCGGTGGATAATAAGCTGACGGTCGGTATTGCCGACATGAAAATGTCCAGAGGCAGTGGCTCCATTGTTACATATGCATTGGGCTCCTGCATTGGAATCTGCCTTTATGATCCGAGTATTCGTTTAGGGGCCATGATCCATATCATGCTCCCGCTCAACATGGAAGCCGGACGAAAAAATGTCATGAAGTATGCAGACACGGGAATTCGGGAGACCATCAAACAGATGGAGGCCAAAGGGGCCGTTCGCAGCCGCATCGTGGCCAAGATCGCCGGCGGCGCCAAGATGTTTGAAGTCAACGGAGGTTCTCTTGGAAATATCGGCCAGAGAAATATAGAGAGCGTGCATCTGAATCTGAAGCGCGAGCAGATCCGCATCGTTAAGGAAGATGTGGGCGGTGACATTGCCAGAACAATGTTCTTTGATGTGGCAACCGGGATGTGTCGTGTACGCTGCTATGGAAGGCAAGAGCTTATTATGTAGTTGCTGTTGAAAGGAGTGCGTGAAAACATGCTGGATGAGGATAAAAAGGGAATCCTGCTGGAATCGGGTACAAATGAAATCGAAGTTATGGAGTTTACGATCCATAATAATCTTTACGGAATCAATGTTGCGAAGGTGAAAGAGATCCTTATGTCGGAGCCTGTGAAGCCTATGCCCCATTCGCACCCGGCGGTGGAAGGTATTTTCAAGCCCCGGGATGTGGTCCTGACGGTGGTGGATCTGCCCAAGTATCTGCTGGGATCTTCCGACGAAAAGGGGACAAAAGACCTTTTCATCGTCACAAACTTTAACAAAATGAATATTGCGTTCCGTGTCCACACGGTGGTGGGGATCAGCAGGATCTCCTGGATGGACATTCAGAAGCCGGACAAGACGGTTTCCGGAGGCGTGGACGGAGTTGCCACCGGTATTGCTCAGTGCGGTGAGGATCTGGTAACGATTCTGGACTTTGAAAAGATCGTGGCAGAGATCGCTCCTGAGACCAGCATTCAGATGTCTGAGATCGACCAGCTGGGTGAGCGCCGCCGCAGCAATGCCAACATTGTGGTGGCAGAGGACTCCGTGCTGCTGAGCAAGATGATCGAGGAAGCGCTGCACAAATCCGGTTACGTCAACACGAAGATGTTCCCGGATGGTTCGGCCCTGTGGAGCTATCTGGAGGGTCTGCGGGATAAAGACGATCTGGAACAGTATGTGTCTCTGGTCATTACGGATATCGAAATGCCCCAGATGGATGGACACCGGCTGACAAAGCTGATCAAGGATGATCGTATCCTTAGGAAGCTGCCCGTTATCATCTTCTCGTCTCTGATTACCGATGAGATGCGCAGAAAAGGCAAGGAACTGGGAGCGGATGAGCAGATGAGCAAACCTGAGATCGGACATCTCGTATCCGTAATTGATGATCTTCTGGAAAGACGTGGGTGATACATATGGGTGGCAAATATATCGTTCGGGAGCCAATCAAAAATCGCAATGGAAAAATCATTGGCTATGAAATCATGTATCATGGCGAAAACCATGCCTTCAGCATGGGCGGCAATGAAAATGAATTTGCCGCAGCGGATACAATCTACAACTTCCTGACCCAGAACAGCGCCCAAGCCTTGAAAGGGTCTGTAAACTTCATGACATTCACCACGACGCTCCTGATGAAGAAGACGCCGAAGCTGTTTGACAGCTCCGAGCTGGTCATTCAGATCGACGACAGCGTCATCATTCATCCCTTGTCCATGCATTTTATCAGACAGTATATGCAGGAGGGATATAAGATCGCGGTGAACGAGTTCCAGTTCTCTCCTCGTTA
>RCNI01001642.1_pt1 | contig 11747 bp, 8 predicted proteins | sample 2041151 | NCBI WGS metagenome assembly RCNI01 (sample SAMN09708214, study PRJNA481090) | feces metagenome | isolation source: feces | place: Antarctica: Albino Rookery
GCAGTACCTTGTACTGCGCCGCTTTCTTTTATGTCATCTAAAACAAGTCTTATTTACTGACGCAATGCAAGATGGCATCTCGCAGGAATCTTACGTAGCCGGAAGTATTTCTATCATCATCATTTTGTCCTTTCTCAGTATTTCACATATCTTTGGTTAGGAACGATGGGATTTCACGCCCAACACAGCAACCAGCCCCGGCATCAGCACACTTCCTTGTTCCATCTCTCTGATGTACTCCATTTTCGTTTTCATAGTCATACTTTTTTTGCGGGTTTGTTTTCCATTTACGATTATATTAAAGCCATAAACCGCGCTTGGAAAAATGGCTGCTAACGCACAATAAAGGCCACTATTTTATGCGGCTCGGAATAAATATAGCCCTGCATTCAAAAAACCAATCGAAAATTTCGGAATGATAGACTATGTACTGACCACCAAATAAGCGGAGGAGGTTAAGGAAACTCACACAACAAATGGCGTTCTGCGGGATGCAGTCGGCTGCCGGTGGAATTGCAGCGTAACCAGCACCGCACACGGGTAAAATACCCACAATCAACATATAATGGAGGCACAGCAATGAAAAAAGTGATATCTCTACTATCGGCTATCACGATGATAGCCGTAACACTTGCAGGATGCGGCGGTAAGGCCGATAAATTCGCCGGTACTTGGAAAACCGACAGTATTGAGGTAGACGGGACAAAGTATACCGTCTCAGAACTCGAAGCAATAGGCGCTGATCATATGAGCGAAGCGCAGATCGTCATCAAAGAGGGCGGCAAAGCCTATGTTGCAGTTGGAGATGACGGAGAGATTGTCGATTGGACGAAAACAGAAACCGGTGTAAAGATCGGCAAACAGGAGTATACGATCGTTGGTGGAATGATGTGCCTCGAAAATGGAAAAACAAAGGTCTATTTCCAAAAGATCTCTGATAGCCAGACAATCGGTGATGCGCAGCTCGACGATACAAAAAGCGAATCCGATACAGACGCTCCTGACGGCTTATCTGTCGCTACCAAAGACTCTCCCGATAAATATACTTGGTACATCAAGAGCTATGTCGGTAAAAACTGCGCTTCGATCGGCTATACCTCTATGGGTGGAGATCGTATGGATAAATACGGTGCCGGTTTGTTAGAACTCATCTTTGTGACACCGGACGGTACATATGTCCATCTCGAATCGAAGAATGATCTGAAGCAATATGTTGTAACGGGTCAAAGTATAGCGCCCAATACGGAGTTAAAGCTCACCTTCGATAAGGACAGTGAGGGCAACGAATACGATAATCTGGTCGCAACACAGACTTACGAGGAAATTGTTCTGAGTGTAAAAAAGGTAAACTCCTCCGACAAGGACACTGTAGCGCTTACAGCCATTGATCCCTCGCCGGACAAATACACCTGGTACATTTCGGACTATACGGGAAGGAACCTTGCAACTTGCGGCTACACTTCCTTGAGCGGTGACCTCATGGACAAGTACGGTGCAGCAGTAGTGAAGCTGGTCATTATTTCAGAGGATGGCTCTTTCATCGATCCGGAGGATGCAGAATCCTTGAAAAACTATGTTGTTACAGGGCAAAATGTGAGTCCAAATTCCGAGTTGAAGCTCGTATTTGATACGGACAGCGATGGGAACGAGTACGATAACCTCGTTGAATCTCAGAATATCGAAGAAATTGAACTGACAGTGAACCCTGTTGGCAACATTTAATTGGAAATAGATAGGAAGGGAGACGGCGTTAAGCCGTCTCCCTTTTGTGTTTGCAATGGATGATACCAGACTTTAGTCGATGGAAGAGGAACAGTTCTGCATAAGGCTGTTTGCCAATTCTGTTCTTGAAATCAGCTTAGAGGAAATCCCGAAGGGTTCTGCATCATCTGCGTTTCTTTCCACTCTCTCAAGAATACAGGAAGCATAGACTCTTTCTTTTATTGTCATAGCTCGATGTACTCTGCCAGCGACTCGCAGAGCTTCTTCGGCTTCGTATTAGGTGATGTTTGATAAACAGCACCAACAATATTCTGCCATAGTACAATACCATCGATATGTGCTTGCTCAAGCACATACCAATCCGCAGGCACCGCCATATTATAGCGTTCTTCCAAGGTAACGGCTACAACATTCACCCGATCGGGCTTGCAGATTCCCGTCAGCTCGTGCCCGGCAAATGATGCTGCGCCAAAGGCAGCAACATATTCACGATAGTCTTTTGCAAACTGAAGGCCAAGCGCATTTTCAGCAGCCTGAATTTCTTCATCTGAAGCTGCGCTTCTGGCGTGAAATGCAGGCTTTTCTTGCATCATCTTTATGATTTCCATATTTTAACCGCCTTCCGGGGACATTTCAAAGAGGGCTTTCCAAAAGTCCCGCTTTTGTTTTGCAAATAGGCCTCGATCAATATTGGATGCTGTGCTCCCCGTATTGGCGTGAAGCACTGAATAATTGCTTTTGTGTTGTGAATTAGTAAGTATTGCAAGGGGCGAATCGCTCATTTGGCCTATATGATGCAATTCATAGGGCTTTCCGGACGGATCAAGGGGCGACAACCCATCAATGACCCGCTGTGCATTTGTGCGCCCGTCTTCAATATCGCCAATGAAATCCCAGTCGATTTTCTGCGTTAATGCCATATTTCCGTTTACTTTTGAAAGCCTGAGCCCAGCCTCCTTTAATGCTGTATATTCTTCCATAGAATGGAAGCTTTTTATGAATTCCAACGGCAGTTTCGATTCTCGCTGAATCAGCGCTGCCTGATTCAGCGTCAAGCCATTCAACGTTGCGCCTTTCAAAGCTATTGCTTCTCCGGCACCCCCGGCAATAGAGCCGGAAATTGCACCCCATTTAAAGCCTTCACTTCCAACCAGTGCAGCACCTTTCATAGCTTCATCGAAATCGCCGGTCTCAATTCCCCTGACAACGCCTGCGGATACTCCGCTAAATACACCGGAGGAAAGCGCCATTATTGTGCCTGTTTTTGCAGATGCCGCAAAAATCATACTGACAGCAGGTGCGCCTGCACCACAGGTTACACCGGAAACGGTAACGCAAATCAAAATAACGCCTGTGCCGATTGCAACATTCTTGAGTATTTGCTCGTAGGTGTCGTCATATTTCTGAAATTCCGTTACAATGGTTTGCCCATCATCACTAAGGGTGAATACATATTTTGTGCCTTGAAAGTATGAATCCAGTTCAGACAGCGTATATCCAAAGTAGATGTTTTCCTGCGAATTGTACGCGACCTCTTCCAAATACTCTTTAGAAATATAAACGGCACTTACATTTTCTACAAAGTATTCCTCATTATTGAGCGTGGTTACAAGCTCCGAATACACTCTCTCTTCCAAATACGGCAGGAGATTGGCATCATCAAGGCCGGAGAATTCAGGCCTTTTTTCTTCGGCAAAAGAATACGACGTTTCCTGTTGAGTTGAGCCGGGAGCAGGCAAGGGTTCCTGGCTGTTGTCACTATTTCTCCGGGGTGCACATCCAGCCAGTAAAGCACACACAAGAACAAGAGCAATCAATCGTTTCGTACTTCATTACCCCCATTATCGTCATTATCTGCCGCATCTATTCGTTGGCAGTTCGCTGCGTGTTTCTTTTTCTTATTCTTAGTTATCACGATACCCGCTGCAATAAATACCGTTAACAGTACGCCGCCCGTTGCAAATGGCCATATTTTTGTAGATGCAGAATCATTCGACGCATCGTTAGCGTCCGGTGGCAGTGATTGCTCAGATGCAGGAATCAAGGTGCCATCCGCTGCAACGGTTGCCCCAAGTGACAGTTGGCATTCCACATCCGAGATAGGTAATCCGGTTGCAACATGGGCTTTCAATACATCATCGGTTCCGACATAGATAACCTTTGTGGTGGTCTGATTCGTGTAAAGGTTGCTGACGGTAATTGTGTAGATGCCTTCGTCTGTGTACTGCTCGCCGTCTTTTGCCGGTTTGTTGAAGCGCACATCCTCTGTCAATCCCTCTGTACTGTCCTTGCGGATCTCTTTCTTAATGTCAACATTAATGTATCTGGACTTTGCAAGGTCAAGGTAAAACCCGTTTTCTGTAATGGATCTATTGGTTAATTCCGAACCGGTCACTACATCAAACGGGTAAACCATACAGTTGCCGTTGCGGACAGAGAAACGGAAGAAAATACGGTAGTCGTTATAAGACGGAAAAGGATTCCAGCCAAATATATTCAGGTTATTCTTACGCACCTCATAATCCAGTGCAACCTCGTAATCTCCTTCCTCGCAGAGTTCAACCTCGACGGCCGCATTTTGCGTTGCGGTTGCCGCAAGATAGTTTGTATAAATCACGGGATCGTCGGTATGATTCTGATAGTCCGTATGACGGACAATCAGCGTTCCACGCCCCATATCGGTTTTCTCAATGCCAAAGTATTCATCGTGACCATTGCTGTCGCCATTGACAGAAAGAGCTTCGTCCCCATTCAGCTTTGTAATATCCTGCTCCAACTCAAACCAAAGGGTTACCGTATCGCCGACTGTTTTCAGAAATACGGGATCGCCATTATTGTCTTCTGTAACGCGTGTATAGCCATTTACATAGAAGTCGCCAAGCTTCCATCCGAAATGAGGATCGTCCTCGGAAATCGTGCTGTTTTCAGAAAAGCCTGTATCGTGGCCTGCGTTCACAGCAGAACCTAAGTAGTATTTGGATTCATTCGAGTTTCCAGCCGCATATACAGTGGATGGCGAAATCGTCAACATTGCAATCAGGAGAGTCAACAGCAATGTTAAAAGCTTAGAAGCTCGTACGATTTTTCTCATAGTCCTCACCTAATAATCCGTGTGAGCATCGGATTTCTTTCTAAATGATCTTTTTGTGGAACGATAGTGGTTTATAGACAGAGCAAGAAGCATCTTTGCAAAGGCAATCCTTAACAAACAAATCTTACAGCTCAAGGATTTCTTTCTTCTTTGCGTCAAATTCTTCCTGTGACAGGATACCCTCATCCGCAAGCTGTCTTAATTTGCGAAGGATTTCTATCTTCTCATCATAAGAGATCAATGCATCTTCTGTTTCTTTCTTTGGCTTCTCGCTCTTTACTTTATTCAGCAAAGAAGCTGCGCCGGAAGCAGCCTTTTTCCAACTATGCTGAATGCCGCTTATGGACGCACTGGCAAGCCGAGAAAACTTTCCGGGCTGAGAGGCTTCTGTCGCTTCCTCATCAATGCTTTCCAGCGTTTCAATATCCGCAGCCATTTCTTCCTCCGAATAATTGAAACAGGCTTTATTCAGTGCAGTATTGAGGCGATTTGCCATTGGCATCATTGACACATAATTCAAGCCCCTGGAAATCACGCCGCCCACAACGGGAACAGCTTTGGAAATTCCTTGGGCGACTGTCGTCTTTGTCACTTTCACACCGATTGCCTTACCGATCTGCTTGATGATCGGATACCAAAATGTTTTTGTCAAAGCTTTCTGCGGTACTTTTTTAAGGGTTGTCTTTGCAATCTGCGTTGAGAGGACTCGAACACCCGATACAGCTCCGGAAACTCCGAACATTACGCTGCAATACAGAATCAGTTGATTCCTCACGCGTTCATCATCGAGTTGATCTTCTGTCCACAGATCGGATGCACCGTATAGATAAGACAGCTCCTGAGCCAGTCTTAAAGCCATGCCAAAAAACTGTGCAACATCAGCCGGGACAGTCGCTGCCATAGCGAAACCGCCGGGCACACCCGCAATAAAAGAGGCTACGGAAGATTGGCTTGTGCGGAGAAAGATCAACTTAGCAGCCGCTTTCTCGATACGATCTTGACCAACGCCGGCGCTAACCGGCCCCATATCAATAATGGACTACAAGTTAACCCCCTCATTTGCAAAAGCTTCCGCAAGGAATTTGCTGCGGTTGACTTTCACTCCGGGTATTTTAACAACATTCGTGATAATGGTTTCCAGCGCTATAGAGGTTGTTTCATTTTTACTCTATTCCATAAGCATTTCCTTTCGTTTGTATAAGATTACAAGTTTGTGCTATAGGTCATTTCTTTTGGTTTCCTCAGCTACACCACTCAGTAGGGCGTAAATGCTTTTGTTCCAATCATTATCAACAGCGTCTATCTTGATTTGCAGCCGCTACCGCTTTTCTCGTTTTGTCCGGCACATAATTCTCCATGTCCAGTGTACGGATTTTTTCGACCTTTTCATCGAGTTTGTCGATTACTGCTTGACTCTTTCCGTATTCTCCTGCGTAGAGGTACACCTCCAGCAGATGTCTCAGCAATTCGACCTGCCTTCTTGCGTAGGCGGCGATCTCCAAATGGTTTGCACAGGCCGTGATAGAACAAAGCAGATACAATTCTGCTTTGTCGTATTGCTGCCATTCGAGCATTATATTGGCCATCGGGCAAAGCTGGTCATCGATCTTGGCAAGCTCCGAGGTGCTGATAATGCCGGTGATATCGTAGGCCTTGAGCAAATAAGAACAGGCCTGCTGATAATCTTCGTCCAAGTAAGTGTGGTACCACGCCATTGTCATATCGTAGTCCCGCACCAGCTTAGAGTTGGGCTGCGCATATTTGTCAATCAGCTTTCGAACCTTTTCCAGTATGGCATGAACCTGCTTCTTCTTTTCGATACCGCTGCGGATCAAGACAAGCGCTTTTAGTCGATAACATTCTCCGAGAAAGATTCCGGAATCGCCGGCATTGGAAACAGTCAGCCAGCGGATTGCCTTATCCACTGACTTTAGAAGGAGTCGGACAAGCTGTGCTTCCTCAGCCGTTTCCGCATCATAGGCTCCGTTCAATACGGCATCGTAGAAACCCGCAAGAATGTAGTAATACTGTCCCCAAATCTCCGGGCTGAGATTACCGGATATTGTGGTTCGCGCCTGCTGAATTCTCCGATCTGCTTCATTGAACTCGCCGTGGTCATACAGAACTTCAAGCAGCACTTGGTAGATTTTCAGAAGCATCCGTTCATTGTCGTGGTCGAACAGGGCAATGAATTCTTCGGATTTTTCCTGTATGAACTGCTCATTCTCGTAGGGCGTGTTTTGAATCGTGTAATAGAGCAGTTCTTTGTAAATATCTGAGGAATAGATATTAGCTTCGCGTTTTCCGCCCTCCAACACGGCCATAGCCAGACGGAGACATTCCTGAATTTCTTCGTGATTGGTGAGCGTACTATCTGTGTAGCTGCTGACTCGCTGAATATAGGTCACTCTTGTCTGATCAGAGCCATTCCTATCAATCAATCGCTGCAGCTTTCGGTCAAGGGGGCTGCTAGGTGCATTCTCGTGAACATCGTTGACTTTATTGAGGTAGTGGAGAAGATTCTTCGGATACTCCTCTTTCTGTGCTTCTACCCTCAGTTTGATATCCAGATACTGGAACACCTTGGTTACCGCACCCAGTGCTGTTTCGGAGAGTTTCCAATTGGAAACCACTTCTTCGATGACAGGGTGCATTGTGATGATCGCATCATTCACATAGATCCATCCCTGATGATAGAGGACACTGATGTCATCCCTGTTCTCTAGTTCAAGCATTTCACACAGCCGATCTACCGAAACACTGGTTCGCCCAAACAGCGACAGCGTTTTCATAACAGTGCATTGGGACTCCGATAGTCCTTCTGCTGCAAACAGGCCGGAGATAATTTGCTTGATGGTCTTCTGATAAAGAATATTATCTCGCAGATAGCCGACCGTCTCGACGGAAATGCTTGAAAATCCACTGTCTGCAACGATCTTGGCTGCTTGGTTGAGGGATAGACTGCATACCGAACTGCCGATCTGCTTGGCAATCAGCTCGATTACCAGTGTGTGGCCATCAACATTTCGGATGATTGAGACTGCGCTGCGCCGTTCTTCATCATTCAATTCGTGCCCGATATTCTTTGAAAACAGCAAAAGAAGCGCTTCATCCTCTGAAATTGGGCCAACCGAAAGGGCAGCGTAACCCTGCGAAAGGGATTGATCTCTGGTTAGGAAGAAAATGTGCCATCCAAGCTGTAAGAGCTTTGAAAAAGAATCACCGGTGTCGCCGGTGTAATTATCAATGACAAGGACACAGTTTTTGTCATTGCCGCATTCACGCAGGATACCGAGTTTTCGGTCAAAGTACACCTTATCTGTTTCGGATTTATCCTTCTGAACGCCATTAATATGTACAGTGTAGTCATCGCAGATTGTTTTTTCAATCGTACCGAGAAAATCAAGGTAGAGCACAGAATCAAGCTTTGCTTCACATTGCTTCAGGCAATGGCGAACAAGCGTGCTTTTCCCAATACCGCCCATTCCGACAACAAAGCTGCATTCTGCAATGTCATCGGTAAGCCTCTGCATTATCCATTTTGTTTCTTTTTCTCTGCCGAGGAAAAGACCTGATGTGCTGATTTTTGAACTTACAATGTAGCGTACAGATAAATCTGCCAATGCTTGCAGCTCTGACAGCTTTTCTACCACGGTTTCCATATTGGAAAACCGATCCAGATAATAGTTTGCGAGTGTATGGTGGAAGAAATCTGTCAGCCGAAAGGTCAGCGTGTCCTGATAGCTGCCGCCGAAGATCTTGGACTTGGAGAAATCGTATTCCGCATTGGCTTCGCAGTCAAACGCATCCGGCACACGGTCAAACAACATATAAAACAGCAACGCGCCGATTCCGTATATATCCGTGTGCTTGCCGATGTGCTTATAGTCTCCGCTTTGCAGTTCCAGTGCCGCAAACCCCTTAGTATAGGAAATCTTGTCTCCTAATTCTATAATATTAGAAATCGGAACGACCGCATCGAAGTCGAATAGCTGGATCAGCTCCGTGGTACCTTCCAATGTCAAAACATTGCTTGGCGTGATGTCGAGATACAGAAAGCCTTTGTTGTGAATTCTGCAAATTGCATTCGCCACGCTCTTTACAGCCGAAATACTGTCCTTGACCGCCGAATATCGCCCGTAAGACAGCTCCTGCCCTTGCGCATAAGCAGAAACAACATATAGGGTGTTATTTGCCTCAAAAATGTTGTAGGTGTTCGCCGTTAGGTTTGTCAGTCCGTCTGTTGAGAAAAATTCATTGCCGAGCTGGTAGGCTCGTCGCATTTTCTGCTTGATTTCCGAAAACATGGCCTGCTCTGTTGCCGTGACAAGAAGCTCTCCGTTATGGTGTCTCTGCAAATTGCATTTGAATGGGTAGCATTCCTTGATCCTTACGGTTTTCTTCTCTCCAACATTATCAATATAAAAAGCATTGTAAACGATGCTCGACCCGCCACGGGCCAACTCATCGGTAATCGTATATTTATATCCGTCGTTGAATCTAAGCGTAGTCTCTCTCTTGAGCGCTGTTCTTGAGTCCATTCTCTCACATCCTTACCTTGTTCACACATCGCGACGCTTAGATTCTAACATTAGGGCAATCGATAATTGGATTTTTCACTGCTGCTCGTCGTCGGCCGCCTCTTTGTTCAGATAAACCTCCCGCATAAAAGAGCGAAATGCATCAAGCGGTTCGCTGTCCTGTGCAGCGAACAGATAGATCCAGTCATAGGGATTGCCCTCGTACAATTCCGGATAGCTGGCATCAAGCAGCAGTCGGTTGATCGAAGCGATGCACCGAGGCGCATCGTCGGGCTTAGCGATGTACACCGTCGAGCTTTCACTGCTCTTCAGCAGCCGCTCTGTCCAAAAGCTGTAAAAAGCCAAAAGAATCATCGCCTTTCGCACAACCTCGTTCGATCGCCAGTTTCCGTTGATGATACCCTCCAAGCCTTGACGGTCAGGAAAAGATTTTCTCACGAGAGGGTGGATCAGATCGTTTGTTTTGAGTATTGTTTGAAATGTTCGGTCCCCCTCCAATCGATAGATCGCCGGGCCGACGCTTTTCTTATCGTCGGGATCCTCATCACGCTCAAAGAAGCCTAAGATCTGCTGAAGGATATCCTGCACGGAGCGCTGCTTATCCGATCCTTTCTTGCGCGATACATAACGGCAGATTTCCCGATAGGCAAGCCCGTTCTCCCCGGCAATTCTTCTCCAAAGCTCGTTTATATACTTTTTCGCCGTTGCGTTGTTATATCCGAACTGCTCGCTGCTTTCAGCTAAAAACGCAAGAAGTTCTTCCGAACTTTGAAAACGATCCAGTTCCTTGATGATCGTGCCGGTATACAGGACATCGGCATTATAGTTGATATGACCTTTCCCGTCCTGCATCGGTGCTTTTGCAATCAGCGCCTGCGCATCGGAATATGTCAGCTGATGGCTGATGCAATAATAGTAAATGGCTTCCATAATATTGTGGCAGTCTAAGTTTCTTTGCAGGTATACACGGCGGAAGAAGTCCTGCGTTTCCTCCGGTGTCAATTGAAAGGCGAAGCAGAATTTAATTGCAATATCTCGTTTATCTGCTTGCGTGTGCTTATTGAACCAGCCTCTCAAAATCCGAGCTTCCACTGAAATTCCGGCTTCATCAAACCTATCTTTTATAAATTTGACTTTGGAATCTGTATCCGTAATATCACCGGAATAGCCTTTCTGTACAATAAACTCGTCCAACGCCGCATCAAATGTCCGAAAAGATTTTGCTACTTCGAGAAGCTCCTGCGTGTAGTTCTCATCTTCCGGAGATATATCGTAACCCTTTGCAGACAGGAATCGCGTATATTCCCCCATATCATTTCCTCGTTTCTGCTGTCTCTAGCAAACATTTTAAATAAAGGCTTCTTATCCTACGACAAGACTCCCATTATATTTTCGATTTGGCAGCCCAGCGCATGGCAGATCCGCACTAAAGCATCCGTTGTCACATTGTCGCCACGGTTGAGCTTTCTGATCGTATAATCACTGATATGAGCCTTTCAATCAGATCTTTTTTCTTCATATCTTTGTCGAGCAGAAGGTGCCACAGCCGTTTATAGCTCCGACATAGCGAAACCCCCAAAATTTGCAATTGAAAAGCAACATTATAAGTACATTATATCGCAGAATATACCAAATTTCAACGGAAACCAGAAAATCAGAGATAACACGCGGGTTTTCTCAAAATTTATTGAATCGGATATTTGAGAAGGTTCTTTTTCCTCACACTGGTCTATCGAAAAATTTTCTTTTTATTCTCGCGGATATTCTTAGCTCGTCACAGAACGGAAAAAAGCTGTCCACTCTCGAAAGAAAGGACAGCTTGAAGCGGCGATTGCCAACCAGGACAAAAATCTACGAGACGCCGATGATAATCTGAAACGCTTTATTTAGGCGAATGTAAATGTACTGGTCGATGAGCTTACCGAAACAGAAACATCACTGAAAAAGTTAGAGGACAACAAGCGCAGCCAGATGTATGCCATTGGGATATTAAAGAAATCAAGGAACGGCTGCTGTCCTTCAGAAAATATGCCGAGAGCACTGCACTCGATGTATTGATCGCACTGATACAGACCTTTATGGAACGTATTTGTATTACCGTTGAAAATGATGAGCACCACTGCCACATCTTCGTATACGGTAAACTGTTTAAGTCATTCAGCGGATAACCTCCCTTTGCTTTTTATGTGCAGTTGGCAGACCGCACCTTTATATAACAAAGTGAGTTTTTATTTCTCCAGTTTCGCCATAAGGCTTTTTAGAACCACTCACCCGGCGAAGTGTTTTCATTATACAATAAAAAAAGACATCCTTTCGGATGTCCTTTTGTGTTGGCGCTACCTATCTTCCCGGGCCGTCTCCAGCCAAGTATTGTGGGCAGAAGCGAGCTTAAC
>RCNI01001643.1_pt1 | contig 11737 bp, 12 predicted proteins | sample 2041151 | NCBI WGS metagenome assembly RCNI01 (sample SAMN09708214, study PRJNA481090) | feces metagenome | isolation source: feces | place: Antarctica: Albino Rookery
CATCGTACCATTCGATAAGAATTTTTTTGATTAATATAATACGGAAATAAATACCATGTGTATTTTAAGTTTTTCTCCACATACTATGGTTGTAACACAAAAACGTGTTATAAAAAAACGAAAGAAGTAGCATGAAAATGTTACGAGGAGGAAAATAATTATGGCAAATCGTTCATCAAACAAGGCAGCAGTACCAGAAGCAAAGAGTGCATTAGACAAATTCAAATATGAAGTAGCAAACGAACTTGGTGTACCACTTACAGATGGATACAATGGAGATCTGACATCTAAACAGAATGGTTCAGTTGGCGGATATATGGTTAAAAAAATGATTGAAGAACAGGAAAAACAGATGTCTGGTAAATAAGATATTTTACGAGAAAAAAGCGCTTGGGAGATTGACCTAAGTGCTTTTTTCTGTTAGACTTTTTCATAGTTAAACAAGAAAGAAAAGAGGAAAGCTATGAGAGTTATTGCAGGAAGTGCAAAACGTCTTCAATTAAAAACTTTGGAAGGTTTGGATACAAGACCTACTACAGATCGTATTAAAGAGACATTATTTAATATGATCGCACCTGGAATGTACGACAGTGTTTTTTTGGATCTATTTGCAGGTTCTGGTGCGATTGGAATAGAGGCTCTTAGTCGCGGAGCGAAAGAGGCTGTTTTTGTAGAGCAGAACCCTAAGGCTATGGAATGTATAAAAGAAAATTTGAAATATACAAAATTAGAAAATAAAGGGTTGACTCTCACAAGGGATGTTATGACGGCATTATATCAACTGGAGGGTGAAAAGTATTTTGACTATATTTTTATGGATCCACCGTATGATAAAGAACTGGAAAAACAGGTTCTTATGTACCTTTCTGAATCACAACTTGTTTATGAAGATACGATCATAATTGTAGAAGCATCGTTACATACAGATTTTTCTTATTTGGCGGATCTTGGATTTACGATACTAAAGGAGAAAAAATATAAAACAAATAAACATCTTTTTATCGAGCGATCCGGAAAGGAAGAGGTATGTTAAAAGCAATTTATCCGGGAAGTTTTGACCCGGTTACAAATGGACACTTAGATGTAATCAAACGTTCGGCTAAAATTGTCGATGAATTAATCGTCGGAGTATTAAATAATAATGCGAAAAGCCCGTTGTTTTCTGTCGAAGAACGTGTTAATATGTTAAAGGAAGTAACGAAAGATATAAATAATGTCAGAATTGTGCCGTTTGCAGGTTTACTTATTGAATTTGCAAAGGAACAAGGGGCGGCTCTTGTAATTCGTGGACTTCGTGCCATTACAGATTTTGAGTATGAATTACAGATGTCCCAGACTAATCATAAGCTGGATCCGTCTATCGAAACAATGTTTCTTACGACCAGTATTGAATATTCTTACTTAAGTTCTACAACAGTGAAAGAAATTGCAGTTTTTGGAGGCGATGTATCACAATTTGTTCCAGAAATTGTAGCTGTACAATTAGAACAGAAGATGAAATTAAAAGGAGAGTGTGACAAACATGAGTAGCCGTATTGAGCAGATTATTGAAGAAATTGAAGAGTACATTGATAGAGACTGTAAATTTCAGCCTCTATCTACTACAAAGATTATTGTTAATAAAGAACACCTAGACGAATTATTACGTGAGCTTCGTATGAAGACACCAGATGAAATCAAAAGATATCAGAAGATTATTGCAAACAGAGATGCAATCCTTGCTGATGCACAGGCAAAAGCAGATGCCTTATATGAAGAAGCACAGGTTCAGACTACAGAGCTTGTAAGTGAACATGAAATCATGCAGCAGGCGTATGCGCAGGCAAATGAGATTGTAACACAGGCTACAGCTCAGGCACAGGAAATTATCGATAGTGCAACAGAAGATGCAAATACAATTCGTATTGGTGCTATTCAGTATGCAGATGATCTTCTTGCAAATGCTGAAAATATTGTTGGACATACATTAGATAGCTATGCAACAAAATACGAAGGACTTATTTCATCTCTTCAGGAATGTTATGAAATGGTTCATGCAAATCGTGCAGAATTACAGTTACCTACAGAAGAAGAGCAGTACGCACAAAACGACGCTGAATAATTCAATATACTGAATATATATATATGTAAGCAATCAGGCTGGTTACTATGGCAGTAACCAGCTTTTGTGTTGTGTATGGAAGAATAGGAATCTTTATACTTCTTACAATACTTTTGGTCTGAGCAACTGCACAAAGGCCACCAAAAGAAGTGAGTCCCAAAACAGAAGCATATAATATATTTTCAGGCAACTGAAGTTTTTTCAATAGAAGAATGCCATTAGACATTTCCAGGCAGGGAAGGAAATTTTGAATTATCGAATTTTCGTATGCGTAATTCTGAATTACAGATAAAAGTATAGAAAAAATAATAATATATCCGCCAATCATTGTTATTGCTTCAAAACTATTCATAATACAGGTATCTATAACACTTGTATTATTAGTTGACAGGACTCTTTTAGTGGATGACAGGTTTTGAAAAATTTTATCTTCACACAAATAAAAAGGACGAAATAAAAAACTCATAATAATCGGTACACCAAGTGTAATCAAAAGCGTTGGTACGGTAAGTTCTTGATGATCCAGAGTTTTCCATACTACAAAGTTCATAATGAATACAGGGCTTGCATTGTTACAAAAAGATAACAGATATTTTGCTTCCTGTAAGCTGATTTTCTGTGTTTGAACAAGATCCGTAGTCACTTTTGCTCCCATTGGATAACCACATAAAAATCCAGCAACTACAGCAAAGCTTCCGTTTGTCGATGTTTTGAATATGCGACTTACGAAAGGGGATACCATATTCGAAACATAATGAATCGTATCTGTACGGATCATAAGATCTGTAATAAGCATAAATGGGAATAATGTTGGCAAAATCAATTGAAACCAGAGCATTAATCCATCACTTGCACCATTAAAAACAGCCTGTGGAGCTAGAAGCATACAAATAAACAATAGAATTATTCCAAATCCAACAAACTTATATTTCATATATTTTCCTTTAAAATGGCAGTATTTGTTAAAGATATATGAAAAACATTGATTTTTTATACCTAGTGTGACACAATAGATGCAGTAGTTAAATAGGAAGGAGATATTTCAATGCCAGTTTTAGAAAATTTAGAACCAAAGAAAGTATTTCATTTTTTTGAAGAGATCAGCCAGATTCCGAGAGGAACATTCAATACGAAAGCCGTTAGCGATTATTGCGTAAAATTCGCAAATGACAGAGGTCTGTTTGTTGTTCAGGACGAACTTAATAACATAATTATTAAAAAGCCTGGAACAGCTGGATATGAATCAAGTGAACCTGTTATCATTCAAGGACACCTTGATATGGTATGCGAAAAAACAGAAGATTCAAACCATGATTTTATGAAAGATCCACTTCAACTTTATGTTGAAGATGGATATGTGAAAGCAAAAGATACTACATTAGGTGCAGATGATGGTATTGCTGTTGCTATGGCATTAGCAATTCTTGACAGTGATGATATTCCTCACCCACCAGTTGAAGTCGTATTCACAATTGATGAAGAAGTTGGAATGGATGGTGCTATTGGCATCGATCTTTCTCCACTTGAAGGAAAAATGCTTATCAATCTTGATTCAGAAGATGAAGATACAGTTATTGCAGGATGTGCAGGTGGTTTAAGTTTCCGCATGACTCTCCCTATTGAGAGAACAGAAGTAACAGCAGACAAAGTTGCTATTACAATTCGTGGTTTAAAGGGCGGTCATTCAGGAGCAGAGATTGATCAGCAGAGAGGAAATGCCAATAAACTTGCCGGAAGATTATTAAATCACTTAAATCTGAATACAGAAATTCATCTTGTAGATGTTCAGGGTGGAACAAAAGACAACGTTATCACTCCTGTATCTAATGTTGTTTTAATGACATCTGACAGCAAAAAAGTAGTAGAACTTACAAATGCTATGCTTGATGCATGGAAAAATGAGTTTGGTAAAGAAGAACCAGATCTTGATGTTGCTATTACTGTTGCAGAAAATGAAACAGTATCTGCCATGACAGATGACGTTATGAAGAAAGTTGTATTCTTCATGAACAACTGCCGTAATGGTGTATATGAATTTAGCCGCTCATTAAAGGGAATGGTTGAGACTTCTGATAATCTTGGTATCATCAAAACAGAAGAATCTAGCATCATGTTTGCAGCGCTTGTCAGAAGTTCAATGGCTTCTAAACTTGTAGAAATGAAAGAGTCATTTATCAGCTTTTCTAACATGCTTGGAGCAACTTATGAAATCTGCAGTGAGTATCCAGCATGGATGTATAAAGAAGAATCAAAGATTCGTCCAATCGTTGCCGCTGCTTTTGAAAAAGTATATGGTAGAAAGACAAACATTTCTACAATTCATGCAGGTCTTGAGTGTGGTATTCTTTCTGGTAAAAAACCAGAGCTTGACTGTGTATCTTTTGGACCACAAATGTATGACATTCACTCATTCAATGAGCGTTTGAACATTGAATCTACACAGAGAATTTGGAATGTTGTAAAAGAGATTTTAAAACAGTGTAAGTAAATAAGTCTTGAAAAAGCTTTCGGAAGTCATTCCGGAAGCTTTTTTTGTCGATTCAGTAAAATAGAAAATTTAAATTTCAAAACCTGAATATTCACGGTAGTCCTCTGTTTTAATTTATGATATAATTAATAAGATATGGAGGGATAACAATATGAATTTACCTGAATTATTTGAAAATAAAATGAAAATCCTGTTAAAGGATGAATATACAGATTATATTAACTGTTATGACGAGCCTAGACATTACGGACTTCGTGTTAATACAAATAAAATTTCCGTAGAAGATTTTTTAGCAATTGCACCATGGCCTTTAGTTCCTATTCCATGGATAGATAATGGATTTTATTATGATGGTGACAAATTTCAGCCGGCAAAGCACACTTATTATTTTGCTGGACTTTATTATTTGCAGGAACCAAGCGCAATGACTCCGGCAAATAGACTCCCAGTCGAACCAGGAGATAAAGTCTTGGATGTCTGTGCTGCACCTGGAGGAAAAGCGACAGAACTTGGTGCCAAACTGGATGGAAAAGGAGTTCTTATTGCTAACGATATCAGTAACTCAAGAGCAAAAGGATTACTTAAAAATCTTGAATTGTTTGGCATTGGAAATATGCTTGTTTTAAGCGAAGAACCAGGAAAACTGATGGAATATTTTCCGGAATATTTTGACAAGATTCTCATAGATGCGCCTTGTTCTGGAGAAGGAATGTTCCGTAAGGACAAAAAAATGGTAAAAGCATGGGAAGAACATGGCCCGGAATTCTTTTCTAAAATCCAAAGAAGTATTCTGACACAGGCAGCTTCAATGTTAAAAAAAGGCGGAATGTTACTCTATTCTACCTGTACATTTGATCCTTCAGAAAACGAACAAAGTATTGAATATCTGCTAAAAGAGTATCCGGAGTTTGAAATTCAAGACATTGTTCCATATGAAGGGTTTACACAGGGTATTCCGGAAGTTTCTTTGACTGGTAATGAAGATTTGAAAAAAACAGTGCGTATTTTCCCTCATAAAATGAAAGGGGAAGGGCATTATCTTGCACTTTTAAAAAAGGGAAATGCAGATGTTAAAGAAGTGGTTGAAAAGAAAAGTTCCTCAAAAAAGAAATTGCCAGAAGAACTTGAAAAGTTTTGGAAAAATATCAGCTGGGATCTTGAACCTTCCAGACTTGATATCCACGGAGAACGTGTTTACTACATGCCGGAAGAACTTCCAAAACTTAATAAGATCCGTTTCTTACGATCTGGTCTTTTGTTAGGAGAGCTAAAGAAAAATCGTTTTGAACCAAGCCAGGCATTGGCTATGAATCTTAAAAAAGAAGAGTATACAAACTGTCTTGATTTTTCTATTTCTGATGAAAGGGTAGTGAAATACTTAAAGGGAGATACACTTGACGTAGAAGATCTTACATCAGTAAAAGATAAAGGATGGTATCTTGTATGTGTAGATGGATATCCACTTGGATTTGGAAAGCTTTCAAACCAGACATTAAAAAACAAATATTTGCCGGGATGGCGATGGATGGGATCAAATTATGAAAATACGGCTCGATAAATATCTTGCAGATATGGGTATTGGAACCCGAAGTGAAGTAAAAAAATTAATTCAAAAGGGACAGGTGTTTGTTAATGAAAATGCCGTAAAAAAACCAGAGACAAAGATTGACACAGAAACGGATGTTGTATTCTGCCAGGGGAAACCTGTAACATATGCAGAATTTGAATATTTTATGTTACATAAACCATCTGGCGTTGTTTCTGCCACGGAAGATAAAAAAGACAAAACCGTTCTGGATCTTATAAATAGTAACCGTAAAGATCTGTTTCCTGTTGGAAGACTGGATAAGGATACAGAAGGTCTTTTATTGATCACAAATGATGGACAACTTGCCCATCGCCTTCTTTCTCCATCCAAACATGTAGATAAAGTATATTTTGCCCGTATTGACGGAAAAGTTACGGACGAAGATGTTCAGATTTTTGCAAAAGGACTTGATATCGGTGATGACAAACCGACGCTTCCTGCCAAACTCGTTGTTTTAAAGTCATCGGATATATCAGAGATTGAATTGACTATAAGAGAAGGCAGATTTCACCAGGTAAAAAGAATGTTTCATGCTGTTGGAAAAGAAGTTACTTATCTGAAAAGATTACGCATGGGAACCTTGATACTAGATGAAAATCTTCCGGCAGGAGAGTTTCGAGAACTTACAAAGAAAGAGATTGAAGAATTATGTTAAAAGATAAAAAAGCAGTTATTTTTGATATGGATGGTTCTTTGGTGGATTCTATGTGGATCTGGCCGGAAGTGGATGTTGTATTCATGGATAAATATAACATCACCCCACCACCTACTTTTCACAAAGACATTGAAGGAAAAAGTTATACAGAGACAGCACAATATTTTCTTGATACGTTTCCAACATTAAATCTGACTTTGGAAGATGTGAAACAAGAATGGCTAGATATGACAATGGATTTATACACTACAAAAGTTCCTTTAAAGCCAGGAGCACTCAATTTTATAAAAAGATTGTATGGTAAGGGTATCCTTTTTGGCATTGCAACAAGCAATGCAAGACCTTTAGTAGATGCTACATTGAAAGCCCTCCATGTTGAACAATATTTTTCTTCAGTGCGTACAGGGTGTGAAGTAAATGCTAGCAAACCTGCTCCAGATGTTTATCTGAAAGTGGCAGAAGATCTTCATGTAACACCAAATGAATGCCTTGTATTTGAAGATGTTCCACAAGGTATTATGGCTGGGAAAAATGCAGGTATGAGCGTATGCGCCGTAGACGACGAATTTTCACGACCAGATAATGCACAAAAGAAAAAACTGGCAGATTATTTTATTCATGATTATGGACAAATACTAGGCAACACCTATGAAGTCTGTAAAAATTAAATTAACAAGCAAAGGATGTTTTATTAAATTATGACGAATGGTTTTTTACCTATTTGTAAACAAGATATGTTAGATCGTGGCTGGGAATATGTAGATTTTGTTTATGTCTCAGGAGATGCATACGTAGATCATTCTTCGTTCGGACATGCGATCATTACAAGATTATTAGAAGCACATGGATATCGTGTGGGAATCATTGCGCAGCCAGACTGGAAAGATAAAAAGAGTGTAACTTTATTTGGAGAGCCCAGGTTAGGTTTTCTTGTATCAGCTGGAAATATGGATTCTATGGTAAATCATTATACCGTGTCTAAAAAAAGAAGACATCAAGATGCATATACTCCGGGAGGAGTAATGGGAAAACGCCCGGATTATGCAACAATTGTATATGGAAACCTCATCAGACAGACTTACAAACATACACCGATCATCCTTGGTGGAATAGAAGCCAGCCTTCGAAGACTGGCACATTATGATTACTGGTCTGATAAGGTAAAGCGATCTGTACTTCTTGATTCCGGCGCTGACATTATTTCTTATGGCATGGGAGAACATTCCATTATTGAGATTGCAGACGCATTAAATGCAGGAATCGATGTAAAAGATCTAACTTATATTGATGGTACCGTGGTAAAAGTAAAAGATTTGGATGCTATATATGATCCGGTAATCCTTCATTCGTTTGAAGAGGTTAAAAATGATACAAGAGCTTACGCAGAAAGCTTTTATGTTCAATACCAAAATACAGACCCTTTTACAGCCCAAAGACTTGTGGAACCTTACAATGACCATCTTTATATTGTACAAAATCCACCATCCAAACCACTTACCCAAATGGAAATGGATGATGTATACAAGCTCCCATATATGCGAACCTACCATCCATCCTATGAAAAAGATGGTGGCGTGCCTGCGATTAAAGAGATTAAGTTTAGTCTTGCAAGTAATAGAGGCTGTTTTGGTTCCTGTAGTTTCTGTGCACTTACCTTTCATCAGGGACGCATTATACAGACGAGAAGTCATGAATCATTGATCGAAGAAGCAAAAACATTTATAGAAGATCCGGATTTTAAAGGTTATATTCATGATGTTGGGGGACCAACAGCAAACTTCAGGCAGCCTGCCTGTAAAAAGCAGTTAAAATATGGTGCTTGTAAAAATCGTCAGTGTTTGTTCCCTGAGCCATGTAAGAATATGGATGCAGATCATTCAGACTACGTAGTGCTTCTTCGAAAACTTCGAAATTTACCAAAAGTAAAGAAAGTGTTTATTCGCTCTGGAATACGATTTGATTATCTACTTGCAGAACATGATAATACTTTTTTAAGGGAACTTTGTGAGCACCATATAAGCGGTCAGCTTCGTGTTGCACCAGAGCATGTTGCGGATGAAGTACTCTCCTTGATGGGAAAGCCTAAAAACTGTGTTTACGAAGAGTTTATAAGAAAATTTGATGATATGAATAAGAAGCTCCATAAAGAGCAATACCTTGTTCCATATCTTATGTCTTCACATCCGGGGTCGGATCTTAAGTCAGCAGTAAAACTGGCAGAATATTGTAGAGATTTGGGTTACATGCCAGAGCAGGTACAGGATTTTTATCCGACACCTTCTACCATTTCTACATGTATGTATTACACTGGACTTGATCCACGAACAATGGAAAAAGTATATGTGCCGAAAAATCCGCATGAAAAAGCAATGCAAAGAGCATTGATACAGTATCGCAATCCGGACAATTATGATCTTGTACTGGAGGCATTAAGAAAAGCAGGACGTATGGATCTCGTAGGATTCGGAGAAAAATGTCTGATTCCACCAAGAAAAATGCATACCGCACATGTGAAAAATGATGGGCGTAAAAATAACTCTAATTCTAAGAAAAGAATAGAAAATAAACCTGTCCGTTCTAAAAACAGAACCGACAATAATTCGGGTAGAAGAAAGAATGAAAGAAAAAAACAAAAGAGGAGATAGGAATGAGAATTGCTATTGTGACCGGAGCCTCTTCCGGAATGGGAATGGAAATGGTCCGTCAGATTCCTTACTTTTATAAAAATCTAGATGAAATCTGGGTCATTGCAAGGAGAAAAGAAAGATTATTTTCTCTGGCAAAACAAGTGATTGTACCATTGCGTATTTTTGAAGGCAATCTTTTAGAAGAAAAGATATACCAAGAATTGCAAACAAGTTTAAAAAAAGAGCAGCCTAAGATCAGGATGCTCGTAAATGCCGCAGGATTTGGTAAAACAGGGACTTTTTCAGATATAGCAGAAGAGAATTTAGAGCTACAGCCAGAAATGGTAGATCTCAATTGTCGTGCGCTTACAAAAGTCACGTCTATTTGTCTTCCATATATTGGTAAAGGAGGAAGAATTATTAATTTTGCATCTGCTGCAGCGTTTTGTCCGCAACCTTCTTTTGCTGTATATGCTGCCACAAAATCATATGTATGCAGTTTCTCAAAAGCACTTGGGGTAGAGCTTTCTAACAGGCAGGTTTATGTTACTGCAGTTTGTCCAGGTCCTGTAGATACAGAATTTTTTGATGTAAGTGGTACTATTAGTAATCCGTTAAAAAAATTGTGTATGGCGGATCCGGCTTTGGTAGTCCATAAAGCTTTAAAAGACAGCAAACATAAAAAAGACGTATCAGTTTACGGGGTTTCCATGAATCTTTCACGACTGGTCGCCAAGATACTTCCGTATAAGTGGATCATTCGGTTTTTTGTAAATTAAAATGCACATCATGAGGAGAACATAAGATGAAAAGAGTCATAAAAGGAAATCCAGGATATCTGGATTATAAGAAAAAAGTGGAAATCATACGTACAATCATATATTTTATGCTTGTTGCAGCTATATTCTTTTTAGGCTACAGTCAGACTCATACCAGGAAAAATTTAATGACAATAGTAGCAGTTGTTGGCTGTCTGCCTGCCTGTAAAGCACTTGTTGGCGTAATATCACGTTTCCCATATAAATCAATTACCCAAAAGCATGCAGAAGAAATTTTGGAAAAATCAAAACATCTTACTTCTATTTACGATATGATTATTACAAGTCGTGATAAAATCATGCCTGTGGATGCAATCGTTATATCAGGAAATATGATTTATGGATATACACGAAATGAAAAAGTTGATTTAAAATATACCGCGACACATATACGTGGAATTTTAGATCAAAATGGTTTTTCAAATCTGTCTGTTAAAATTCTGAATAGTTACACATCTTTTCTCGCAAGAGTAGAAGGAATGGATTCGATTGCAGAAGTAGAACAAAATAATACAAAAGAAAAGGAAGCAAATATAGCAGGTATTATATTAAATATCTCTATGTAGAAAGGATAACTGAATGCAACAAATTAATGTCAGTGGTAATGAAGCCGGACAACGACTAGATAAGCTGCTTGGCAAATATTTAAGCGAAGCCCCAAAAAGTTTTGTATATAAAATGCTTCGTAAAAAAAATATTACCTTGAATGGAAAAAAAGCATCTGGAAACGAAAAATTAAATGTAGGTGATGTGATCAAGCTTTTTCTTGCAGATGATACGATCGATAAATTTTCAAAAAAGACGACATTTTCTTGCACAAATGTTACATTGGATATTATTTATGAGGACAAAGATATTCTTCTGATCAATAAGCCTGTGGGAATGCTTTCTCAAAAAGCTTCCAATAAAGACGTATCAGTAGTTGAACATTTAATTTCCTATCTGATCTCTTCTAAACAGATTACCGAAGAAGAGATGGCTACATTTAAACCATCTGTGTGTAATCGACTTGATCGAAACACCAGTGGACTTATTGCTGCGGGAAAGACACTTGTTGGACTTCAAGAGTTAAGTAGAATGTTTAAAGACCGTTCACTTTCAAAATATTATCTTACAATTGTTTGTGGTAAAATTGATAAGCCGTCACGGATTAAAGGATATTTGCAGAAAAATGAAAGAACGAACAAAGTTGTTGTCTCAGCTATTTCAAATGAAGATGCTTCGCCTATTGAAACTGAGTATCGACCATTGAAAATTGGAACAGATTGCACACTGTTAGAAGTTCATCTTATAACAGGTAAAACACATCAGATTCGTGCACATTTATCCTCTATTGGACACCCGATACTTGGCGATTTTAAATATGGAAATGAAAAAATTAATTCTATATTAAAACAAAAATATGGACTAAAACATCAATTGCTCCATGCTTACAAAGTTGTTTTTCCTGAACTTACAGG
>RCNI01001644.1_pt1 | contig 11731 bp, 10 predicted proteins | sample 2041151 | NCBI WGS metagenome assembly RCNI01 (sample SAMN09708214, study PRJNA481090) | feces metagenome | isolation source: feces | place: Antarctica: Albino Rookery
AATATCCCGTGCCGCCGCTTTATTTTATTCAGGGTCTGTTAAATCAAAGTCTTCCAGCAACAGTTCATCCAGCGCTGCATCCGGCAGAGTAACCAGCCGCCGTGCCTGTTTCAGCATGGCCGCTTCCAGCAGATTGCGCGCCATGCGGCCATTGCCGTTTTTAGCTGCATCCTTTGCCTGCTGCCTTACAAACCACTCCTGCACCGGCCCGTCGCACTCCGGTGTCAGACGGTAGCCCTTGCTGCACGCCTGGATATGCAGAATCCTCAGCAGCTGCTCTGCCGTATAGTCCGGAAACTCGATCTGATTGGGAAAGCGGCTGGCCAGACCGGAGTTCGCCTCCAGAAACTGCTCCATCTCCCTGGTATAGCCTGCCAGAACCACCACCAGATCATCCCGGTGATCTTCCATTCCCTTAACCAGCGTATCAATGGCTTCCAGACCAAAGCTGTCATCCTTGCCGCGATACAGGCTGTAGGCTTCATCAATGAACAGAACGCCGCCCAGTGCCGATGCAATCACCTGATTCGTGAGCGGAGCTGTGTGGCCCACATAACGGCCCACCAGATCTGCACGGCTTACTTCCACCAGCTGACCGCCGCGCAAAACGCCCACCGCCTTGAGGTACTTGGCCACCAGCCGGGCAATGGTGGTTTTGCCGGTGCCCGGATTTCCCGCAAAAATCATGTGCATGGACAAACGGTTTGCCTTCATGCCGGCGGCTTCCCGCCGCTTTTGCACCTGCGCATTGTCTGCAAGACCCAGCACATAATCCTTTACTTCATCCAGGCCCACAATGTCCGCCAGCTCTGCCTTAACGGCATCCAGCTCTGCGGTGTAAACGCCGGGCAGTAGGCCCAGCAGCTCCACCGGCTGCGCCGTGCCGGGAATCAGGGTCAGGCGGTTTTCCTGTACATCCAGCTGACCTTCCATGCCGGCAGCAGCGCCGGTATTCAGCTTATACTCCGACAGGGCTTTATAGCAGCGGTCGCACCAGTCCATAACCGGCTGCATCCCCTTGGCAGCGCTGTACTGTCCGGCCGCCAGCCGGCATACCTCCGGGGTCGCTGTAAGCTGAAAGCCCAGCTTTTCCCCTGCTTTTTGCAGCATTTGATCCAGTGCACGCTTTGCTGCTGCCTGCCGATGCTCTTCTTCAAGAGGTGCTGTGGAACACACAGGGCCAAGGCTGTTCACAAAATCGCTGCCCATTTTTTCCACCAGGAAAGACAGGCCTTTTTCACTGACAAAAAAGAAATATTTGCCTTCGGGCGTCAGGCTGCTCACCGCGTTGGGTGCAAGCGCCGTGCCCACATCCACCAAAAGGCCCTTCTGCACCACATAGCGGCTGGAGAGTGCCGCTTCCCCCTGGGCCAGCAGCTGACCCAGCAAATGCAGAAAGCCAGGATGGCACTGCTCATATCGCTCAAAGGCCACTACCTGCGCAGGAGCTGCAAGTGCCGCATACAGATCCTGCAAAAACAGCTTTTCCTGGCCCGGGCCGGGATACAGCCCCAGATCCAGCCACACAATGCCATCCTGAGCCAGCAATTCCTTTTCTGCCAGAGCCCGGGTCATAAGTGTCAATGCGGTGTGACGGCCACTGCCATCCGCACCGGAAATCAGGGTCACAGCCCGGGCCGCCTTGCCCTGTGTTCCATAAAGGAAAGACCGCTGAAACGCATTGCACAGGCTCTGCACAAAGGCCTGCTGCCCCAGCACCTGCTGATTTACCTGATCTGCGCAGGCAGCAAAACGTGATACACGCTCTTTTTCAGACATGGGGGCCTTATTCTGCTGAACCTGGGCAGGTGTAAGCAGACCGTCTGCCTGCAAATCCCGGGCCAGACTGCCGCTGAGCTCTTCAATTTCCTTTGTCTGACGGCGCAGCTCGGCATCAATGGCATCACTGTTTTTTTGCAGCTGCTGATGCGACACCTTTTCCAGATCTCTGCGTGCCTTTTTCTGGCGTTCCAGCAATTCGTCCAGCTCCTGCTGGGCCTGCGCCAGAGTACTCCGTGCCTCCCGGTCCAGATCTTTCTGCCGGCCGAAATTCAGCTTTCCGCCGCTGCCGAACACTCCATTCATCAGGTCTTCCCAATCGTTTGCGCCCATTGGCTCTCTCCCCTTTTTATGCTCGGCAGCTTTGTGCCGGATCATTCTGCATTTATTGTACTAAACCCCGCAGACAACTTCAATAAAAAAGCACAAAAAGAGCTTGGGGGTCTGCTTTGCTTTACGCCCTGCACACAGCAGAACTGCCAAAATCTAACAGCTCTTTTCGTACAAAGCGTTCTTACCGCAGCACAGCGCAACAAAAAAAACGGCAGGCAGAGATCTGTGCTCTCTGTCTGCCGTTTTGCTTTACGTCTTTATAGAATCTCTGCCTTGCAGCAAGCCGGAATCCGATCAGGCGTTCTCGCGCACTTCGCTGAGCACCAGACCCTCATTGTGCTGCTCTGCCCAGTTGATGGACCAGGGTGTAGTAAACAGCAGCAGCTTGTTGCCGCGCATATCTTCCACAGCCTTGGTATCGCTGGTCAGGTCCAGATTCTTGGGCTCCACATCCTCGCCCTCGATCCAGCGGATGTGCTCAAAGGGCAGGGTCTGCATCCGGATATCCACATTGTACTCGTTCTTCAGCCGGTATTCCAGAACCTCGAACTGCAGAACACCCACAACGCCCACGATAACTTCTTCCATGCCGCCGCCCAGTTCGCGGAAGATCTGGATGGCGCCCTCCTGGGCGATCTGCTCCATACCCTTCACAAACTGCTTGCGCTTCATGGTATCCACCTGGGTCACGCGGGCAAAATGCTCCGGCGCAAAGGTGGGAATGCCCTCAAACTGAATCTTCTCCTTGCCGGTGCACAGCGTGTCACCGATGGAGAAGATACCCGGGTCAAACAGACCCACAATATCGCCTGCATAGGCTTCTTCCACCAGGGCGCGATCCTGTGCCATCAGCTGGGTACTCTGGGCCAGCTTGATCTTACGGCCGCCCTGTACGTGGGTCACTTCCATGCCGCGCTCAAACTTACCCGAGCAGATGCGCATAAATGCAATGCGGTCACGGTGTGCCTTATTCATGTTGGCCTGAATCTTAAAGATAAAGCCGCTGAATTCAGAGCTGTAGGGGTCCACCGGGCCTTCCAGCGAGTTGCGGGCCAGAGGCGGTGCAGACAGACGCAGGAAGTCCCGCAGGAAGGGTTCCACTCCGAAGTTGGTCAGTGCACTGCCAAAGAACACCGGGCTCAGGCGGCCGCTCTGAACGGCCTCCAGATCGAACTCCTCACCGGCGCCGTCCAGCAGCTCCACATCCTCCACCAGCTGCTGATGCAGGGGGGCTGTGATCAGGTCATCCAGATCCGGGTCACCCAGCTGGGTTTCGATCTTGGATACCTTCTTCACGCCGTTGGCACGGCCATCGCTCTGGAATGCCAGAATGCTGCGGGAATTGCGGTCATACACGCCCTTAAAATCCTTGCCGCAGCCGATGGGCCAGTTCATGGGGTAGGTTTCGATGCCCAAAACCTCGTTGATCTCCTCCATCAGATCCAGCGGATCGCGGGCTTCGCGGTCCATCTTGTTCACAAAGGTGAAGATGGGAATGTGACGCAGTGTGCAGACCTTGAACAGCTTCTTGGTCTGGGCCTCAACGCCCTTGGCTGCGTCAATAACCATGACGGCGCTGTCGGCAGCCATCAGGGTGCGGTAGGTATCCTCAGAGAAGTCCTGGTGACCGGGGGTATCCAGGATGTTGACACACTTGCCGCCATAGTTGAACTGCAGCACCGAGCTGGTAACAGAAATACCACGCTGCTTTTCAATTTCCATCCAGTCACTTACGGCGTGACGGGCGCTCTGCTTACCCTTAACGCTGCCCGCCTGCTGAATGGCCCCACCGTACAGCAGCAGCTTTTCGGTGAGGGTGGTTTTGCCGGCGTCCGGGTGACTGATGATCGCAAAGGTACGGCGGCTCTCAATTTGTTGCCGGTAATCGGCCATAAAACGATCCACTCCTATACTAATCTGTCCATGTTCCAAATGGAATTCCTGCCGGGGCGCATGATCGCCCTGCGGCTTTGTTCACAGGTTTTTGTCAAAACGAACCGAATCCGTTTACACTGGAATCCCATCTTTATCGTTTGATCAAACTGCGGCAAAACCGCAGACTTTATTATTTTACACGCAAAACCCGTCCGGTGCAAGGCTTTGCGGGCACCGCGGACGGGTTTTGCAGTAAAATTGCGCCTTTCAGCCCAGGAAATCACCTTCCGGGCTGAACAGCTGTTCCAGTCTGCTCTCAGGATAAACCCGGATTCCGTTTTCCTGCAACAGCCGGGCTGTTACGCCGTCACCGTCAATCCGGGTACCGGTAAAGCTGCCGTCGTAGATCTGACCCACACCGCAGGAAGGGCTGCGGTCTTTGAGAATAGCCGCCGTGCAGCCATAGAGCTTTGCCAGATGCAGCGCGGCCTTTGCTCCCTGCTGATACTGTAAGGTTACATCCAGGCCGGTATTCGCCACCACGCGGTCCCCACGGCACTCAGCCGGCGGACGGGGTGTGGCCAGCCCGCCCAGCTGCTCGGGGCAGATGGGAATAAAGCGGCATTTGCCGGCGCTCACAATTTTTTGCAGGAACGGCCGGTCAAAGGTACCTCCGTCATACCGGCAGCAAACGCCCAGCAGACATTCGGAAACCAGAATATTCACAGCACTTTCTCCTTTGATACGTAAAAGAGGTCCGGCAGCAGCCGGACCCCTCGATTTTGAATTACTGGCGAGATTACAGCACCTCAGGCAGGCTGGCAGCAGCGCTGCTCTGGCCTACACGGCGGGTCATCTCATCGGGAGCCTCGGGACGGAACTTCACGTCAGCGTACTCCTCGTCCATTACGCGGGTAGCGGTTTCCAGAATGATGTCGCCGCCCTTGCCGCTCATTACACGGCCCATCATCTGAACGTGATGGATGTCGTAGAACATGGCGTACTGGCCCAGAGTGTGGCCCAGATATACACCGATGCTCTCGTAGACCTTGCGGGCACACTCGTCGTCCTGAGCCATCAGAGCCTGAACTTCCTTCAGCTTCTCTGCGGGGCTTTCGCCCTTCAGCTCAATGCCTGCGCGGGGAGCCAGCTTGATAACGCCATCCTGGCTGAAGTACTTAACGCCGCAGCCGATGTCACCGCTCCACTCGTCCTGCATTGCGTCGGGCTGAGCGTCCACAGGAGCGAATGCCAGCTCGTTCAGCCAGCCGCAGATGTTGCCTTCGGGGTCCACGTAGCCCACAGCCTCGCTGGTGCCCATGGCAATGCCCATGATGCCGTTTTCCCCCAGGCCCATTGCACCGGCCAGAGCGCTTACGTCGCCGTCGTTGGCAACAACAACGGGGATCTCATAGCCCAGAGTGTTGGACAGCTCTTCGGCAGCGCGGGTGTAGATGTTCTTGACCTTCTTATCGAAGTCATCCTTGCCCACCTTCAGGAACAGGCTGGCAACCATGCACTTGTTGTCGATGTAAACGCCTGCGCTGGAGATGCCGATGCCCTCAACCTTGCGGCCCTTTTCCAGAATCTTGGCAGCTGCGGTGTGGAATGCAGCCAGAATGCCCTGGTAGTGATAGTCGGGATCAGCGATCATCTTGGGGAACCAGACTACTTCTTCGCTGTAGATGGTTTCGCCGTCGATCACAGCGCTGACCTTGCGGTCGCTGCCGCCGGCATCAAAGCCAATGCGGCCGCCGTTGGTGTGACGGCCCACGCTCTCGGTGCGCATGTGAGCGCTGGGACGCTGTGCGTAAGGCAGAGCAACCACTTCAAAAGAACGCTCATACACATTTTCCATGAAGCCCTTGTCGAACTCACGGCTGCCGCCGACAGAGTAAGCCTTTTCGATGGTAGCTGCAATGGCATCGTCACCGCAGATGTACACCTTGAAGCCGCCCCAGCTCCACAGCAGGAACTTGACCATACGGTCTACAAAGTATTCATCGGCTGCACGCATCTCGGGGGTGCCGTGAATGTGGCACTCCCAGGTACCGATCTGGCCGCCGCTGCGCTCTACAGCGATGCACAGGGGCTTCTGAGCACCCTTTTCATAGTGCTTGAAGAACAGGCCCAGAGGCACAAAGCCCTGATCCAGTTCAGGCAAATTCTTTACAGGGATCTCCACGTTCAAAAAGTTCATGCTGATCCGTCCTTTCTTTTACAATACAACCTGCATAAAATCATTTATAAAGCAGCATCTATAGAGGTGCCGCTCGATTCCTGCTACATTGTAGTACGTGAACGGGTGCTCCGTCTTGCTTGGTTAAGCCCCTTTTTTTGCATTTTTGTCCACATAACTTCCAAGTTGTTTGGACAAAAAAGCAAACCCTTTCGGATCATGGCTTTTTTACTTCTCTGCCGTCAATTTTTATGGTATACTGAAGCCTGACAAAAAGCAATACTGAAGGAGGATATCCACCTATGATTTACGATCGTTTGGAGAATCTGGACCAGTATACCGGTCTGTTTGAGCCTTTGGACACCGCGATTGCCTGGATTGCCGAACATGACCTGAACGAGCTGCCTTTGGGCCGCACGGACATTGACGGCGATAAGGTATATGTAACAATTTCGGAGTGCACCACCCGCGCCAGCGAGGCCGCACAGTTTGAAACACACAGCAATTATATGGACCTGCAGATTGATCTGGAGGGCGTGGAGCTGTTTGAAGTTTCTCTCAGCGAGCTGGCAGAAACCACTGCCTACGATGAAGAGAATGACATTGCATTCTATAACGCAGAGCTGAGCACCGCCGGCGTGCTGGGTCCTGAGCGTTTTGTCATCTTCATGACCGAAGAAGCACACAAGCCCGCTGTTCATGCCGTGGGCTGCGATTCCGTTAAGAAGGCCGTCTTTAAGATCGCCCGCGAATACGACGATTGATCTCTGCTTTTCCAGAGAAAAGAGGACGCACCGCAAACCTGCGGCGCGTCCTCTTTTTTGTATAATCAGCTTTGCACGATCATGCTTCCGCCGGGGCACTGGCCGGTGCTTCGGCGGAAGGCGCCTCTGCGGCGGCACCGCTTTCCGGTGCAGGCTCAGGTGCAGGTTCCGGCGTCGGCTCCGGTGTGGGCAGCGGTGCCGGTACGGCCGGCAGCTCCAGCACTTCCTCGCCGTTTTTGACCTGAATTTCCTGGCCGGCAAAACCACCGTATACAGCCAGATACGTACGGCCGGGATTTACCTGCACCGGTTCGCCTGCAAGTGTAAACAGGTTCAGCGGCTGATTGGGTTCCCCCTTCTGCCACTGAATGGGCAGGCAGATGCCCTGGGTCAGATACACGCCGGTGCCCTGGGTCAGATCGTAATCCCGGGTATAACCGTCATCCTTTACGCCTGCCGAACAGAAAAGCACTACCACATTGTTAAAGCTCAGCTGCTCGCCGGTAGACGCATCCTGATGGGGCTGACCGTCCGGCAGATTTTTAAAGTAAGCATCGTTCTGATAATTCAGCTCCACGCCCCAGCCATCGGCAAACACAATGCGCAGCTGGCTGGCCGGAACCGCTCCTTCCGGTGCAGCGGCCGCGGGCGCAAAGGCAAACAGGCTGTGGGCATCCTCGGAGCGATTGCTCAGGCCATAGTGATCCAGTCCGTTCTGAATCAGTTCCTGCTTGGTATACCAGCAATACTCATTCACATAGCCCGCTGCATCGCGGCCGCCGTCAAAATCGAATGCTGTCACGCCCACATAGTGGCCGTCCAGCGCCTGATGGTGCCAGGTATTCAGCAGATTATACGTATAAGGGTTTGCACCGTTCTGCATCAGGATGCTCTGGCTGGGCATTGCCAGCTGCCAGGGCACATCACGACCGGGCGCCACAGGGCCCACCGGCTCCAGCACGCCGGTCGCGTCAAACATACACATCAGGCTGGGAATTTTGCCCTCGCTGAGCACTTCCACCATCACCTGTGTCTGACCAATGCCCCACTGCGGCCAGGAACCCGGCTCATTGTGAATCATCATTGCCACCGGACGCAGAGTTTCGGCGCCCTCGGCCGGGCTGCCCGTCAGCAGATTATATCCGGGGTTTGCACGTACAGATTTCTGCTCTGCCTGGGGTTCGGATTCTGCCGATGATGCAGACGATACAGAAGCTGCATTCTTCTGGCCGCAGCCGGTTGTCATCAGCAGACACAGGCACAATACAACTGCCAGGATGGTCTTGTTTTTGTTCATAAAAGAAATGCTCCTTTACTTAAAAGACTGGGCAGCTGTCATGCAGCTTGCCCTGCTCCAATGCTTGCTATTCAAAGCAGACTGCGGTCATCGCAGAGGAAATTCGGCGCTTCGTCCAAATCCACCACAGCCACATAGCTGGTACCGCAGTTCACCAGAAGCGGCTGACCCGTTTCGGCATCCTGCAGGCTCAGGGCCTCCAGATCCGTGCCCTTTTTCCAGCGGATACGCTGACACCGGCCGCCCCAGCAATAGTAACCCACGCCGCCCCAGTGTATTCCACATACTGCAAATCGCTCTCTTCACAGCCCGGATAGGTGTGGATGTCTGTGAACAGAACGATCAGGTTATCAAAGCTCCGCTGCTCACTGTTATTTTCGTCCACTGTGTCCAGATACTGCTGCGGCGGCGGATAAAGCTGGCTCATGCGATAAACGCCCTTTTCCGGGCTGTATTCAAACCGGGTACGATAATCCGGCGAATGCTGTACAATAACCTGCCGGGCCGACACCTCCGCCGGCAAAACAGTTTGCCCCGGTTCCGTAAAGTGAAAGAACGGGCTGTTGTAAACGTGGGCAGCGTCCACCTGCCGCTCTTTCACATATCGCTGCAAGTATATTGCATCGGTATAGGCTGTATGCTCCAGCCCCACCGTTTTGCCTGCCAGGTTCAGGCGGTCGGTATCACGCCACCAGAAGGCATCATACCGGCCCTCCACATTCCACTCATCATACTGGTAATTGCGGATATACTCTGCCTGCACATCACTCTGTCCGATATACACATACAGCGGCTGCCAGGGCAAAACCAGCCGGAAGAACTGATCCCGCCCGCTGCGCAGCGGCCCCACCGTGGGCAGCTCGCCGGGGGTACTGTACAGGCCCATGAAATAACTGATTCCGCCCTCCACCTTGATTTCAAACAGGATGTTCGCACGGCTCAGCCCTCTCTGCGGCCTGCACTCTGTATAGTTATTCACCATCACCGCGGTGATGCGCTGGCCGCCTTCCTGCTGTGACGCATACGGCTCACCGGTGAGCACATTGCGCGGATATGCCTTTTGCTCCCGCTGCTCCGGGATCTGTACCGCCTGAGGTGTCGGCGGCGGTGTACCCGCGGAAGCCTGCGGCGGTTTTGCCTGGCCGCAGCCCATCAGGCAGCCCAGCAGCGCTGTGATGGCCAGCCATTTTGCGGCGTGTCGTTTCATTTTTTCCTCGCTTTCACTTGCAAACGAAACATCCGCCTCACCGATTACCCCGATGCGGCGGGTATCTGATCGTTGTACGATCTTATGAATCCATTCAACAAAGCTGCGGGGAGCCCAACGTTCGTCAGGTATTCAATTCTGCCAGACTTACATCATTCACTTTACAGTGTTCCACCTGATCAATATCCACCACAGCCACATAGGTACGGCCCGGATTGATGATCTGATCCGTTTCGGTGCCCTCCTGATCCACAATGCGCAGCGGCATATTGGGCACGCCCTTCATCCAGCGAATTTTCTGATACCGACCGCCGCAAAAATACATTCCTGCGCCCTGAGCATCAAAGTTCACATGGCTGAGCAGACCATCCGGATATTTATCAATATCGGCAAACAGCAGCAGCACGTTGTCGGCGCTGTACTGTTCTTTTGTATTGGCGTCAATCTGCGGCTGACCGAATTCTTCCTTATAATAACAGCCAGTTTCCGGGTCATAAGTAAACAGAGAATCCGCATAACTGGAAAAACGGATGCTCACGCTCTGGGCATCGCCGTCCTCCAGCACGCGGGGTGTTTCATCATAGCGGCCGAAGTTGAAAACAGGTGTTGGCTCACTGGCAGTATCCAGCTCATATTTTTCTACAGCCTCAGCAAAGCTTTCGCCATTCATATAGACACAGTGTTCCTGCCCCAATGTGCGGCGGCGCTCTGCATCCACCCAGTAATAGGTCTTGTAGCGGCCGTCGATGGCCTTGGAATCCAGATACCGATAGCTCTCCAGCATTTCCGCTGCATAGCTGCTGGTTCCGATGTGTGCATACAGGCAATCCAGCGGCAGCATCAGCTGCACGTGCTGGTCACGGGCCGAACGCAGCGGCCCCACCACCGGCAGATGCTGATAATCCCGATACAATGCCATCATACGGGTAATCCCGCTTTCTGTTACCATTTCATACAGAACATCGGCCTGGTTGATGCCGCTTTGCGGCAGCGCAGCGCGCACGTTGTTGATCATTACAGCCACGCCGCGACGGCCCTCAGGATAATTTTCTCCCTTGGGCAGACCTGTATACGGATTTACGTCCTGGCCCAGAAAAAAAGCGGGCTGGGTACTGGGCAGCTCCGGGGCCGCAGGCTCCGGCAAAGGTTGAGATTCTGCGGCCTGGCCGCAGCCTGCCAGCAAGCCGCACAGCAGCACTGCCGACATACACAGGGCTCTCAACTTTTTCATAGAAACTCCCCTCCATCTATAAAACGTTTGAGGTATGATTATTATATTCTTTTTCCGTTTTATTGTAAATACTTTGTAATATTTGCAGCGATTCCGGCCCATCAATTGGGTCAATTATGGCTTGGAACAAATTTTATTTGCAGTTATACTTGACAAAATAATTTTCAATTGGTACAATTACAGGGCTATCAAGATGAGCCATTAGCTCAGTCGGCAGAGCATCTGCCTTTTAAGCAGGGTGTCCGGGGTTCGAATCCCCGATGGCTCACCAAGTAAAAATCCGAACTTATCCCTTTATGGGAACAGGTTCGGATTTTTCTTTTTGTCTGCGCCGCATTTTTGTTCATTGCCCAGAATTTTACCTTTTCTGCTTCTGCGGCCGATTGGGTTTTCCACAGTCGCAACTCCTGTTTGTTGATAAAATTGATCCTTCTGATTGACAAGTAAACTTGGCCATGTTATGATGATGCAAAGCAAACTTGGCATTGCGGAAAGGAGTTTTTTGACATGAATAAAGAAGACGTTTTGAAAAAGGCCCAGAACCAAAAGCGCCATAAGCTGGATGAAATGGAAGTGGATGTTCTGCTGCGGGGCAATCGCGTGGGACTGATTGTCGGCCTTTGCATCTGCATGATTATCATGGGTGTTAAGCTCTATCGCGGTCAGGCTTATCAGGATATTTATTCGGTTTTTTGCGCCATTTTCTGCGGCCAGTCATTCTACAAGGGCGTTCGGCTGAAGGATCGCTCCACGATTGTTCTCGGAGTGCTTTGGGGCATCAGTTCCCTGCTTTTGCTCATTGGGTATTTTATTTAAAAAGGCTGTGTACACATGGATGACTCGTTAATTTTAAAAAATCACTTAAAAGAAGCCCGAAGCGCAAAGAAATTATCCCAGGCTGCGCTGGCTGAAATGGTGGGGGTTTCCCGCAATACCATCAGCTCCATCGAAACAGGGCAGTTTAATCCAACAGCAAAGCTGGCGCTTATTTTATGCATTGCGCTGGATCAAAAATTCGAGGATTTATTTTATTTTTAACACTGATAAAACTTACAAAAAGCAGCCC
>RCNI01001645.1_pt1 | contig 11729 bp, 12 predicted proteins | sample 2041151 | NCBI WGS metagenome assembly RCNI01 (sample SAMN09708214, study PRJNA481090) | feces metagenome | isolation source: feces | place: Antarctica: Albino Rookery
AAACCGCTTCGTAAAGAACTTTGTCAAGTACACCGGCAACGATGCTGGCAAGGCTCTGGTTGCTGCTGGTCCTCAGCTGTAATTTAAGGAATCCCCATAATCCCTTCGGGGTAAAAAAGAATTGAAAAACCCATTTCCCATCCTATAATGCGCTTCCACCGGCAGAATTTCCGGTGGAAGCGCATTTTGCTTTTACGACGGCAGCCCGGTGCTGCGGAGAAACCAAATCTATGAAAAAATAAAACTGCTTGCAGTTTTCATAAGCCTTATGCTGCTGTGCGGGTGCGGCCGGGTCATGCCCATGCCGACTCTTCCTACAAAAGTGCCTCCTGCAACACAGCCGCAGAAGACAGAGTTCTACATCCTTCCCAACTCCTATCTGGGCTTTTGCGGCATGGCATCTGAGGAACTCAAGGAATCTCTGGAGAAGCTGGTATTACACATCTGTGGAGATCGTTGCGGAAGGGGCAAAGATGGAACTGACCCAGCAGCAGAGAGATATCCACATCAAGCGGAACAAGGATTATCTGGAAAGCACCCTGGCGGATTTTGAGAAGAGTGACAGCCACTACCACTATGAGATGGACGAAATCAATTGGAAGGTGGATTTGTATTTTGATGAGAAAATCTCGGATTTACTTTATGCCAGGATCATTCTCACCAGGGTGTCTGAATTGGGCTTTAACTACATACTGGAGAATAACCGCACAAACTGAGATGTGGAGGTCACAGTGTATAACTGCCACACCAATCAGAAGGTTGCCGCCTTCACGGCTCCCCATGACAGCGTGACCTACGGCCCCCAGGAGTGGAAAAACAGCTAGTTAAATACGGCCCTCAGAGTTTCCATTTTTTGAGAGCTGCCAGAAGCGTACAGGCAGAGTAAAGCCGGGACTTCAGCAGAAAAATTTACCATAAAAAGACAAGTCCGCCGGGCAGGCTCTAAGGCCGTGTCCGGCGGACTTTTTGCAGGCAGGCACTTGCTGCACCGCCTGTATCAATTTTTTTAGAAGGCAGGGAACAGGGGGAATAACAGTTTACATAACCTATTAACACGGGGGATAACCAAACAGGTGTTCTTACACAGTTATCCACATTCTCCACAGCCTTTTCCACAGGGTGTCGGTGGAAAAACCTCTGTAAAACATGGATTTTAGGGTTTTTTACCGGGAATCTATGTGGATAACAGGCAGTTATGCACAAGCTGTGTAAGAAAACACAGGCTGTTTACACAGCCTGTGTATTGTTTTTCGGTTTACAAAACACCGATATTTTCTGTCTGATCCTGTCGAAAAATTATATTTTCTGACACATACAACTGTGCACTTATTAAAGACAATTAGGCGCCATTTACTGTGCGGAAATGGGCCTGAAGGGGTAATCAGCCGATGATAAAGGGGGCCGGATCAATGGGCACTCCGTTTTCATAGATGCCGAAATGCAGATGGGGGCCTTCCGCAGCGCCCGTTGCGCCGCAGTAACCAATCACCTGTCCTGCAGTTACCTTTTCGCCGGGGGAGACGATGTAGTGGGTCATGTGCATATATCGGCTCACATAGCCGTCCATGTGGTTTATGTTCACATAGTTGCCTGCACCGCCGGCTTCATAGGAGGCCGTGGTGACCACACCGCTGCGGCTGGCAACAATGGGGGTACCCATAGGTGCCGCCAGGTCAATGCCTGCATGGAGCCGCCATTCATGGTAAATGGGATGATAGCGGTAGCCGAAGGGACTGGAAACATAGCTGTAGGCAATGGGGACTGTCCATGAGCCGCTGCTTGCAGGGGGCGGTGTGGGTGTCTGGGGATCGGGCTTAGGCGGCTCTACCGGCTTCTGCTGCTCCAGCCACTGCTGATATTCTTCATCCTTGGCAGCCTGGTACTGGGATTCCTTCCGGGCCAGAGAATCCATCAGATCGTTTGTCTTTTCCTCGGCATCCATAAGAAGCTGTTCATACTGAGCGCCCATGGATGTGAGTTTTTGCAGCAGTACGTTAATTTCCTCAGTTTTGCTGTCCAGCTCTTTTTTCTTTTCATCCAGTTCCCCACGGGTCTGCTCCAGTGCAGCCTTTTCCGATTCCAGCTCTGTTTTGGCAAGCTCCACCTGCTGCGCAGCTTCATGCATCTGCTCCAGTCTTCGGTGGTCGGACTGGGCGATTTCCTGGATCATGCTGAGCCTGTCCAGAAGCTCCGCAAAATCCGCCGCCTTAAAGATCACAGACCAGTAGGACAGGGAGCCTTGTTCCTCCATGGCACGGATCCGCTCCTTATTCTTTTCACGGAGGGCCTGCAGACGGGCCTGGGCCTCCACCAGCTCCTGCTGCTTTTCGTCAATCAGTGTATTGCAGCCGTCGATTTGCTGATTTAAATTGTCGATTTGTCCGTGCAGCAGGGTGACCTGCTGTTCCACATTGGATTTCTGGTCCATCAGATCTTCCATCTCACCGTTATTTTGGCGGATCTGCCCCTTAAGGTCGGAGATTTTCTGCTCCATGGTTTCTTTTTCCTGTTTCAGTGCATCCATCTGTTCCCGGATCTGATCTGAGGACTGTGCCAGCACAGAAAGGGGATTGGAAATCATCCATACTGCCAGTGCGGCGGCAGTGAGGATTTGCAGCGTTTTTTTCATGAAATAACCTCCTAATCAAATCGTTTCCGGGACTGTAAGATTACAAACAGTAAAATAATGTAACTATTTGTAATAAATTGTAACATTAAAAAAACAGGTTGTCAACAAGGGGGGAGGAATTTGAAGGCAATTTCTGCGCCGTGGCCCGGAGAAACACCGGAGGGCACCCTGCATAAAAAAGCAGGAGGGCTTTCGCCCTCCTGCCGGGAAAATTATGGTTTAAAACTGAACCTGAGCGGAGAACACACGGTTGTGCGCCTCCTGGGGGTCGGTTTGCTCCCGGTATCCGTCCACAATGAGAATATCATCTCTCATTTCCCAGGACATACTGATATTTTCTCCTTCCAGCGCCTCAGACAGATAGCAGATGGTCACATCCTTCACCGGGTGTGTCTCGTGGAACTGGCTGGTAACCAGATCGTCGATCCAGTCTAAGTATCGGGTGTTGTTCATATGACCGTTTCTGTCCAGCTCCGTATACCCTACAGTGCGGACCGTGTGGTTTTCCAGAGGTTTGGGAACCAGAGAATGGGGACTTGCCAGCTCCATGCCCCGGAGGGTTCCGGAGATGGCAATGCCGCTTTTACCGGGCAGAATCATGTTGCGGGTATCGGTGTCCATCAGCACCCAAAGGCTGATTGCCCGGAATACCTCATTTCCGGATTCATCGTAGGCAATGGTAGAGCGGGGATAGGCAACCCGTGTGGTGGGCATGGGCCACGTCTCTACCGTGATGGTTTCGCCTGCGGTGGGCAGACGGCTGATCTGCATTTTCTGGCGAATGACCGCCCAGAACAGGTGCTGCTTGTGCAGCGTCTGCCAGTCCAGGGAAAGGGCCAGACAGTGATTGGTGGCCACCTCCTGGGCAAAATAGAGAAGTACCGAGGGCTTCACTCGATCATACCGGTCCAGATGAATGGTATGGATTGTAAACTTCTGACGATAAATCGGTTCCATAGGTTTTACCTTCTTATATGGTTTTAATTTGCCTGGCCGATGGTCAAGGACAGTTCATAGGATTTGCCCGAGCGGTAAATAATGACCACTACGCTGTCACCGGCCTCATGGGAATAGAGAAGAGAATTGAGAGCGTCAATTGTGGTGACCCGTTCGCCTCCAAAGCTGATCAGCACATCGCCGGGGCTGATTCCCTTGGCGGCAGCATCACTGTCATCATAGACTTCGGTGATGTAAAGACCTTCCGGCAGATCGTAAAGGTGCTGATAAAGATTGGAAATTTCCTGTGTGGCCATACCCAAAGAGGGTCTGCCGATCACATAGCCGTGGTCAATGAGCTGATCCACAACTTCCTTAACCGTGGTGCTGGGAATGGCAAATCCCAGACCCTCCACATTGGCAGTGTCTGTATAATTGCCGATTTTCATGGTGTTGATGCCCACTACCTGGCCGTAGCAGTTGAGAAGAGGGCCGCCGGAGTTGCCGGGATTCAGCGCGGCAGAGGTCTGAAGCAGGGTCATGGTTCGACCGCCTGTGGTAATGTCCCGGTTAATGGCGGAGATAATGCCCTCAGTCATGGTGCCCCGCAGTTCGATGCCCAGAGGGTCACCGATGGCAACCGCCAGATCTCCTACATGAATGGAGTTGGAATCGCCAAACTCAGCAGGGGTCAGATCGGCGGCATTTACATGGAGAACCGCCAGATCAGAAATGGTATCAAAGCCCACAACGGTTGCATTCAGAATTTTCTGGTTGGTAAAGATAACCTGAATGATCTGGGCATCTTCAATCACATGGCTGTTTGTAACAATGAACCCGTCGGAAGACAGAATCACGCCGGTGCCGGAAGAAGTACTGCCTTCCAGGGTGCAGTTGATGGACACCACGGAATTGATGGACTTATCATAGATCTGCTGAAGGGAAAGGCCCCCTTCCTGGGGAACGTTATCCACGGCCTTTGGGGAATGGTTAATGTTTAAAGTCAGATCGGACCGGGGCGGCTTGGGAGCCTCTTTATCTATAGGAGGAACCGCCGGACCGGGATCGTCAGCCTGGGAAAAAAACAGGGAGGAAGCATCTTCATTGGTATCGTGCAATTTTCTGAATAATCGGATATTGAGAATGCTCATGGCACTGGCAATACCCCCCAGAAAAATCACAGCCACCAGAAGAACTGCAATCAAACCACCGTGCTTTTTTGGTGGAGGGAAACTACCGGTCTGATAGCTGTCCCATTCGTCCTGTTGTTCATGAATGTTTTTATCCATAGAATTGCCTCACTTTAGGAAAATCAGATAACGAAGGGGAGTGTGAACGTGAAGGTGGTTTTATCGTCCCGGCTGGTGACGGAAATATCCTCACCGTGGGAGCAAACCAATGTTTTTACAATGTAAAGACCCAGACCCCAGCCGTCACGGTTCTGGGAGCGGGATTTGTCCAGCTTATGGAATCGGTCAAAAACCAGAGGCAGCTCCTGAGCAGGAATGGTCTGGCCTTCGTTGGAAACGGACACGAGAATTTTATCATTGTTCTGGCGAATCTGCAGGCCAAGCTGACGGCCCTGGGGACAGAATTTCACCGCATTATCCAGAAGATTGTAAATCACCTGGGTGATGGCATCCTGGTCTGCAATGGTATAAATGGGCAGCTCCGGGAAATCCACATCCACATCCAGATGCTTCTGGTTGATTTTCTGCTCAAAGGTGATAAGCACCCGTCCGGCACATTCGGTCACATCGAACCTGGTCTTTCGCTCCTCCGGAATGCCCTTCTGATCCTGCAGACGGGAGATATCCAGCATACTGCGCACCAGCCGACTGAGCCGCTTGGTTTCGTCGGACACAAGGGCCATATAATGCCGGTGCTTTTCCGGAGGAATGGTGCCGTCCAGCATACCGTCCACATAGCCGCCAATGGTGGTCATGGGGGTTTTCAGCTCATGGGATACGTTTGCCACGAATTCCTGACGCTGATACTCACTTTTCTGCAGGGAGGAGGCCATATTGTTAAAGGCCAGAGCCAGCTCCTGCACCTCCTGGGAACAATTGGGATCCACGCTGACACGGGCATCCAGATTGCCGTGGCCGAAATCGCTGGCGGCGGCTGCCATGGCACGCAGAGGCTTTACCTGTCTGCGGGCCATAATCACCATGGCAACCACAGATGCGGCAACTACCAACAGGGATACAAACAGATAGATGTCGGAGATTTTCGTCATAATGGACTGAATCTCCACTGTGGGAGTGGAGACAATTACGATGCCCACAGGCTTGCCGTAGCTTATAATGGGCACGGCAGCCAGATACCGGGTATCGTCATAAAGCCCCTGAATCATACCGATGCTGGTGACCCCGTTGGAGTCAAACACCTGCTTCAAAAACTGGGGATCAATCATCATGCCCTGATGCTCACATCCGAAAGGGGCATCGGAGCAAATCACCAGCCGTCCTGCTGCATTGCAGATCACAGCATCGGAGCCGGAAATCTGGGAGGCAACCGACAGGTTGACCCGGAAATCCTGACTGGGGGCAGATTTATCTCCATAGTAGGCTGAGGCCAGCATGGCAATGGAGTTGCCGTCCTGCTGCAAATCGTCCAGCGTCTGATTCTGCAGAAGACTGCGGATCAGAAGCTGAAAGGAAGAACCGATTACCAGCAGTGCGGTCAATAAAATGATAGCGGCCGAAAAGAAGGAGCGACTAAATGAGGATTTCATGCTTACAGCACCTCAAATTTATAACCTACACCCCATACGGTTTTCAGACTCCAGTTTTCGGAAACACCTTCCAGTTTTTCACGCAGCCGCTTCACGTGGACATCTACCGTACGGGAGTCGCCGAAGTAGTCAAATCCCCATACCTCGTCCAGAAGCTGGTTGCGGGTGTAAACCCGGTTGGGAGAGGATGCTAAATAAAAGAGAAGCTCCATCTCCTTAGGCGGTGTGTCTACCTTTTTGCCGTTGACGGTCAGCTCAAAGGCATCCATATCAATGACCAGCTTGTCAAACACCAGCCGTCTTGCCTTTTCTTCGGGTGCAATGCCGCTGGAGCGGCGCAGAACCGCCTCAATCCGGGCCAGCACTTCCTTCATTTCAAAAGGCTTTGTAATATAGTCGTCTGCGCCGGATTTGAGGCCGCTGACCTTGTCGTCAGTCTCGCCCTTTGCGGTGAGCATAATGACAGGGGTCTGGCTTTCGGCACGGATGGCCTTGCAGACACTCCAGCCGTCCATAACGGGCATCATCACGTCCAGCAGCACCAGATCCGGCTTAATGGTGCGGAATTTGCTCAATCCCTGACCGCCGTCAGATGCTACAGTGACAGCATAACCCTCCTTTTCCAGATACATCTGCAAAAGTTCCTGAATATTGCGATCGTCTTCTACTACTAATACGGATACAGCCATAGAGGGAAACCTCCTATTGTTTCTTTTTCTATCATTATATCCTAAAAACCATAATGGACGTTAACAAATTGTAAAGAGTTCCACCCCAAAATGTGAACAACGATTTTTTCCTTGCAATGGGAGCTATTTGGGAGTATGATAACAGGGAAGTCTTGAATCCGAAAGGAGACGCTATGGAAACATTTATAGAAATACTAAAAGCAATTCTCTTTGGCATTGTGGAGGGCATCACAGAGTGGCTCCCGGTTTCTTCCACAGGCCATTTGATTTTATTGGAAGAACTTGTGAAACTGAAGGTTTCCGAGGAATTTTACGAGATGTTCCAGGTGGTTATCCAGCTGGGCGCTATCTTAGCGGTTATCGTTCTTTTCTTCCATAAGCTCAATCCCTTCAGCCCCAAGAAAAGTCCCAAAATGAAGCAGAACACCTGGCAGCTCTGGTTTAAAGTGGTGGCTGCCGTGATTCCCTCTGCAATTCTGGGTCTGCTGCTGGACAACTGGATGGAAGTCCACCTGTATAACCATGTGGTAGTTGCCATTACCCTGATCCTTTACGGCGTGGCGTTTATCGTGATCGAGCGCAGAAACGCAGGCAGAAAGCCTCTCGTTAAGAATGTGTATGAAATCGACTACCGCACCGCCATTTACATTGGCTGTTTCCAGTGCTTGAGCCTTATCCCCGGTACCTCCCGTTCCGGCTCCACCATTTTAGGTGCCATTCTTCTGGGTGTGGGACGGTCTGCCGGTTCTGAGTTCTCCTTCTTCCTGGCAATTCCCACTATGCTGGGCGCCAGCGGCCTTAAGGCTGTGAAGTTCATGCTCTCCGGTACGGCAATTACCGGCACGGAAGTTGCCGTTTTGATCGTAGGCTGCATTGTCAGCTTTATTGTGAGCCTGGTGGCCATTAAGGGACTGATGGATTACGTCCGCAAGCACAGCTTCTCCGCATTCGGTGTGTACCGCATTGTGCTGGGTGTTGTGGTGCTGATATGGTTTTTGGTGTCTTTGATGGTGTAATTGAAAAATGATCGCTGCGGAAATTTTCCGCAGCGATTTTTTACGGAAATGAAAAAAAGAGCGATACCTCCCTTCCGGGACGGTATCGCTCTTTGCGGTTTTAACCTTAGCGAACGTACTCGATGACCACACGGCGGTTCGGCTCGGTGCCCACGGAGTAGGTGGTGATGCGCTCCATATCCTGCAGAGCAGAGTGGATCACATGACGCTCATAAGCGTTCATAGGCTCCAGCGTGGTGCGGCGATGTGCCTTCAGAACCTGCTGGGCCTTCTTGACCGCATAGCGGCGCAGGGAATCTTCCCGCTTTTCACGGTAATCCTCTGCATCCACATTGATGCGGATGTGGCCTTCAATGCCACGGTTGATGGCGTAGTTACACAGGTGCTGCAGAGCATCCAGAGTATCGCCACGGCGGCCGATCAGATAACCCAGATCCTGGCCGGTCAGCTCTACCATGTAGGTGTTCTCTTCGCTCTTCCATGCGTGAGGAACTGCCTGAGAGCCCATGTGCTCCAGCAGACCTTTCAAGAAAACTTCGATCTTTTCTTCCACGGAGCCTGGCTCTGCGGGAGCATAAACCTTAGGCTCCTTGGGAGTTTCTGTCTTGGGAGCCTTAGGGGCTTCTGCCTTAGGAGCCTTAGGGGCTTCTGCCTTGGGAGCCTTAGGGGCTTCTGCCTTGGGAGCCTTAGGGGCTTCTGTCTTAGGAGCTTCTACCTTCTTAGCCTTAGGCTTGGAACGGGAAGCAGAGGAAAGGGCTACCTTAGGTGCTTCCGGCTCGGGATCCGGTGCCTCGTAAGTGACCTGTACCTTCGCAGGGGATGCACCAAAACCCAGGAATCCGGACTTGGCCTGTGCCAAAACCTGAACAGAAACGCTGTCCCGATCCAGACCGAGCTGATTGAGGGCAGCTTCGATGGCAAGATCAATGGTCTTGCCGGTGGTAACGATGGTCTTTTCCATGTTTATTCCTCCGTAGAATCAGAAACGTAACGGTTGGGATCGTAGGCACGACCCTTGCAGTAAGGACGGTCGGAAATGCCGGACAGGGCAGAGGACTCTTCCTCTTCCTCTACAACACCCTTCTTGGCATTGTATTCCTTTTTCGCAGCGGCCTTGGCTGCTTCCATCTCACGCTGCTGCTTGTGCTGCAGCTTCTTTTTGCTGGTATTTTCGGTGATGCCATCGGGGTTAGCGGCACGGCGTTCAGCACGCAGACGCTCTTTTTCCGCCTCAATGGCTTCCAGCTCCATAGCCTTCTTCAGACGGATTGCATCCTCGGCATCATAGAGCTTGCGGTAACGCTTGGTAAGAATTACATCGATGACGGTGGAAACAACGCCCTGGATAAACCAGTACACACCCAGTGCTGCGGGAACGGTAAAACCGATCCACAGGGACATAAGGGGCATCATATACATCATGATCTTATTGGTTTGAGCAGCCTGAGAATTCTTGGCAGCTTCCTTATCCTGAACGCCCTTTTCGTTTGTGATAACGGAGTTGTTCATCTTCTGCATGATCATCATGCTGAGGACCTGGCTGCCGGCAGACAGCAGGGGAATCAGAAATGCGCCGATGTTTGCCCAGCTGTAGGCATCCCAGCCGAAGATATTAAACTGGGGAATTGCACCCAGGTTGATACCCAGGAAGGTGAAGTTCAGACCTTCCAAAGTGGCAGGGTTTGCAACAATGTCCTTGAGCTGCTCCGCAATCTGGGGAATCAGCGGTGCTGCAACCATCTGGTCGTAGAATGTGTTGTTGGTGAAACGAGTAGGGAATTCCTGCTTTGCAATTTCGATGATCTTTGCAGTGACCTCTGCGTTTTCATGGAGCATGTAGGTGATAGGCTCACGAACAACGGTGTACAGAGGGATCAGAATCAGCAGGGGAATGAAGCTCCAGAGGCATCCACCGCCCATGGAGACGCCCTCTTCCTTATAAAGAGCCATCGTGGCTTCATTCAGCTTCTGAGGGTCATTTTGATATTTTGCCTGAATCGCCTGAATTCTGGGAGTCAGACGAGACATCTTCATCATGCTCTTTTTACTCTTGGCACTGGTGGGGAAAAGAATCAGTTTGACCAAGATGGCAAACAGGATCAGTGCAACACCGTAGTTGGTAGTTACATTGTAAAGAAAAGCCAGCAGATAGCCGAAGGGAATCTGCAGGATATCGGCAAACTTGAATGCAAGAATCATTGGTATTCCTCCTTAAGGAACCGGATCGTAGAAGTCACCTTTATAAAATGGGTGACAGCGTAGAAATCGCTTTAAGGCAAGCCATGTGCCTTTCAAAGCACCGTATTTGCGGATCGCCTGGTATGCGTAAGCAGAACAGGTAGGGGTGAATCGACAGCGGGCAGGGAAATAGGGGGAGATATTGCGCTGGTAAAAGGTAATCATAGAAAGTAAAATGCGTTTCATTGGTTTTCTTCCACAAGAATACCCAGCTTTTCCGCCAGGGAAAGATAGCTCTGGGTAAGCTTTTTGAAATCTGCGTGGATACACCGGCTTCTGGCAACCACCACAATATCCCAGCCTGGCTGGAAGCGGTCCTCATTGAGCCGGTAAACCTCCCGAAGACGGCGGCGAACACGGTTGCGTACCACAGCATGGCCCAGCTTTTTGCTGACGGTCACGCCCACCCGATTGGTGGAAGTGTGGTTTTTCCGGGCATAGAGCACCAGATAACCGTTTGCTTTTCCGGAAGTGGAATAAAGCCGCCTAAAAATATGATTTAGTTTCAGCGCACAGGAAAATTTCATGATTCTGCCTCCTATTAAGGCGTTTGGAACAAAAAGAGCTAGAAAATGTTGTCCAAATGCTGGCTCCTGAACAGAAATGCAGGCGCAGGGAAAGAACCCTAAAGGCTTGCGGACTGTCAGAAAATTGCCCACATAAAAAAGGGAGCGGGGCGATAGTTTCGCCCCGCCTGGACTCCCGTTTCGCAATGAGCGATGGATCGCTGTGATTCAGCTGCTACTTATTACGCTCAAGCAGACAGGACCTTACGGCCCTTGGCACGGCGGCGGGCAAGCACCTTGCGGCCGTTGGAAGTAGCCATTCTCTGACGGAAACCGTGAACCTTGGAACGGTGACGGCGGCTGGGCTGATAGGTACGCTTCATTCTTGTGTACACCTCCTGTCAATCATCACTTATGCTCGACAGCCCAAATGGGGCTGCAGCAACACATACTTATGACTATACATAGTCAAGCTAGTGTATTATAACCGAAAAAACCAGTTTGGTCAATATTTATTTTTGCAAATCCCCGACTTCGAAGGGATATTTCTGTTTTTTTGTGAACTCTTTGGGGGATTTGCCGGAAGGCTCGGGAGGGGGCATGGGTGTTTTCGGGGGAGGGCAGGAGGTGGTAAAGGTAGAATTCCCTGGGAAATGATAAATAAATCCACAGGTTTCTTTTGGAACCTGTGGATAAAATTGAAAGAAAGGCCAGAGCACAGGTAGGTCACGCATTTACAGCAGGTCAGGATGTTTCGGTCGACCGGCCCGGAGATTGTGAAGACTTGGGAAATATTGCTTCTATAATACAAGTTTTCCCCCTAGTAACGATACCGGGTGGTTTAGGAGACTAACGACTATAGACCGGCTTGGGCACGTATTATATCCAGGCAATGCAAAAAAATCCCCACGCCAAAGGCGTGGGGATTTTTTTGGCATTGCCTGGATATAATACGTGCCCAAGCCGGGCTATGGTCGT
>RCNI01003139.1_pt1 | contig 11729 bp, 8 predicted proteins | sample 2041151 | NCBI WGS metagenome assembly RCNI01 (sample SAMN09708214, study PRJNA481090) | feces metagenome | isolation source: feces | place: Antarctica: Albino Rookery
CTAAATGGATAGCATCTAAATTTACAAGAATGGTTTTTATTACTTCATAAACGATATTTGTGATAGTAGTCATAGCCATAATTATTTTCATTAAAAAAACCAAAAAGCTTCATTGGATTTATAGGTTTCAATAATTGAATTAATTTTATCTTGTCACCTAAAGACCCAGGATTCCTTTGAAAATAGGTTTCTCCACTAGGGAAAAATAAATATCGATGATGTGGTTGAAAATCGTTAGCTAATTTGGTTCAAAAATATGCAGAGAGCTCATTTTCAGTAAAAACAATATTGAGTTGTTGTGCATCATAATTATGATTAAGACTCAAATCATAAAATTGACTAGATTGATTAACAATTTGATTCAAACGAGACCAAAAACTAACAATATTAGGGAAAATTTTAATTGATTTATGTTGATTAAAAATTAATTCATCGAAATATTCATAATCAGTATAAAAACGTTGGGGATTTTCATTATTATCATAATATATTAACAATTGACTTCAGTCTTGAACAATCATTTGGTCTTTATCCACGGAATCAAGAAAACTAGACTTTTGGATATTATCTCATCAATGGTTTTTAATATTTAAGTCCCTAAGTAAATAGTATTTAAATTTGCAACGATTGTGACGTAGACTAACCTTTGATATTTCTTCTTTGAAATGACGATATTTGTGTCCTTGTCATGTTATATAAAATAATCGAACTTGAGTATTAGAATGAATCAAATTTAGTAGTTGTCTGTAAACATCAAAATACTCCATACAAGTTGTTGACATATAGATGAAATAATAATCATTTTCTTGACGGTAATATCGAGCAGTTGCTTCCAAGATTTTTTTTGCTTTTTCTTCATCGACAATGACAATATTAAGGATTCTTTTTTCAGTACCTTTGAGTGGATTATTCATATATGATTCCTTTAATCTTAATAATAATTATTTGTTAGTTGAATTCTTGTTTAGTTGGAAGTTTTGAGGTTCAACAATCCGGACCAAATTGTACCAAATTAGGCTTTTAAATCGTTCTCCTTGTTCTGGGGTTAGATGAAAATGATAATTCTCAAGATTAATATGTCTATGACGAATATTGAAACCATCATCTTCAGGTCAGTTATAAAACGATAGTCCATAAATGTACATTAATTCATATGGTTTGTGAATAATCTTGTTCAAATTTAAACTTCAATAAGTATAAATCCTTAACTTATGTTGTTTACCTTTATTGCTATATTTTTTTAATTTATTAAACAAAGGTAGGGAGTTTTTTTCGTCACTAATTAATGCGACTAATCTTATTTTGATTTGAGGTTTAATTAATTCTAAAAATCTTAGAGTTTCATCAAAGCAAAAACCCCTATCATGATTATTTCAGGTTAAACCAGGAATAAAAACATATCGCTCTGAACTATGAAGCTCATTTGCTAATTTAGTTCAATAATAAGAATAATCATAGTCATTAACAAGAACAATGTTGACTTGTTGGATTTGATGATTGACACTTAACTGAGGAACATCAATTATTCTACAAGTGTTCACTATTGAATCAAATCGTTTTCAAAAATTAATTAAATTAGTATAACCACTTATGTCATCTAGACCTTCAGTTAGAAATTGAAAGTCATGAATATATTTCTCAAAAGCATATCGTTTTTTATCATAATAATATAGTTCTGGAAATGTGGTAACTAGATCTTTGTCACCTTCGTTTTTGTATTTATATGGAAAACGCGATTTAATGTTTAAATGATTTAAATAAATACACTTCAGTTTGTATCGATTAGAATAACTATTCAGTTTAATGAGCTTAGCAATTAATTCCTTGTTTTTTTGGTCTGATTCGAAGAAATAAATCAAACGAAAAGGAATTGCGGGATGAATTTTATGAAGCATTTGCTCATAAATATCATATGATTCAAAAAGACAATCAGAGTTATAAATAAAACAATAATTGGTATCCTGGCCAAAATAACTACAGATGGATTTTAATGTAAATTTGATCATTGCATTCGGACAAAACACGATATTAAGAACTTTGGATTGAGTATTAGTTTGCATTGTCATCCTATCCTTTCGTTTTATCGAGTTCAATAATACGTTTGAAATTTCTTCATATTTCTTTCCGAATCGCAGCACTTTTTTGTTCATCATAAGCGTTCGGATAGGTTGGTCCTAAAGAACCACACTTAGTATGAAATATTCCATCAATATCAGCTGGTACTTCATAATGAGCAACATTGTATAAGTCCATGATTCCATAACTCCGACTATCAGTCCTAATATCCTTATTAAACATGAATCAACTTTTAGGGAGATTGAGACTTATGTAGGTGTAAAGGTATATCTCAAAATATTTAATTTTACTTTTCTGTGCTTGAAAATATTGATAGTATTCACCATAAAGACCGACAAATTGTTGTTTAGGAATATCATCAAACAATCCGAATAATTTAATTGGAGTAGTGCAATTAAGTTTTGCTAATAAACATAATGTTGCATAAAAGGCATTATGATCAGAAGAAATACCATATTCTTTTCCTGGAAAAAAGAAATATTGGTAGTTGGATCCAAATTCCCGATAAAGTTTGTTTCAAAAATGAGCCGCTCTAGCATGATCAACTAAGACAAGATGAAGTAGTTGAGATTCTTGATTAAAATTGGCCTCAATTGTTGAAATATTCTGACATTTTCCCACATTACTAGTAAAAGCCTTTCAAAATCGATCCAGATTCATGAAATCTGACATATCAGTGGCATTGTCTAGATATTCATAATCAATATGTCATGACTCATCATTCCTATTTTTATTAAAATAAATACATAGGTCGTCATAACGGGTAACATCATCAGTAATTTTGGTAAATCTACTGTTAGCAATATTTTTAATTTTAAACTGACTAAGAAAGAAGCATTTGACTTTGCAACGATTGTTATATTGATTTAATTTTAATAATTGTTGACTAACATAGGTGTGGTCACGGGCTTGGTCTCTATTAGAACTATCAAAATCACTTAGCAAAGCAATAAGACGGAACTTTCGCTTTGGTTTAACAATATGAAGTAATTGTTCATGAATTTTATAATCAAGAACTGGGTCAGCAGTGCAATAAACGAATTGGTATTCTTGATCTTGATGATAATAACGACTAGCAGCATTTAAAACATCCCGTCCTCAAACTGAAGGAACAAAGACAATGTTTAAAATTGAATTAGATGTTGGAGTAGCATTCATCTTAATTTCCTTTTCCTGATTGAAGAATTTCTAATAATTTGTCAAAAGCTGCATTCATTCGTGAATAGTGACTTGAGTTTTGCGAATAATCTTGGATGAAAAACCCCTTGTCAACTTTTCTTCTTAAATCATCGTTTCACAGTAAATCATCAATAGTGATGTTGGTGTTAAATGACCAATAAATTCAACCAAACCTTTTTGGATAAATATCATCTATCGTGACACACTTGATGGGATTATTATCATCGCTTAAGCGACTTAATGATTTAGCTAATTCCCGACCATCATGATTGTAATCAAATAGTCCAAAATAATGGAGTTGAGTTCCTGGTTTAACAAGACGGTTTAATAAGAAACTTGTGTCAATAAAATTTTGGGTGGTGTTGGTTCCTCCCCCAGCAATGAAAAATAATTTTTTGTGCATGCGATGGGTTCTTGCAACTTTAGATCAAATGTCTGAATCATATGCACCCTTGACAAAAATGACATTGATATTGCGAATATTATGATGTGACATAAAATAATTTCCTAACTTTAAAAGATTGGAAAAATTTAATATCTGTCCGTCACTAGTAAGCGAGAGATATTTAAATTTTTACCTAAAATAACTTGGAAATAATCTTTTTGAGCAAGTCAAAACTGCTTAGTTGCTAAGACTTATCAGACAACTAAAAGACAATGAAATTCAGTTTTGAAAGATAAAGAAACCTTTTCACCTTGCGAAATTGTCATAATCTAAGCAACAAGGAAGAGCTCTTATTACAATTAAGAACTTAAACTATCAACACTTCAGAAAAAGTATTTCCACAACTAGGAACTATTTGATATAGCTATATTCTGAATGTCCATCCGAATATAAGACCATATAAATATTCACAAGAAAATTAATTTATATACGATACCAGCTATCTTGGCCTATAGATATAACAAATACGTTATTAGAAACTACAATGACTGATGATCATGATAGTTAATGTATATAAATTATCTTTGAAATAAAGACATTATTATTGTATCAAATTTTAGCTAAAAAACAAAATTGATTTTCTAGTCATCATTAAAAAACGGAAGCTTTAAAGCATCCATTTTTTGTGATTATTGGTTAGTGAGATTGAACTTTATCTTGTTTAATTAGTATAGGAGAAAGACATTAATTTATTTTAATGTTCTAATAAATAAATGGTTCGTTGTCATTACAATTATTCTTACTATTGCATTTGATAATATTAACTAATTGCTTTCAAGCATAGTTAATAACTGGGTAATTATTTGGATGTTGTGAATAATCATCTAAAAAATCCCTTTTACTTACATAGTCTTCAATGTTTTGATTTCAAAGTAAATCTTCAATGTCACATGTATCATTGTAATCATTTGGATTAACTATACTTTTTAAGGTTCAACATTTAATCTTGGTGTTATTGTTATGATTATGTTGCTTAAGTGCACGGCAATATTCTAATCCTTGTTCATCATAATCAACAAGACAGAAATATTCGACATCAGTAGTACCTTTAACATTATTTATTAAATAACTAACATCAATATAATTTTGTTCTAAATTAGTTCCGCCTCCAGAGATGAAATAGAATTGGTTGTGGAGACCTTTATATTTTGCAACTTCGTATCAAACATCAGAATCATCGACTCCTTCGACAAAGATTCCATAAACAGATTTATTTTTGGACATAATTATTAGCTCCGTATCAAGAATTGAATTCAAAACTATGTATCTGGATGAAACTAGTATGACAGATACATTGGTTTGGATATTTTTTAAACTAAAACACTATTTGGGAAGCAAAACTCATCTAGTTACAACCAAAACAATGTGTAACTAAAAACAAAGAATAATAGAATCAAAAGATTATGATTCGAAGTATAGTTTTACTCGCGAAGTAAGATGAATCTAAGCATCACAACTTCACTAAAATCAACTTCAAATAGTATTTCAAGGACTAGGTAATGCTGGTATAGCTATAGTGATGATCAAAGTGAATCAAACTATAATCCATACAGAGTTACAAAGTATCATAAATTTATATACGATATAAGCTATTTGGCCATCTAAATATAACTTGTTAGGTTTTAGAAACTGCAAGAATCATATATCCTTCACAGTTAATGTATATAAATTGTCTTTATATAAAGACGTTATTATTGTATCAAATTTTTTATCTAAAAACAAATTCTTTAACTGGCAATTAAAAACGGAAGTGGGTACTTCCGTTTGACTATTATTGTGCTTTAATACTTTAAGACTTTTCGTTGTTCAATTAAGTCCACAAACATATTTCAAATGTAATTTCGCATTGCTTGACTTTGAGCTTCATCATAGGGAAAGTTAGTTCCTATGTAGTCATGATTTTTAGCGTTAAGACAATCTATTAATGATTCTAATGGACACGTTCAATGCGAAGCTAAATATAATGACTCTAAATTAGGAAAGGAACATAATTTTGAACTAATAAAGCTCTCTTTAAACGCAAATATAGTGGGGTTTAAATTAAGACTTTTATAAGAATAAACCCGGGTTAATTTACATCTTCTTCCCTTATTATTAAAACCTTTCAGAAGATTAAAATATTCAGTATTATAGTTTGAAAATTGGTTTTCATTATGGACGCTAAAGAGACCATATACTTTTAGATTGTTTTGGGGAACAAGCTTTTCTAATAGTCCAAGTGTTTCATTAAATGAGCGATGATCATTATGACATTTCACTCCCATTCCTGGAATAAATAAATATTGGTTTGGGGAGCCAAATTCTTCATATAATTGGGTTCAATAATATGAAGCTTCATAACCATCAACAAGAATGATATAAATAGGAGCATGGTTTGTTTCAAGTCCAATATTGTTATTAATAAGACATGGAAGGGACTGTATTTTTTGATTAAATGGTGCTCAAAATCTAATCGCGTTTGGATAATGTCTTATATCATCAATATTTTCAAAACCGTCATATTTACGGATTGATGAATTGGAATTGGAACGATTTGAATAAAAACATAAATTGTTTAATTCGTTTGCATTTAATCCATCGAGGTCTTTTATGAATAAACGATTAATGGGAAAATGCTGATTATTTTGATTAAACAAACTTAATTTTTGAGCAACGTCTTCTTCTCTTAACTTTTCATTGGTAACTTCTGGTTCTTCTAACAAATAAATGAGACGAAACTTTCGGTTAGATTGAATCAGGTGAAATAATTTTTCGTGAATTTCATAATTGATGTTAGGATAAGGACAACTACAAATAAAGCAGTAATTTTGTTCTTGACCATAATGTTTGGCCAATTCAATTAATAGGTTTCGATATCAAAACGTTGACACAAAAACCACGTTTAATACGTTTGAGCTATCTTGATAAGATGGTATGGTAGAATTGTTTTGATTTTCTTTAACCATTTATATTCTCCTGAAATAAACTGTTAATATTTAATAATTTTGTCATTAGCTATTGATTCTAATTTCACTAGCATGGTGTGGGTTTACAATGAGTTTAGGTTTCGCTGGTTTTTATGAGTTAGTCAAAATTAATATCAATTCTCGATAAAGATGATTGATACTGCAACTCTTAATAAAATCAAATAATGTATCTTTAATACGAATCAGAAGACGTTTAGTTATCACTAATAAACATAACAACTAAATACGAATTAATATTTAAAATAAAGAAGGATTTCCTTCGAACAAACCAGTAAAACAATATTTTTCTTAGGCATCACCTGGTAAGGTTGAGTCATTAATCACAATTAATTAAGACATATTCCATACGGTCTTGCAAAAGAACTAAGAATTTATATACGGATATTGGCTAATGAAGCCGTTTTTGGTCAACATAATTTACTGTTGAGAACTGCATGTATCTTAAATCCATGTCAATTCATGTATATAAATTGTCTTTCAATAAAGACACTATTATTGTATCAAATTTTTTGTTTGAAACAAATCATTTAACTAACAATTAAAAACGGAAGTGAGTGCTTCCGTTTGACTAAAATTAGGCTTTAATACTTAGGGATTTTATCGTTGTTCAATTAATTTAACAAAGCGATCTCAAATATATTTCCGTATCTCTTGACTATGAGCTTCATCGTATGGAAAGTCAGTTTCTTTAGGATAGTTAGGAGTTCATCCTAAATAATTTAGGGGAAGGTTTGGTAGTTTTCAATGAGAAGCTAAATATAATGTCCCTAAATCAGGGGTGGTACTCAATCCAATACTAATTTTGTTACCATTGAATGCAAATTCAATTGGGCTTAGATTGAGGCTTTTATAATTGTAGACACGGACTAATTTACATTTCCTTCCTTTATTGTTAAAACCTTTAAAGTGACTATAATACATAGATCAATAATAACAGTGCTGATTTTCTTGATCGCCATTAAAGAAAGCAAAAAATTTCACATTATTTAAAGGTAAAAATTTTTCAAATAGTCCTAATGTTTCATCAAATGCTTCATTATCTATCCTATATTCACTTCCCATTCCAGGAATAAATAAATATTGATTTGGGGAACCAAATTCTTCATACAATTTAGTTCAATAATATGAGGCTTCATAATTATCAACAAGAACTACGTAAGTAATAGAACTATCTTTTTCGAGTAGCAAGTTATCATTGATAAAGCTAGGGTAGGATTGAATTTTTTGATGAAATGGTTCTCAAAATTGAATCGCATTTGGATAATCGTTAATATCCTCAATATCCTCTTCATAAACATAATATTTATTATCGCAAAAAATCAAATCTTCAATTTCACGAATAAAACTAAGTTCTTGTTCACCGTAGCTAAGATTGGTTTTATACACTTCAATGTCTTTGATGAATAAACGAACAATGGGAAAATGTTGATTGTTTTGATTAAATACACTTAATTCTTTGTCAACATGTTCTTCTCTTTGTTTTGGATTTTCAAGTTCGATTGTTTCTAACAAGTAAATGAGACGAAACCTTCGGTGTGATTTGACAAGGTGGAAGAATTTTTCATAAACTTCGTAATTAATTTTGGGATATTCACAACTGCAAAGAAAGCAATAATTTTGTTCCTGACCATAGCTTTTTGCCAATGCAGTCAAGAAACCACGTCCCCAATAAGTGGATACAAAAATAATGTTTAAAACGTTTGAGTCATCTGAGTTAGAATTGGTAGTTTGCTTAGTTTGACTTTTTTCAATCATTTCTTATCTCCTCAAAATTAACTTTAAAATATCAGCTTTTTTATATATAAATTTCCCACAAAAAATATCAATTAACCAAAAAAGTTGTTTAGTAAAACATAACTTATTTGTCTTTTTGATCCAATGCTTGGAAATATTCTGGTTCGATTAAGTTTATAAGACTTTTAGCGGTTTTATTTCTCACTTCCATTGTCATATCTCGACATGATGCAAAACCCGCTAAAGCTTCGGAATCGATAAGACTATCTATTTCCCATGGTGCTAAATTTACTTTTTTATGTAAGATAGATTTGATTTCTTTTTTTGTTTTAGCAATGATTTCCATGAGTGCTGGGGAATAAAGCGAAGTTTTAAATTTCTTGAGTCCTTTTACATTCAAACTTTCTAATGTAAAAAATTTGGTTTCATAGTTGCTATTTTGATTCCCATAAGAATTAATCGATTCGAGACACACATCATTTTGGGGGTTATCGTCTAATATCCCCACAAACTTAACTTGAGTTTGGGGTTGGATTGCTTCAGTTAAATGCAACATTTCTTTATATCCTTCAACCAGATAATTACTTGGATAATAAAGATACTTCAAATATTTCCCAAAGTCACTATGATTGGTTGCTAAAAATATTTCTTGATCTCAGAAATATTTGTCAAAGGGAGCATCAATGAAAACGATTTTGTAGCTTTGTTTTAAATTGCTTGAATCTAGTGTTTCTGGTTTGATAATGATTTCGTCATTTTGTTGAAGTGTTGACGACATCTCTTCTCAAAAACGATTCGCATTTAGATATTGTTCAGGATTGGTTGGATAGTTTTTTATAAATTCTTCTAACGAGTCGGGTTGGTTTTGACCGTTTTGAATTAGTAAGTCATCATCGTTAATTAATCGAAAATCCAATTTAGAAATCGAATAGTCTCCAAATTGATACTGGGATAATACAAAATTGTCTTGGTCGGTGAGTTTGTCTTTTATTTCGTCAACATCATTACATACACTAGCAATTCGTATTTCTTTACTTGGGTATATGTCACCTAATAAATTAATCAATTCAAAAAATTTGGATTCTAAATCTTTTTCAACACTATTTATGACAAAAAAGTTCTTGGTCGCATTATGGGATGCTATTACTTGGTTCAAGATCGTGGCAACTTTTGTGTTTTCAACTAAAATAATGTTAACAATCTCTGCTTCATTTTGATGCATATTAGCTCCTTTAAATCATGATAAAAGAGACACATCATGTGTCTCTGAATATCCTATGGTTCATAGTTATATTTAGGTCAATTCCTAATCTAATGACACACGTCATTGTGACAATATTATTATATATAGCTCTGATAAAAATGGTCACAACAAAATCCCAACCTCTTACAAGGGGAAGTTGGGATTAATTGTTGTCTGTTTAGCTTAACTTATTAAATATCTAAGTAAGGTTTGACTAAGCTAATAATTTGGACCATCAATTGGATTTCATGGTAGCAATATTCACTCGTATACTTGACTGATAAATTAGTCAAAGCTTCTTGATCAATATCATAGAGTGAGGCGAGTTTATCAAACTGTAAGTTGTTTTGTTGGTTGCTTTGAGCTAATGCGACATTGACGGTCAGAGCAGTCGCAAACTTAGTATACATACTAATCGCTCAATAATACAAACCATACATTTCCCCGATACTACACATATACATTAAGAAGTTGTTGTCATCATTATAAGGATAACTATTGTTAGTTCTTAAAATGGCAAAGTTATTGGTATCAGCTAATAAATCTTTTCACTTCTTTTGATAACTTAGCATTTCATATGCTAAGTGGTCAACTTTTGCTAGATCGGTTTGGTTATGGTCAATTAACCCACTCGGACTAACATGGATACAACTTAAATGCATTGGTGGTTGACTACTTAAAATATCCGAGTCACTTACCACTTTCTTAATGACCATAAAACTATCATGGTCAGGAACTCATTCCCCAAACCCAGCGTAATCAAGAATCCCGTTAATTAAGGCTGCATCAGTGTCTAACTGGTGAGCTCAAGTTTCTTTTAGTTGACTAAAGCGTTGGATGACTTGACAATCACTTTGGAGACTATTCCCAAAGTTTAAGTGTTGGTTGACATCTAAACTAATGCAACTAAAGTCATGGGCTAACAATTGCACTAATTCATTATTATTGTCCCGACTCACTTTAAATTTGAGACGGGTGGCAACATAATTGACAATCTTTAAATAATACTTTAAGACTTGGTAGGGATAATCAAGAAACGCAGGGTTGGTGATTAATTTTGGATCATGAATTTGAGTAAAGAAATCTAAACGTGGTGCACTTCAACCTAACAAGAGATCAATAATTTGGAGATGTTCTCAATTGGTGGTTGGGATTAAAGCATAATATTTTTGATTATTTGACATATGACTATTATTTTCCTATGACTAAATTGTACCCCACTTTAAAAACCAAAAACTAAAAAAAGATTAGCAGGCTCAGGAAATACTGCAATGATGTTGACTGTATCTGGACCAAATTTCCTGGAATTAACTACTTTTATAAATGAGATAATGACTCCAAAATTTGAAAGAATAGGTGGAGTTGGAAGTGTTACAACATCTGGAGCACCAGAAAAACAAATACAAATTCAATTTGATTCAGACAAACTATCAGCTTATGATTTAACACCAGTTGAATTATATGATATGATACAGGCATCATCTAGGGTAATTCCTTTAGGAGTTATAAAAACTGGTGGAAAAGATGTTGTTGCAAGATTTATGGGTGAATTTAATCAATTAAACCAATTTAGAGATATGATAATAAAAAGCAATGGAAAGACTTTGAGATTAAGTGATATAGCCAATGTTGTTTTAACAACAGAGGATAAAAAAGATATAGTAAAAGTAAATGGGAATAATGCAGTTTTAATATCTATAGAAAAAGCAACAGATGGAAATATTTTATCAATAACTAAAAATGCAAAAGAAGCCATTTCAGTTATGGAACCTTATTATCCTCAAGGAGTAAAAACAAATATTTTAATGGATTATTCACAAAATATAAATTCATCAATTTCAGGGGTAAAAGGAAATGCTGTGACAGGACTTGTTTTAGCAACAATAGTTTTATTTATATTTCTAAAAAATGTAAGAGCAACATTATTAATTTCGCTGGCTTTACCAGTAGCTATAATATTTACTTTTGCCTTTTTAGCTTTTATGGGAGTAACAATCAATATAATTTCACTTATGGGACTCTCAATAGGGGTAGGAATGCTGACAGACAACTCAGTTGTAGTAATAGATAATATTTATAGACATAT
>RCNI01001646.1_pt1 | contig 11727 bp, 11 predicted proteins | sample 2041151 | NCBI WGS metagenome assembly RCNI01 (sample SAMN09708214, study PRJNA481090) | feces metagenome | isolation source: feces | place: Antarctica: Albino Rookery
TACGTTCTGGGGCAGAAGGACAATAACGGCATTTACCTTCAGGACGGCTATGCCGCCAAGATGGAGTACCCGCTGGATGAAAAATCCGTTGCCTATGCCGCCGACCGCTTCAACGAGCTCTACGGGAAGTACCTGAAGCAAAACGGCGGAAAGATTTACTTTGCCGTGGTGCCGGACAAGAGCTACTATCTGGCGGATCAGGCGGGGGTTCTCAAGATGGACTACCCGGCGCTCTTTCAGCAGATGGAGGATCGGCTCCCCTGGGCCGAGCATATCGATCTGACCGGGGCGCTGGAGCTTTCCGATTACTACCGCACCGACACCCACTGGCGCCAGAGCGAGCTGGGGGATGTGGTGCAGACGCTGGCCGATGCCATGGGCTTCGCGCCCCTGACGGAAATCGGGGAGCAGGTGGTCTCCGAGGAGTTCTACGGTGTCTACGCCGGACAGGCCGCCATGCCCATGAAGCCCGATACCCTCAGCCACATCACCTTTGACGGCTGGGAGGATGTGACGGTTTTCTCGGCGGACACGGGAAAGACCATGGGCCTTTACGACATGGAGAAGGTTTCCTCCAAGGACCCCTATGAGATGTATCTGTCGGGAAACATGGCGGTGCAGACCGTCAAAAATCCCCACGCCGACCCGGAGAAAAAGCTCATCATCTTCCGGGATTCCTTCGGGTCCTCTCTGACCCCGTGGCTTTCGGCCTCCTACGGCGAGATCACGCTGGTGGACACGCGCTATGTGTCGCCCGCCATGCTGGGAAAGCTTGTGAAGTTCGAGGGGCAGGATGTGCTGATGCTCTATTCGGCGCTGGTGCTCAATTCCAGCGGAACCCTGAGAAAGTAACAAAATCCCCCGGATTCTTTGGAATCCGGGGGATTTCTTATGCGTTTTCGATGAGCTGCTTGAAAATGGGCAGGCTCCTTTGGATCATGTCCGGCTCCACACAGTAGCAAAGCCGGAAGTATTCCGGGCAGCCGAAGTCCGTGCCGGGGACGATGAGCAGGTCCTTCGCCTTTGCCTTTTCAGAGAAGGCATCGCTGTCTCCGCCGGGGGCCTTGACGAAGAGGTAGAAGGCTCCGTCGGGGCTTGCCATTTCGTAGCCGAAGGATTTAAGGGAATCCGCCAGCAGGCGGCGGTTTGCATCATAGCGGCTCAGATCCGGGCGGACACCGGCGCATTTTTCGATGACCTTCTGCATCAGAGACGGTGCGCAGACATGACCGATGGAGCGGGCGGCGCCTGCAATGGCGGCGAGCAGCTCGTCGTGGTCGGTGGCATTGGGCGGCACACAGATGTAGCCAATGCGCTCACCGGGCAGGGAGAGGGACTTGGAGTAGGAGTAGCAGACGATGGTATCGGGATAGAAATTGGGGACAAAGGGGACGGTTTTGCCGTCATAGACCAGCTCCCGGTAGGGCTCGTCGGAGATGAGATAGATGGGGTGGCCGAAGAGCCGGGATTTTTCCGTCAGCAGGCCGGAAAGAATCTGCAGGGTCTGCTCGGAGTAGACGGTTCCGGCGGGATTGTTGGGGGAGTTGAGGATCAGGGCCTGCGTCCGGGGATTGAGGGCGCGGTCGAGAGCTTCAAAGTCAATCTGGAAATTGGGGAGATCCGCCGGGACCACCTCGAGTCTGCCGCCGCAGCTTTCCACAAAGGGACGGTATTCCGGGAAAAACGGGGCGATGACGAGAAATTCGGAGGATTTGAGGGTCAGCGCCCGGATGACGCTGACCAGCTCCGGGGCGGCGCCGCAGCCGAGGAAGAGGTCCTCGGGACGGATTCCGGCGGAAAAGCGGCTGTTTAAATCGTCGGCAATGGCCCTGCGGGCGGCGAGATCGCCGGTGGCGGTGGTATAGCCGTGCAGCTGGAGGCTGGATTCGGTGGCAAGCAGGTCCCGGATGGCGCGGTTGACCTCCGGGGGTGCCGGGATGGAGGGGTTTCCCAGGGAAAAGTCGAAGACATTTTCGCTTCCGACGATTTCCCGTCGCATCCGTCCGTATTCGAACAGTTCCCGGATGCAGGAGCGCTTGGCGCCAAGGGTATACATGGAAAGATTCAGCATGGCAATTACCTCCGCGAAAAAGTTGAAATTAAAATGAGTATACCACAGCACCATCCTCCTTTCAACCAAAGCCGTTGCAATTTGGGAGCCTAACTGTTATGATAAGAAAAAATATTGGAGGTTTGATTATGGCAAAATTCGGCTTTATCGGCGTGGGCAATATGGGCGGCGCCGTGGCGGCAGCCGCCGCAAAATTGGTGCATCCCCAGGAAATTCTGGTTTCCGCCGGGCATACTTCCCATGCGGAGGCCTTTGCCCAGAGCTGCGGCGCGGTGGCTTCGGACAATGATACCATTGCACAAAGCGCCAAATTTGTGGTTCTGGGGGTCAAGCCCCAGATGCTCGAGCAGGTGCTGCGGCAGATTCGTCCCTGGCTGGAGATCCGCACCGACGCAATCCTCGTGACCATGGCGGCGGGCATCACCATGCAAAATATCGCCGACATGATGGGCGGGGGATACCCGGTGATCCGCATCATGCCGAATCTCAGCGTTCAGGTGGGCGAGGGCATCACCCTTTACGATGCCAACGACCGGGTGAGACAGGAGGATCTGGAGGAATTTCTGGCGGCCATGTCGGCCACCGGCAAGCTCGACCATGTCCCGGAGCATCTGATGGACGCCGGTGCCGCGGTGGCGGGCTGCGGCCCTGCCTTTGCGTGCATGTTTGCAGAGGCGCTGGCAGACGGCGGCGTGGCCTGCGGACTGCCCCGGCAGAAGGCCCGGGAGTATGCCGCCCAGATGCTGCTGGGAACCGCCAAGTATCTTCAGGATACCTCCATTCCCAGCGCCGTGCTCAAGGACAATGTCTGTTCCCCCGGCGGCTCCACCATTCAGGGCGTGCGGGCGCTGGAGCAGGGAGGATTTCGCAGTGCGGTGATGGAAGCCGTCATTGCCGCGTATGAAAAGAATAAGGAGTTTATCAAATGAGCGAGAACGAAAACATCAAAGAGCAGGACTTTTCCTTTGTGATGCACGGCCCCGAGGGCGATGTGACCATGCACGTGCTGTTCACCTTCTATTCCCCGGAGACCAAGGCAAACTATATGCTCTATACCCCCGATGATCTGGACGGCCCCGATCCCGTGCGGCTGACCGCCTGCCGCTACAGCCCCGACAACCTGACCCAGATCATGCCGCTGGAGGGCGAGAACGACCGCAAGGTGGTGCAGGGCTTCATCAACTACATTTCCACCCACACCCCCGAGGAAATCGCGGAGGCTGCCCCTCTGTAAGGAGGCGCGCGGAAGCTTTTTCGGGAGGAACCGGAAATGAACAAGGAAAAATTTATCTGGGCCACGGCCTTTGCGGCGCTGGGCTTGCTGATTCTGGCTATTCCGGCCGCCCATTGGTGGGGGCCCCAGTGGGGCGCGATTCTGCGGTGGCTGGGGATCGCTGTGTGCATTTTGTATTTTGTGCTGCGCAGCAAGTGGCAGGAATAATCCCAGCGGTTTAGAAAACAGAATTTAAAAAGGACGCATCGAACTTTTCGATGCGTCCTTTTATTGTTCATCTGTTATGATTTTGAAATAGCAGCGGACTTGCCCGAATCTGCCGATTCCACCTTGCGGACAATCGCGTCAAAGCACACACTTTGGATGAGCCGATTTCCGGCTCTGCGGTTGTGCAGGTAATTGGCTGTAATCTCGTCTGCCAAGCGCTTCAACGTGGCAGAATCCACCGCACCGGACACTTCAGCCATCCAGAAAATCAGCTCTCCGCACTGGATCCGCCGGGTAAAGGGAGTTTCATCCGAGGACCGGGCGCACCAGGATGTGATCAGATGCCAATACTGCGTGGGGGACTGGATGTCATTGCGCTTTGCGTAGCTGATATAGCCACCGGATTTTTGCCGATAGCCGTCTTTAATCAGCTGCTCGGTGAGTGGGGCCGGTGTTTTTTCGTGCCCGATAAAGAAATTCTCAACTTGTTTTTTGTTCATGGTGTCCGATGCGCCTCACTGGAACAGGACCGGATGGGGGATTCCACAGGGGAATCCGGAATTACAGCTCGTAGAGGGGCGCTTTGGGATCGTAGGGCTGGGGCTTATATGTAACAGAGCCGATGGCTTTGCCGCTGATGCCGTATTTGGGATTGTAGCCGAAGAGGTTGATGTAACGCTCCAGATCGGGCTTTTCCGCCTCCATGGCCTCCATGACTGCCACGGTGGCAAGCACATCGTCAATGGCCCGGTGGGAATTGACGACCTTGTCGCCGAGACCGTATGCCTCGATGGCGTTGCAGAGCTTGTGGGGGAAGGGCTTGCGGTCTTTGTAGACGGTGAGCAGATCCAGCTTGTCCTTGCCCTTTAAAATGGCGGGGTCGCCGTCGCGCAGCAGCAGGTAAAACAGAAAGCTCAGGTCAAAGTGGGCATTGTAGGCCAGCAGCAGGGTGTTGCCCCGGATCATCTCGGCGATGTCCCGGCAGACCCGGGTTTTGGGAACGCCCCGCTCCCGCAGATCCTGAGTGGAAATGCCGGTGAGCTGCTGAATTTTTGGGGGCACGAAGCCGCCGGGGCTGAGGGAGACCAGCTGGTCGTATTCGAGGGTGACTTTTGCCTCGCCGTCCACCCGGTCCACGGCCACGGCGGAAAATTCGATGATCTCGTCCCGGGCGTAGTCGAGGCCGGTGGTCTCGGTGTCCATCAGCAGCAGCCGGTCATAGGTTGCAAACAGTGTTTCAAATGCCATTGGGAGCCTCCTGTCCCAGAAGTCTTGCCCGGAGGTACTTGCTTCTGGGTTCTATTTCTAACCGGAACTGCTTCGCCAGCAGCGCACCGAAAATGTCGAGCCGTGCCCGCTGTCCCTCCAGCAGCTCGGCCTCCACCTCGGCAAAGGGCAGTTCCTTTGCTCCATTGCGCAGCACGCCCTGATCGAGGGTCAGCTCGCCGGTGCAGCCCTCCATGTCCATGGTTCTGGCCAGCCGGACGAATTCCGCACCGCAGGAGACGAGAAGACCCTCCCGGGTCAGCTCCTCCAGCTCCTTCGTCCCGGAAAGCTCCGCCAGACGGGGAATGGCTTTCAGAATATCGTCGCATTCGACCTCGGTTTCCCGCCGGGCGTGACCGTCGGCGGGGGTTTTCAGGGTGCAGATGTGGGCATCGCCCTCCATGCGGTGGCGCAGCGTCCACTTCCGGGCGGAGAGTGCGCCGGAAGGTGTATCATAATAGGTGGTTTTCATGGGAATCCGGCGCCAGGAACCGGGATAAGCGTCGTAAATGCGCTGAATCTGCCCGGCATCGGCCCGGAATTTGAGTTCGTATTCCGTACCCATGGGGATTGGCCCCCTTTCGTATTTCTCTTGCCACCATTATACATCCCATCCCGGTTCCAGGCAAGAATATTCTAAGCGGGACACCGTTCCGACAGCAAAGCGTTTCCGGTTGTGATAGGATTTTCCTACACAAAAGGGAAAGGCAGTGGTGAACGGATGATGGTAAACGGGAAAACGGGATACAGCCTGAAACGGCGGCTGCAGAGCGCGGCGATTTCCGGGCAGCGGCAGATCCGGGCGGCAGGGCATGTGCTGGTGGGGCTGATCCTCTCGGCGGGGGCGCTGGGGGGAGATTACCAGCCGCTGGCGCTGGGGCTTCTGTGCGCGGTGCCGCCGGGAATCCCTTCGGCGCTGATGGCGCTGGGCGGAGGACTGGGCTATCTGCTGTTCTGGGGGACGGCGGGGCTTCAGGGCATGGTCTGGATGGCGGCAGGACTGCTTCTGGCGGTGCTCTGCGGCACCGGATACCGGCGGCCGATGCTGCTGGCTTCGGCCATGGCGGCGCTGGTGGTGTCGGGAACGGGGGTTGTGTTTCAGGCGTGGTTTTCGGATGTGACGCCCGTGAAGATGTATCTGCTGCGGGTGGGCACCGCCGCCGGATCGGCGGCGATTTTCTACCAGTGGCAGCGCCAGCGGGACGGATGGAGCCGGTGGGCGGTGCAGGCAATCGGGGTGTTGGCGCTGGCGCAGATCAGCCCTGTGCGCTATCTTGGCTTCGGCTACGCGGCGGCGGGTCTTCTGGGAGCCGTGGGATTGTTCCCCTCGGCAGTGCTGGCGGGACTGGCGCTGGATCTTTCGGGCATCACGCGGGTGAAGATGACGGGGGCCATGTGCCTGGGCTACTGCCTGCGAAAAATCCCCGGCGGAGCAGCCTGGTGGGGCTGCCTCAGTCCGGGGATCGGATATCTGATGATGGCGGCGCTGGGGGGAGGCTGGGACATCTGCCCACTGCCGCCGCTGCTGCTGGGCGGCGCGGTGGCGGGAATGTATCCCGAGATTGCCAAGCCCATGGAGGTAAAGATTCATGCGGGGGAAGCTGCCGCTGCACAGGTACGGCTGGAGCGGATGGCGCTGGCCCTGCATCAGATGGAGCAGACCCTCTACAGTGTCCCGGAGCCGCCGATTGATGAACAGGCCCTGATTCTGCGGGCCTGCAGCGATGCCTGTGACACCTGCCCGGAGCGCAAAAACTGCCGGGGACGGGTGGCTGCGGAGCAGCTCAGATCGGAACTTCTGTACCAGCCGGGACTGGGGGAGGAGGATCTTCCCGGGGGCTGCCGCAAACCGGCCCGGCTGCTGGGGGCGCTGCGCCGCAGTCAGGAGCAGCTGCGCAGAATCCGCGGGGACCGCAGCCGACTGTCGGATTACCGGGGGGCAACCCGGGAGCAGTATGGATTTCTGGCGGAATTTCTGCAGGGGGTATCGGATGACCTTGCCACCCGGCGGGACGTGTGCCCGGACCGCTTCCGACCGGAGGTGGCGGTTTCCACCCGAAGTGCCGGGGATGTCAACGGCGACCGGTGTGTATCCTTCCCCGGAACCGGGAATCAGTATTATGTTCTACTCTGCGATGGGATGGGCACCGGAGAGGCGGCCCGGCGGGAGAGCCGGGAAGCCACGACGCTGCTGCAGCAGATGCTCAGCGCCGGGATTCCTGCGGAATATGCGCTCAGAAGCCTCAATTCTCTGGCGATTCTGCGGGAGATCGGCGGCTGCACCACGGTGGATCTGCTGCAGATTCATCTGGACACGGGCCGGGGCATCCTCTATAAATGGGGCGGCGCCTGCTCGTGGCTGATTCAGGGGGGCCAGCTGCGGCGGCTGGGGGATGCCATGCCCCCTCCGGGGGTTTCCCGGGAGTGCCGGGAGACGGCGGAGCATGTGGCGCTGAACCGGGGAGAAACCCTGATTCTGCGCAGCGACGGGGCAGAGGACGGAAAGCTGCTGCAGCTGCCGGAGGGAGAATATTCCGCCGGGGAGCTGGCGGCATGGCTGCTCGAAAGCAGCGGCGCAGGCAGGGATGACGCCACGGTGGCGGTGGTACATCTGCTGCCGGCCTGTTAGCATTCGTCCTGCAGCAGCAGTGCGGTTTTTCCGCCGTGGGTTACGGTCAGAAGGAGCACCTGATTCTGGGTGCAGCCCTTTCCGGAGAGGTAGCCCTCCAGCCACAGCCGGGATTTTCCGGCGAGGATCAGATTTTCCTCCAGCAGACGGCCTTCGGAAATGACGGTATAGGGAAGCTCCTGAGACGAGGCCTCCACCCCGGCGTCCTTTGCCGAGGCGGGGCAGAACTGGGGAAAGGGAATGACGGCCAGCGCGCCGTTGGTCTCGAGAATGGCGTACTGTACCTGACTCAGCTCCAGAATCCCCTGCTGGCGGATCTGTCCGCTGAGTTCGTCGAGATTTACCCGGGTCCTGCGCAGATTGCGGGCGATGGGTTTGCCGTTTTCCACCAGAATCACGGGCTTGCCGCACAGCAGCCGACGCAGGCGGATGCTGCGAAAGGACAAAATACTCAGTCCGCGCTCGGCGGCGAACACCAGTACCATGGGAAACAGACCCGACCGGATGGGAAAATTGGAATTTTCGATGGGGATGGTCGCAAGATTTGCGATGAGTATTGCCACAACGAATTCCGACGGCTCCATTTGGCCTACCTGCCGTTTGCCCATGAGGCGAATGAGAAGGATCAGAATGAAGAAAAATAAAATTGTGCGTAGGGCCATCATGATTGCGCCTCCTTTGGGAGCAAGTATCGCCGGGAGCAATCAAAATCATACCTGCGAAGTACATCAGCTGCCGCGAAGCTTTGGCTCCGCGGCAGTTTTCCGATTTGGGCGGACGGCGGATTTTGAAATTCGCCTGCAGCTGCGGGAAGGCTCCGTCCGGTTGGTCAATATCGGCTGATAAGCGCACAAAATCCCCTTTTTTGCGGAAAAAATTGACATGCGGCCCCGCAGGTGGTAAAATCAGCAAGATCACCATGAGAAAAAAGTCGTGGGAATTGCACCGAAATATCCACACCAAAACACCCGTTCGGGGCAGAAATCCGGAGCGTCTGCGGGCAGGCAACGGCCTGCTTTCTGTCTGATGGCAGAGCAGACGGGATTTCATTATTTTGAATCGGTCAAAAGGAGAGAAAAAGTATGCAGTTTTATATTGATCCCGGCACGGGCAGTATGTTGTTTACGATTCTGATCGGCGTTCTGGGCGCCGGTATCTACGCGCTCAGAAATGTCGTTATGAAGATGCGCTTCCTGTTCAGCGGCGGCAATCAGGAAAAGGTCAGCAAGGACCACATTCCCATCGCCATTTTCACCGACAGCAAGCGCTACTGGAACATCTTCGGACCCATCTGCAAGGAGTTCGATCGCCGGGGTCAGGAAGTGGTCTATCTGACGGCCTCCGCCGATGACCCTGCACTGGAGTGCAAGTTCGAGCATGTCAGATGCGAGTTTGCCGGAGAAGGCAACCGCGCCTTCGCAAAGCTCAACATGCTCAACGCCGACATGGTTCTCTCCAGCACCCCCGGTCTGGACGTCTACCAGTGGAAGCGCTCCAAGGATGTCAAGTACTACGTCCACATCCCCCACGCCGTCAGCGATATTACCTCTTACCGCATGTTCGGCCTTGACTACTATGACGCCGTTCTGCTGACCGGCAAGTACATGGAGCATCAGATCCGCGGACTGGAGCAGGTGCGTCATCTGCCTGCCAAGGAGCTGCGGGTGGTGGGCCTTCCCTACATGGACGAGCTGAAGAAGCGCTACGAGGCCGCCGGCCCCCTGCCTACCCACGAGACCACTGTCCTGCTGGCTCCCTCCTGGGGCCCCAGCAGCATCCTCAACCGCTACGGCGCTGAGATTTTTGACGCGCTGCTCTCCACCGGCTACCATATCGTCGTCCGTCCCCATCCCCAGTCCTTCACCTCCGAGAAGGAGATGCTGGAGAAGCTGCAGAAGCAGTATCCCGACAGCGATCAGCTGGAGTGGAACAGCGACAACGACAACTTCGAGGTTCTGAGACGGGCGGACATCCTGATTTCCGACTTCTCCGGCGTTATGTTCGACTACGCACTGGTCTTTGACAAGCCTATCATCTACGCCGACACCTCCTTTGACGATGCGCCCTATGACGCCTGCTGGCTGGATGAGCCCATGTGGGCCTTCTCCGTGCTGCCCAAGATGGGCCAGCAGCTGACCCGGGAGAATCTGGGCTCCATCAAGCAGGTCATTGACACCTGCATCAGCGACGACCGCTACAAGGCAGGCCGGGATCAGGCAAGAGCCGATTCCTGGGACTGCATCGGTGAATCCGCCGTGAAAACCGTAGACTTCATGATGGAAAAATATGCAGAGCTTCAGAAAGAACCCGAGAAAACCGAAAAGAAGCCTGAAAAAAAGACCGAGAAGACGTCCGTAAAGAAGTAACAGGGCATGGACAGGCAGATCGTGAAATGGGCGAAGACCCTGACACCGGCGATCCTATATCTGGCGCTGCATCAGCTGCTGCGGGCCTTCGGCGCTTCGGCGGAGGTCCGGGCATGGGTGATTGTGCCGGTGGCAGCGATATGCTTTCACCGGGAGAAATCCCATGTGGCGGGAACGCTTCGGCTCGGCAGCGCCCGGGGCGCAGGAATTGCGGCCCTGACCGTGGCTGCCGCCGCATTGCTCAACACATGGTGCTTTCCCGGCGGACTGCCGCAGAGAACGCCCGGTGTGCTGGCTGCTGCGGTGATCGCCGGACCCATCGGCGAGGAGCTTATCTACCGGGGCATGGTCTTCGACCGTGGCTGCCGATTTTTCGGCCCCGGACAGGCGGTCATCTGGAGTGCGGTGCTGTTCGGCCTTGCCCACACGGGGGCGGCGCAGATGGCTGCCGCGGCGGTGTTCGGAGCGGCTTTGTGCCTGCTGCGGATGCGCTTTCGCAGCATCGCGGCACCGATTCTGGTCCACGGCTGCGTGAATCTTCTCTCCGGCTGGGAAGCCCCCGGATGGCTTCCGACGCCTGTGCTGGCGGCCGGGGCGCTGGGGCTGTCCGGCCTGACGGTCTGGCTCCTTTGCTGCGGGAACTTCGGCGAGGAATCCTGTGGTCCGAACCGCAAAAACTGAAGAATTCGGGGCTCCGATTGGAACGGGCCCCGTTTTTTGCGGCAGAAGGGGTGCGGATGGTTTTAATCGGCCGAAAATAAGACATGAATTACGCCCCAATGGGGTATTATTTTGAATGATTCCACAAAAATTCTGATTTGGAAGTTTATAATTTGACAAAGCCTCGGGCATAGAGGTATAATCAAAACCAAACGGTGCAAAAGAGAAACCCTGGGGCAGTGCTGCCGCAGGCGGTATCGCTCCCTGCCGGACATAGAGTTCAGCCTTTTCACGAAGCCAAGATCGTTTTGAACGGTTATTTGGCTTCGTCTTTGTCGTCTGATTTTCAGAACATCCTGTTCACTTTTATTTGCGGACAGAATGGGAATGAACAGAAATCATCGGGCGCGGGACCGGATGCCGAAGAGAAAGGAATCATATGCTAACGGAAAAAGAGTTTGATTTGCTGCTGTTTTTGCAGAAAGAGCAGCAGCTTTCCCAGCGGCAGCTGGCGGAAAAGATGAACTGTTCCCTCGGAACCGTCAATAAGCTCCTGAAAACGCTGGCGGAAAAGGGATACTGCAGCGGCGGTAAAATCACACAGCACGGCCTCCAGGCGCTGGAACCATACCGGGTCAAACGGGCGATCTTCATTGCCGCCGGATTCGGCTCCCGGCTGGCACCTATTACCCTCAATACCCCCAAGCCGCTGATCCGGGTCAACGGGGTCCGGATGATTGACACGATGCTCGATGCGGTGGTTGCCGCAGGCATTCCGGAGATCGTCATTGTCCGGGGCTATCTCGGCGAGCAGTTCGATCAGCTGCTCTACAAGTACCCCAACATCAAGTTTGTGGAAAATCCCCTCTTTAACGAGTGCAATAATATCGCCTCCGCCATGTGCGTTCGGTTTTTGTTCCGCAATGCCTATGTGCTGGACGCGGACCTGCTGCTCAACAATCCGGCTCTGATCCGGACCTATGAGTACCGCACGAATCTGCTGGGCGTTCCGGTGGAGCGGACGGACGACTGGTGCGTGACGCAGGACAAAAACGGCTATGTGGATTCGGTGAGCGTGGGCGGAACCCATGCCTTCCGGGAGGTCGGCATTTCCTACTGGAACGAGGAAGACGGCGCAAAGCTGGCAGACGACCTGCAGGCGGTGTACGAGTCCCCCGGCGGTCGGGAGCGGTTCTGGGAGCAGACGCCGCTGGTCTACCGCAAGGAGCATTACCGGGTGGCGATTCGGGAATGTTACGAATCCGACATCATTGAGATCGATACCTTCAGCGAA